>P_1C_Liq_1_UnCtyDRAFT_1000113_pt1 | contig 18348 bp, 25 predicted proteins | sample Pon1CUnioCityCA_2_FD_10230 | JGI IMG/M metagenome (IMG submission 10230) | reverse complement strand
CACCTGCCGTTTTGTAGAGGTCAAGCTTCTCTTTTTGGGTTCTTCTTCTGAAATTATCAAATTCTGAATACAAACGGAGGAACTTATCATTCAGAGCTTTGATCTCTTCGTCCTTGTCTTCTGCTGGTTTGGATTCTTCTGCCTCTTGCTGTTCTTGTTCAGCTTGCTCTTGTTCGTTCCCTTTGAGCTTTTCGTTTTGCGCTTCGTCTTCGGGATTTTCTGCTGCTTGTTTTTCTTTACTCATGAACATATTTTTTAATCGATTCACTTTAAACAAATGCTTTGCCAATTGATTTTACTTGTCAATTTGTCATAAGGTTTTTTCCTTGGCTTTTGCTTTACCTTATAAATTAAAAAATCCCCTAAAAGGGGATTTAGAATATGCTTTTTTTACTTGTCTTAAGGTTTACTTAAGTTGGACAACAGTTTTCCTAAACCACCACCTCTCAAGGTGTTTCCTTTACCTACAATTATACCGTCTCCATCTACTAAATAGGCCTGAGGGATTGATCTTATGCGGTAGGTTTGAGCTCCTGCAGCTGCCCATCCTTTTAGATCACTAACATGATAAGGCCAAGCTAATCCATCTTGCATGATGGCATTTTGCCATGCACCTTTGTTTTTATCTAGTGAATAGGAATAAACGGTGAATCCATCTCCGTTTTCAAAATCCTGATCTTTAAATTTTTTATAGGTTGCGACTATTCGGGGGTTTTCCCTTCTGCAGGGTCCGCACCATGAAGCCCAAAAATCAATCAGGACCATTTTTCCTTTAAGGTCATTCAATTCAATTTGTTTTCCATTAGGATCGCTGAAAACCAAGTTAGGCGCCCGGTCACCAATCCCTAAACCGATGTCTACTTTTTTATCTTGTGCATGCGAGGAAAATAAAAAACTTCCCAACATGATAATACTTAGTGCAAATTTTTTCATGGTACTTTTTTATTACAAACGCTTAATATCCGCGCCTAGTGCATTGAGTCGCTTATCAATGTTAGCGTAGCCGCGATCAATTTGTTCAATGTTATGGATCACACTGGTTCCTTTGGCAGAAAGTGCTGCAATCAACAAGGAAACACCAGCCCTAATGTCTGGGCTAGTCATTTGAATTCCTTTGAGTTTGGTTTTTCTTTCCAGCCCAATGACTGTTGCCCTATGCGGATCACATAAAATAATTTGTGCCCCCATGTCAATCAATTTATCCACGAAGAATAACCTACTCTCAAACATTTTTTGATGGATCAGAACCGAGCCTTTCGCTTGGGTAGCAACTACCAAAACAATGCTCAAGAGGTCAGGAGTGAAACCTGGCCATGGAGCATCAGAAATATTCATGATCGAACCGTCAATAAAAGTATCTACTTCATAGATTTCCTGCTCGGGAATGTGTAGGTCATCTCCTTTCAATTCCATTTTGATGCCCAATTTGGCAAAAGTGTCAGGAATGATGCCTAAATTTTCATAAGAGACATTTTTAATGGTAATGTCAGATTGAGTCATGGCTGCTAAGCCAATAAAACTTCCAATCTCGATCATATCTGGTAAAATAGCGTGCTCACAGCCTCCGAGGTACTCAACTCCTTCTATAGTAAGCAAATTAGAACCAATTCCCGAGATTTTAGCTCCCATACGGTTGAGCATTTTGCATAACTGCTGAATGTAAGGTTCACAGGCTGCATAATAAATTTGGGTGGTTCCTTTTGCAAGCACTGCAGCCATTACAATATTGGCAGTTCCCGTAACAGAAGCTTCGTCTAAAAGCATGTAGGTGCCTTTTAAATTGTTGGCTTCTACTTTGTAGAATTTATTGTCTTTATTGTAAATGAACTTAGCGCCAAGCTTCTGAAAACCGATGAAGTGGGTGTCCAGTCTTCTTCTTCCAATCTTGTCACCACCAGGCCGTGGGATGTAACCTTTGCCAAATCGAGAGAGCAAAGGACCAAGAATCATGACAGAGCCCCTAAGACTAGCCCCTTTCTTTTTAAACTCTTGGGTATTGAGGTATTCTATATCAATTTGGTCTGCTTGAAAAGCATAATCAGTAGCATTCAGCTTTTCAACTTTAACGCCGAGATCACTCAAGAGGTCAATCAATTTGTTGACGTCTAAAATATCAGGAACATTTTTCATTACCACCTTTTCAGGGGTAAGAAGCACGGCGCAGAGAACTTGCAGTGCTTCATTTTTAGCGCCTTGTGGAACTAATTCTCCTTTTAATTTCTTTCCACCATTAATTTCGAATGTTCCCATTTTACTATTTGCGCTTTTTGTAAGACTTCCGTTTTCTCTTGTTATTGGGTTTTTTCTTCTTGGAATTACCGCTGTGTATATTTCTGTTTACGATGTCTTTTGTGGCAGTTAATTCAATTTCTTCTTCTTGTAGTTCGAGTTTACCTCTTGACACTTTTTTCAAATCCATGATGATCTGCTTATCATCAACTGAATTCCTACTCCAGCTTAAATAATGCTTCTTCATTAGATTAGCAGTAGATTGAACAAGAGCGCTTTTCTCTTCACCTTCTTCCATGTCTAAGATGACTGAAACTAACTTTTCAACTCCTCGGCCATAGTGCTTATACCGAATGTTGTTATCCGGATAAGGCATTTTACGTGGTTTAGACTGAAAATGCTCTGGCTCTGGTCTTGGATAAGGCGAATCCACATCAAGTTTGAAGTCAGACATGATAAAAAGGTGATCCCACAGTTTATGACGAAAGTCTTGTACGTTTTTAAGGTGTGGATTAAGCTGACCCATAACATCAATAATGGCTAGAGCCATTTCATTGCGGTCTTCTTTCTTTTCTAGTTGGGTGGCGTGATCGATTAATTTTTGAATGTGACGACCATATTCGGGAATGATCATCTTCGATCTACTCGTATTGTATTCCATATTTATTTCTGCCTTTTAGGCTACTTATCTTTTAGTATTCTCAGTTTAGCAAATTTCAATAAAAGCTGTTTTTCGCCCATTTTATCAAACTGAATGGTTGCTTTTTTATTTGGTTCATCACCTTCCAATTTTGTGACTTTGCCCTTTCCAAATCGAAGATGTTCTACTCTCATGCCTTCGTCAATTTTGCCTGCTGCTGAAGCAAACGAAGGGTCAACAGCTCGTTTTGCGTCGTTGACGTTTACCATTTTTTTGTGCGGAGGTATAACCTTTTTGTCTTCTTTTTTAGAACCCATTTTATTCGTTTTTGAACGTCCGTTACTTTTACTTTTGGCTGAAAAGTTAGCTTTACTTTGTCCGCTTCTTTCAAAATAATTGCTTCGTTCGTTCGCAAAAGGCTCTGAAGTTTCAGGAGCTGTGTAGTCCAAAAAACGTTCATCAATTTCCTCAATAAACCTGCTCGGTTCGCAATAAATTAAATTACCCCATTTATAACGACTGGCGGAGTAAGATAATCGAACTTCTTTTTCAGCACGTGTCAAAGCTACGTAAAATAGTCTTCTTTCTTCCTCTAGGTCGGCGCGACTGTTCAGGGCCATTTGAGAAGGAAATAGATTTTCNTCAAGCCCAACAATGAATACATAAGGAAATTCAAGGCCTTTCGCCGCATGCACCGTCATCAATGAAACCTTGTTGGTATCTTGGTCATTGCCTTGGTCAGCATCAGTGAGCAGTGCAATGTCTTGCAAGAATATTGCAAGTCCTTTCGCATTTTTGGCTTCACCGTCAACTGTATCTGGTAGAACAATGGCTTCTTTTTCATCATCATCTCCCTCCTCAACAAACTCTTTAACCCCATTCAAAAGTTCTTGGATGTTGTCATAACGTGCAATGCCTTCCGGCGTCTTGTCGGTGAAAAGGTCTTTAGAAATTCCAGAGGTCTTGGCAATTTCTTCCATTACTTCATAGGCATTCGCTCTTTTTTCAAGGGCTTGAAAGCTTTTGATCATAGTCACAAATTGCTTGATCTTACTCTTCGAGCCTGCATGAATGGAAAGCGTTGCTAAATCCTCAGCGCTGATAACTGACCAAAAACTTTTATTGTGTTGATTGGCATGTATGCCGACCTTGTCTAAAGTGGTTTTTCCAATACCTCTTGCCGGATAATTGATGATTCTTTTTAAAGCTTCATCATCATTCGGGTTAATTGTCATGCGACAGTAAGCCAAAAGATCCTTGATCTCCTTTCTTTGGTAAAAAGAGGTTCCTCCGAATATGCGATAGGGAATGTCCTTTTTTCTTAGGGCCTCCTCCATCGCTCGCGACTGCGCATTGGTGCGGTATAAAATGGCAAAGTCTTGAGGTTGAGCTTGTTTATTGTGCCTGGTCTCTATGATGGAATTTGCAACCAAATTACCTTCTTCATTATCAGTCAAGGTGCGCTCAACCTTGATTCTTGGCCCTTCGGTATTGTCTGTCCAGACTTCTTTTTCAAGTTGGTCTTTATTCTTCTCAATGATTTGGTTGGCGGCCCCTACAATGTTTTTAGTCGAGCGGTAATTTTGCTCTAGTTTAAATACTTTACAATCGGGGTAGTCACGCTGAAAATTGAGGATGTTTTGAATGTTTGCTCCACGAAAGGCATAGATGCTTTGTGCATCATCGCCAACTACGCAAACATTTTCATTCAAGGCTCCCAATTTCTTTACGATTAAATACTGTGAAAAGTTGGTATCCTGATACTCATCAACCAAAATGTATTTGAAACGATGTTGGTATTTGTATAAAACGTCGGGAAAATCTCGCAGCAGAATGTTGGTTTTAAAAAGCAAATCGTCAAAATCCATGGCAGCCGCTTTGAAACAGCGCTGTTCATAGGTTTTGTAAATCTCTCCAATCTTGGGCCGAACCATTTGCCTGTCTTCCGCTTGTATGTCAGTGTTATTGCAATAAGCAGTCGCTGAAAGTAAGTTGTTCTTTGCCGATGAAATTCGGTTCATCACCAAGCCAGTTTTGTAAACTTTATCATCTAAGCCCATTTCTTTGGTAATGGACTTGATCAAGCTTTTGGCATCTTGTGTATCGTAAATGGTAAAATTAGAGGGGTAGTGTAGTTTTTCTGCTTCAGCTCTTAAAATTCTAGCAAACACTGAGTGAAAGGTTCCCATCCATAAATTTTTGGCTTCACCGGGCTGAGTGATTTTCCCGATTCGTTCTTTCATCTCGCGTGCAGCCTTATTGGTAAAAGTGAGGGCCAGAATATTGAATGAGTCCACACCTTGATGCATTAAATGAGCAATGCGGTAAGTGAGGACGCGTGTTTTTCCAGAGCCGGCACCGGCAATCACCATAGAAGGGCCTTTTGTATGCAGCACCGCCTCTTTCTGTGCAGGATTTAAACCATCTAAGTAAGTCATGCGGCAAAGTTAGCTAAAGATAAGCGTGTGATTTATGCCTGTTAAAAAGTTGTATAAGTGCCATAGTGCATTGCTGTTTAATGGATTAAAATAATTCTCGTATATTTAAATCATGAAAATCGACAAACCTTCCTTCACTCAACCTTTTAGTGATATTTTTTTGAGTGAGACATCTCTCTCTGCGGCCAAAGAATCTTTGAGCAAAAGCAACGCTTCTTATTTAAAGGAAAATTTAGTTTTTGGTGACTGTCATTGCTTTAAAATGGAAGAAACAAGCAATAAGTAAACAGCAAAAAAGCCTCAATTTATATTGAGGAACATCAAAAATTAAAATTTAGAAATTATGAAAAAGTTAAAATTAATCGGCGTTATACTGATTAGCGCATTAGTGTTTGTGGGATGTGAGAAGGAAACAGATTTAGAATCTAATTTTTCAAAAGCAAACACTAAAAAAAATAATCTTACTAAGAATAAGCTAGCAACTAAAGAAAAGAAAGCCAAAAGAGATTCAAACGGAAGTTTAAAAAAGTGCAAAAGTACTCCTAAAGATTGTGCTGTATTTGTCATAATGCCAACAGATTTAGAACTAGGTGGTACTTTTTTTACTTCTGATGGTGTTTATATTCCAAATAGTTTCGTTTTAAACTACACAACTGCTTTACAATATTTTACAACATCAGAAATAGATAATGTAATCAACCAAGATTACACAGTATATCAGGTAAGTAGTGATGATGTAATTTTTATTGTGTTTCAGGACTCAAATGAAGAAGACGTATCTGTTTATCAATATGGGGAATAAACAAATGATGTTTTGGCCTAAAATAGTTTTGTTTAGGTTAAAACATCATCATTTTATATATCCCATAATCATTGTTATTGCGTTTCTCGTTTCTTGTCAATTTCAAGATCGTGGAGGTGAACTAGTTTTTAGTAAAAGTGTAACTTATAAACTCCCGTATTATCCAAATTACCTTCATTCAGGAATTTTACCTAGTAAAGATACAGGAGACTCGCAATTTTATTTTGGAAATTTAGACGAATCTAATAAAATTTACTTTTTTGATTTTGATGGGCAGATCAAGGATAGTTTGCAATTGGATTTATTAGTCAATGACCAAATCAATAGAGCGGCATTTATTCATAATAAACAATTTCTATGTGTTAGTGATGAGGGAAATGTATTAATTTTTGATTCGTTAGGATTATTGATTAAAAGGTTTGAGCTAGACTCTGTGATGAAGAGTTTTATACATTGCAATAAATATGAATTCTCTTATGTGAAAGTAAGAGCTTGGGAAAATGAAACCAAAGTTTTGCTCCACCCTATGTGGTATGCATCGGAATCTTACCCTTACTCAGACAGTATAGTAAACCTAGCCTTAACTAACTACAAAAAGTACTTAGAAATAAATCTAGAACATACTAAGAAAACACCTTTGGCCTATCAATTATTAATAATAGGTGATAAAAACCAAGTCACTTCAAGTGAAATTTTCAAAGAATATAATAATAGAATAGTTGACAGCAATCAATTTATCTTTGGCTATTTCGAACCAAGTTTTGAAATCAATTTAAAAAATATTGTTGCAGCAAATAAGTTTCACGATAGCCTGTGGCTTATTAAGCAAAATGGTGAAGTTTTCGCAAAGAAGGTAAGGTATACGAAAATCTCAAATAATGACTTTCAGAGATACAATACCATTGTCAACCTAAAAGACACTAATATAAAATTTGACATAAATACATTTCTAGACTCTTTAGAAATGAGGATGTTAATGAACTCCTATGTTGAACATGTTCACTACTCTAAGTTATTAAATCGATATTTTTTGGTAGTCAAATTACCTTTGGATTTTGCCAAAGGTGCTTTGCCTGATTTAGATTTTGGTTTTGAGGCAAAAAATATTGTGATTTTGGACACAAATTTTAATGTAATAAGTGAAACAATATTGGAGAAGGGTAGATATCGGCCACTTTCTTATGTTGCTGGTAATCATTTGTTTATTTGTACACATAATCCAAATAAACCTGGTTACAAGCCAAACGTATATACCTTTGATGTGTTTACCATTAATCAATAAATGAAATTATTTAATCTTCCTTTATTAATCAATCTAATTTTATCCTCAACTATTGCTTGCATGCAAATTGAGAAACCCTCTAAAGGGGAAGAAGTATTAAAAATATTAGAAAAGGAGTTCAAAAGTGATAACCTTAATTTAAAGGTCTTTATTCTTAATAGTTATGGTTGTCCTGTATGTAATAAATCATACGCAAAATATATGTTGACTACTCAAGCAAAAAATAGAGTTTTTTACATTTCAGATAATGGTGAGTTTCTTAAACAAGAGGAACTGCAAGACCTTAGCGTCAAAATCATTCATGATTATCAAAATATATTCATTCGTAATAGAATTATTGAGGCGGGCCCTGCATTTATAAATGTTGTAGATAATAGAGTAGATACTATTATGCACATCGTTGCAGAGAGGTTTCAGGAACAAATCAAATATATTGATTCGCTTCACTGTGTTTCATATTGAATCAACAATTAACTTAAACTTGCAACACGCTTCTTGAAAGTGCGTATAAGTAGCAATCCGCGGTTGTAGCCTTCCCTTTTCTCGAACTGGGTATAAATGTACATTATTGATTTAGTTAAGTATTAATTCCTCAAAGCAAGCTTGCTTTAAGGAAGATATTGCATCTGCCTGAAAGGGGTTATTCCTCCGAGAGCTTCATGTGGCCTATGCCCTTTATAATCTTTAACCCAATCTTCAGCTAAGATTCATACCTGCCTGATGTCTTCAAAAAGACGAGCATTGAGTAAATCATGACCAAAGCTTCTCTCAAAAAGTTGTATAAACGCCATAGTACACTGCTGTTAAATGGATTAAAATAATTCTCGTATATCTTAATTATGAAAATTGACAAACTTCACTTCATTCCACCTTTTAGTGATATTTTTTGAGTGAGAAATCTCTCTGCGGCCAAAGAAGCTTTGAGCAAAAGCAACGCTTATTATTTAAAGGAAAATTTAGTTTTTGGTGACTATCATTGCTTTAAAATGGAAGAAACAAGCAATCGATCGTACTTTTAGAAAGATGTAAGAAGGAGAAGTTTACTTTACAAGATTCCTACCGACTTAACTATCTGATTGAGCATTATGCCAATATTTCAAAACAAATAGCTCTAAATCAGATAATTTTTGTTTTAATGGTAGACGACAATATTCTTTCGAAAGTAAAAGAAGTTTCTGCTAAAATTCACTCATCTTTGTATAACTCAAAACACCAATAACAATTAATTTTACTGTTTAAAATTAGCTTTCAAACTACCATTGTGCCTGCTTTTTGGAAATAAATCACTTCCATTGAAAAAAAAGCCTTTTCTCAAGCGGAATAAAATAAAAAATCTTGTACATTTGCGTCCCCAAAAAAATTGGGGTTAATTATTTATTGACATACATAAACGCTTATGCCAACTATACAACAGCTTGTAAGAAAAGGTAGAAAGAAGTTAGAAAAGAAAAGTAAATCTGCTGCTTTAGACTCATGTCCTCAAAGAAGGGGAGTATGTGTAAGGGTATATACCACTACACCTAAAAAGCCAAACTCGGCTATGAGAAAAGTTGCCAGAGTTCGTTTAACGAATCAGAAAGAAGTCAACGCCTACATTCCTGGTGAAGGACACAATTTGCAAGAACACTCGATTGTACTTGTAAGAGGTGGTAGAGTAAAAGATTTACCGGGTGTTCGTTACCATATAGTAAGGGGTGCTTTAGATACCGCAGGTGTAGAGGGAAGAACCCAAAGAAGATCAAAATACGGCGCTAAAAGGCCGAAGAAATAAATAGACGATTAAGTAACAGAAATGAGAAAATCTAGAGCCAAAAAAAGACCGTTACTTCCAGACCCTAAATTTAGGAGTCAGGAGGTAACTCGTTTTGTTAATAATTTGATGCTTCACGGAAAGAAAAGTATCGCTTATAGTATTTTTTATGATGCCATTAGCATTGTAGAGGAGAAGATAGAAGACGGTGGCTTGGACACCTGGAGAAAGGCGTTGGAAAATGTAACCCCTGCTGTAGAAGTTAGAAGTAGAAGAGTGGGTGGAGCAACTTTTCAGATCCCACAGCCAATTCGAGATGATCGTAAGACATCTATGGGTATGAAGTGGTTGATCAGTTTTGCTAAAAAGCGAAATGAAAAAACCATGGCTCAGCGTTTAGCCAACGAAATCATTGCTGCTTCGAAAGAAGAAGGTGCTGCTTTCAAAAAGAAAGAAGATACGCACAGAATGGCTGAAGCGAATAAAGCATTCTCACATTTTAGATTCTAGAGAAAAGTAAAGATCCTACACAATACAATGGCAAAAAGAGATTTAACATATACCAGAAACATTGGAATCGCCGCGCACATTGATGCGGGTAAAACCACCACTACCGAGCGTATTTTATATTATGCAGGGGTGAGTCATAAAATTGGTGAAGTGCACGATGGTGCTGCAACCATGGACTGGATGGAGCAAGAGCAGGAGAGAGGAATTACCATTACTTCTGCTGCTACAACTGTTTTCTGGCCATATCAAGATAATAAATATCACATTAACATCATTGATACTCCAGGTCACGTTGATTTTACTGTAGAGGTAAATCGATCCTTAAGAGTATTGGATGGTTTGGTGTTTTTGTTTTCAGCGGTTGATGGTGTTGAGCCACAATCAGAAACAAACTGGCGTTTAGCAGACAATTACAATGTTGCGCGTCTTGGTTTTGTAAACAAGATGGACCGTCAAGGAGCCAACTTCTTAGAGGTTTGTAAGCAAGTAAAAGACATGCTTGGAAGTACAGCGGTTGCTTTACAGCTGCCTATTGGTGCAGAAGAAACTTTCCGTGGTGTGGTTGACCTTGTGATGAACAAGGCCATTATTTGGAATGAAGAAGACATGGGAATGACCTATGAGGAAATCGACATTCCTGAAGACATGAAGTCAGAGGTTGAAGAGTACCGAGAGAAGTTATTGGAAGCAGTAGCTGAATTTGATGATTCTTTGATGGAGAAATACTTTGAGGATCCAAATTCAATTACTGAAGCAGAGATTTTGGCTGCTTTAAGAGAAGCAACTATTGCGTTGAAAGTTGTACCGATGCTTTGTGGTTCTGCTTTCAAGAATAAAGGAGTTCAAACCATGTTGAACTACGTTATGGAATTGTTGCCGTCACCACTTGATACAGAAGCCATCACTGGAACAAATCCTGATACGGGAGAAGAAGAAAGTCGCAAGCCTGACATGGATGAGCCATTTTCTGCACTAGCGTTTAAAATTGCCACTGACCCATTTGTTGGTCGTTTGTGTTTTGTGCGTTCGTATTCAGGGTTACTTGAATCAGGTTCTTATGTTCACAATTCAAGAACTGGGAAGAAAGAGCGTATTTCGCGAATCTTTCAAATGCATGCTAAAAAGCAAAACCAAATTGATAACCTGCAAGCAGGAGATATTGGAGCATTGGTAGGGTTTAAAGATATTAAAACTGGAGATACACTTTGTAGAGAAGGTCATCCAATTGTATTGGAATCAATGGATTTCCCTGAACCTGTAATCGGCATAGCCATTGAGCCTAAGTCTCAAGCTGATGTTGATAAGCTTGGAATGGCTTTAGCTAAATTGTCAGAAGAGGATCCAACTTTGACGATTCATACTGATGAGGATTCAGGACAAACGGTATTAAGTGGTATGGGTGAATTACACCTTGATATCATCCTAGACCGTTTGAAAAGAGAGTTTAAAGTAGAGTGTAACCAAGGTGCGCCACAAGTGAACTACAAAGAAGCCATCAAAGGCAGTGTAGATCACAGAGAAACTTACAAAAAGCAAACTGGTGGTCGTGGTAAGTTTGCCGATATACAAGTTACTATTGAGCCAGTAGAAGATGAAGAGTTCCAAGGATTGGAATTTGTCAATGAAATCAAAGGGGGTAACGTTCCTAGAGAATTTATTCCATCTGTAGAGAAAGGTTTCAAAGATTCAATGGAAACAGGTGTTTTGGCAGGTTATCAAATCGATAGTTTGAAAGTAACACTAAAAGACGGATCATTCCACCCTGTGGATTCAGATCAGCTTTCTTTTGAAGTTGCTGCTAAATTGGCTTTTAAACAAGCTATTCCAAAGGCAAATCCTGTATTACTTGAGCCAATTATGAAACTTGAGGTATTGACTCCTGAAGAAAGCATGGGTGATGTAGTGGGAGATTTGAACAAGCGAAGAGGTCAAGTGGAAGGAATGGGTGACCGTGCCGGCGCAAAAGTGATCAAAGCAAAAGTGCCACTTTCTGAGATGTTCGGTTACGTGACTGATTTGAGAACAATCTCTTCAGGTCGCGCTACTTCAACAATGGAATTTTCTCACTTCTCTGAGGCTCCAAAGAATATTGCTGAAGAAGTGATTGCTAAAGCAAAAGGAAAAATAGAAGCTTAATATATAAAGGATGAATCAAAAAATTCGAATCAAGCTTAAGTCTTACGATTTCAACTTAGTTGATAAATCGGCAGAGAAAATAGTAAAAACAGTGAAATCAACCGGTGCTGTGGTTAGTGGACCAATTCCATTACCAACACATAAAAGAATTTACACTGTTTTGAAATCGCCTCACGTGAATAAGAAAGCAAGAGAGCAGTTTCAACTATCTTCTTACAAAAGACTTTTGGATATCTACAGCAGTACCTCTAAAACGGTAGACGCACTTATGAAGCTAGAGCTTCCAAGTGGAGTAGATGTAGAAATTAAAGTGTAATTATTTAATTGAGATAAAATGCCAGGTTTACTAGGAAAAAAAATAGGAATGACTAGCGTCTTCAGTGCCGAGGGAAAGAATATTCCATGCACAGTTTTGGAGGCCGGTCCTTGTGTAGTTACACAAGTCAAAACCGAGGAAAAAGACGGCTACAACTCAGTTCAGATTGCTTTTGGTGAGCGAAAAGAGAAGACTACCTCTGAAGCCATGAAAGGCCATTTCAAAAAAGCGAAGACAAGTCCCAAGCGTCACCTAGTTGAGGTGGATGCTGTTGAAGGTGTTAAGCTTGGTGATGAACTGAAAGCTGATCTATTTGCGGAAGGTGCTTGGGTTGATGTGACTGGCAAAACGAAAGGTAAAGGTTTTCAAGGAGTGGTAAGAAGACACGGTTTCGCCGGTGTTGGTGATGCTACACACGGTCAGCATAACAGATTGCGTGCGCCGGGAGCTATTGGAGCGGGTTCAGACCCTTCAAGAGTATTCAAAGGAACACGAATGGCTGGCCAGATGGGTAATACCAAAACCACTATACAAAACTTGAAAATCGTTAAGGTTTACCCTGAAAAGAATTTAATCGTAGTAAAGGGATCTGTTCCCGGTGCTAAAGGGTCAACTGTACTAATCAGTAATTAATCTCATCGGAGGATTATACAATGGAATTAAGCATTATCAATAAAGAAGGAAAAGAAAGCAGCAAAAAAGCGAAGCTTTCTGATTCAATCTATAAGATAGAACCAAACGACCACGCGATTTACCTTGATGTTAAACAGTTTCTAGCGAATCAGCGTCAGGGAACTAGCAAGTCTAAGGAAAGAGCAGAAATTACAGGTTCTACACGAAAGATTAAAAAACAAAAGGGTACCGGAACCGCCCGTGCTGGTAGCATCAAATCACCGTTGTTCAGAGGTGGAGGAACTGTATTTGGTCCAAGACCAAGAGATTACTCCTTTAAGTTGAACAAAAAACTTAAGAAGTTAGCTCGCAAGTCAGCTTTGTCATACAAAGTGAAGGAGGGTCAGCTTCAAGTAATTGAAGAAATTCAACTAGATGCCCCAAAAACCAAAGCAGTAGCGCAGTCGATAGGAAAGATGGGAAATATCGAGAAAAAAACATTGATCGTTGTTTCTGATTTAAATAAAAACTTATATTTGTCCTCCCGAAATTTGCAGGGAGTAAAAGTTGTAACTGCTTCAGAAATAAATACTTATGACATAATGAATGCCAAGAGTGTTTTATTGTCTGAGGGTTCGATAGAGAAGATTGAAACATTATTAAGCTAAACAATTGGTCATGAGTATATTAAAAAAACCAATCATTACTGAAAAAATGTCGGCTCTTACGGAAGAGTCAAACCGGTATGGTTTTGTGGTAGATCATAAGGCCAATAAGTTGCAGATTAAAGATGCTGTAGAGAAGATGTATGGTGTTTCGGTTGACAACGTAAACACTATGACTTATAAAGGTAAAAGAAAAACGCGTTACACGAAGAATGGTTGGGTAGAAGGCCGCACTGATAAAGTGAAAAAGGCAGTTGTTACCTTAACTGATGGTGACGTAATTGACTTTTACAGCAATATTTAAAAGATAGGAAGATGGCAGTAAAGAAATTAAAACCAACTACTCCAGGACAACGACATAAGATTGCTTCTACTTTTGAAGAGCTTTCAGACAAAGCCCCTCAGAAGTCTTTGCTTAAAGGTACGTCTAAGTCTGGTGGTAGAAATAACAGTGGTAAGATGACCATGCGCTACATTGGTGGTGGTCATAAGAAGCGTTACCGTTCTATCGATTTTAATCGTGATAAATTCGGCGTTCCAGGAATTGTTGCTACAGTCGAGTATGATCCAAACCGTTCTGCTAGAATCTCTTTGATTAAGTATGCTGACGGAGAGAAGCGTTATATTATTGCTCCTAAAGGTATAGAGGTTGGTCAAACCGTTAAGTCGGGAAAAGGTGTTGAGCCTGAAGTTGGCAATACACTATACTTATCTGAAGTGCCTATGGGTTCTGTAATCCATAATATAGAGCTTAGACCAAAACAAGGCGGTAAGCTAGCAAGAAGTGCAGGTTCATATGCGCAGGTAGTTTCAAGAGAGGGAAAGTATGTTGGTATAAAGATGCCTTCAAGTGAAGTAAGATTGATCTTGGGTACTTGTTTAGCAACTATTGGAATGGTGTCTAATTCTGATCATATGTTAGAGCGTGCTGGTAAAGCAGGTAAGTCAAGATGGTTGGGTAGAAGACCAAGAGTTCGTGGTGTTGTGATGAATCCTGTAGATCACCCAATGGGTGGAGGAGAAGGAAGAGCTTCTGGAGGTCATCCAAGATCTAGAAATGGAGTTCCTGCAAAAGGTTACAAAACACGTGCTCCAAAGAAATTATCATCGAAGTACATTATTGAGAGAAGAAAGAAATAAAGAAGACAATTATGAGTCGTTCATTAAAGAAACCCCCTTTTGTATATTACAAGTTAGCCGCTAAGGTTGATAATGCACAAAGTTCAGGCAAGAAGTCAGTAATCAAAACATGGTCGCGGGCTTCAATGATTACACCTGATTTTGTTGGTTTAACCATTGCAGTTCATAATGGGAACAAGTTTATCCCTGTTTATGTAACTGAAAACATGGTTGGACACAAGTTAGGGGAGTTTGCTCCAACAAGAACCTTTAGAGGTCATGGAGGCAATAAAAAAGATAAAGGTAAACGATAGAATACACAACTATGGGTGCACGGAAAAGAATAAAAGCGGAAGCAGCAAAAGAAGCAAGAAAGAGCCACAGTTTCGCGACTCTTAAAAATTGCCCTACCTCTCCAAGAAAAATGAGGTTGGTAGCTGACATGATTCGTGGAGAAGAGGTATCAAAAGCGCTATCGATTTTACAGTATAGCCCTAAAGAGGCATCAGGACGAATGGAGAAACTATTGCGTTCTGCTATTGCCAATTGGGAAGCAAAGAATGAAGGAGAGAGACCTGAGGACAATCACTTAGTAATTACAGAGGTAAAAGTTGATAGTGCAAGAATGTTAAAGCGTCTTAGACCTGCACCACAGGGAAGGGGACACCGTATTCGTAAGCGTTCAAACCACGTTACCATCGCGGTAGATAAATTAACTCAAGAGAATTTAAATAAATAGGATACTGAGATAATGGGACAAAAAGCAAATCCAATTTCAAATCGTTTAGGAATCATCAAAGGTTGGGACTCCAACTGGTACGGGGGTCGTAACTATGGTGATAAGATTGCAGAAGATGATAAGATTCGTCAGTATCTTAATGCAAGGCTGGTTAAAGCTAGTATTGCGAAAATTGTAATTGAGCGCACCTTAAAATTGATTACGGTAACCATCAATACTTCTCGTCCGGGAATCATAATCGGTAAAGGAGGAAAAGAGGTTGATAAGCTTAAAGAAGAATTAAAAAAATTAACTAAGAAAGACGTTCAGATCAATATTTTTGAGATCAAAAGACCTGAACTTGATGCAAAATTAGTTGCAGACAGTGTCGCAAGACAAATAGAAGGTCGGATCTCATTCAGAAGAGCAGCAAAGATGTCTGTTGCTTCTACTATGAGAATGGGAGCTGAAGGAATAAAGGTAATGGTAAGTGGCCGTCTAGGTGGCGCTGAAATGGCGCGTACAGAATTTTACAAAGAAGGTAGAATACCACTCCACACATTTAGAGCTGATATTGATTATGCTTTATCTGAGGCACATACAACTTATGGAAGAATCGGAGTTAAAGTATGGATCTGTAAAGGTGAAATCTACGGAAAGCGTGATCTATCCCCCAATATTGTTTCTAACAAAGCAGGAGCTGGGAAGAAACAAGGTGGAAGATCTAGAGGAGCAAGAAAAAGAAACTAAGCATAAAAAGAATCAAGAGAGATGTTACAGCCGAAAAGGACAAAGTTCAGAAAAATGCAGAAAGGCCGCATGAAGGGTGTTTCCCAGAGAGGCCATCAGTTAGCATTTGGAAGTTTTGCGATCAAAACTTTGGAGGAGGGTTGGATTACTGCCCGACAGATTGAAGCTGCTCGTATTGCGGTTACACGATACATGAAACGGGAAGGACAGATTTGGATTAGAATTTTTCCAGACAAACCTGTAACAAAGAAGCCTGCTGAAGTTAGGATGGGTAAAGGTAAGGGAGCACCTGAATTATGGGTTGCGCCTGTAAGACCGGGTAGAATTCTTTTTGAAGCCGATGGTGTTTCATTAGAAATTGCTCAAGAAGCAATGAGGCTAGCTGCTCAAAAACTTCCGGTGAAGACCAAGTTTATTGTAAGAAGAGATTATAAATCCTAAAGGATTAGGAAATGAAACAAGTTGATATTAAGAATTTAAGCGTGGACGATTTGCAAGAAAATCTTGCAGAACAGACTGATTTGTTGAGCAAACTGAAAATGAATCATGCCGTTTCTCCTTTAGAGAATCCAAAACAGATTACTGCAGTGCGCAAAACAGTAGCAAGGTTGAAAACGGAGCTACGAAAAAGAGAACTTTCAGAAGCTCAATCTAAATAATAGAAGCCATGGAAAATAAAAGAAACCTAAGAAAGGAAAGAGTCGGGGTTGTGGTTAGCAACAAAATGGATAAGTCAATTACCATAGCCGTTGAAGGTAGAGTTAAGCACCCCATGTATGGAAAGTTTATTAAAACCACTTCTAAGTTCATGGCGCATGATGAGAAAAATGATTGTAATGTAGGAGATACAGTAAAGATCATGGAGACTCGTCCAATGAGTAAGAATAAGAATTGGAGATTAGTAGAGGTTATAGAAAGAGTTAAGTAATTATGATACAGCAGGAATCAAGAATGACCGTAGCTGATAACAGCGGTGCCAAAGAGGTACTTTGTATCAGAGTATTGGGAGGAACAAAAAGAAGATATGCTTCGATAGGAGATACAGTTGTTGTATCTGTTAAATCAGCCATGCCTTCAGGCAATATCAAAAAAGGAGCGGTTTCAAAAGCGGTTATTGTAAGGTCAAAGAAAGAAGTAAGAAGACAAGATGGATCTTACATTCGTTTTGATAACAATGCCGTTGTTCTCTTAAATGAAACAGGAGAAATGCGTGGTACGCGTATTTTCGGTCCTGTAGCGAGAGAACTTAGAGAGAAGCAGTTCATGAAAATTGTATCATTAGCACCTGAAGTGCTTTAAGCGAAGAATTATGAGCAAGAAATTACACATAAAGAAAGGTGATCAGGTAAAAGTGATTGCTGGTGTTTCAAAGGGCCAAGAAGGAAAGGTAATTAAAGTATTTCCTGAAACTTCTAGAATTATACTTGAAGGTGACGGCATTAGAAAAAACAGTAAGCACACCAAACCTAATCAACAGAATCAAGAAGGTGGAATCTTGAAACAAGATGCACCAATACATATTTCAAATGTGATGTTGATAGACCCTTCAAGTGGCGAACCAACTCGTGTTGGTAGAAGAAAAGAAGACAACAAATCAGTTCGATATTCAAAAAAGTCTGGGGAGGTAATTAAGTAATGTATACACCGAGATTAAAAGACAAGTACAAAGGAGACATCAAAGAGAATTTGATGACAGCCTTTAAGTATAAGAGTAGCATGCAGATTCCAAAACTGCAGAAGATTTGCCTTAACCAAGGAGTGGGTGGCGCTGTTTCTGATAAGAAAATGATCGATTCTGCTGTAGAAGAAATGACTGCTATCGCTGGTCAAAAAGCAGTAGCTACATATTCGAAAAAAGATATCTCAAACTTTAAGCTTCGTAAAGGAATGCCAATTGGTGTTCGCGTAACGCTTAGAGGAGACAATATGTATGAATTCTTAGACCGTCTGATTGCTGTTTCTTTGCCAAGAACAAGAGACTTTCAAGGAATTAGCAATAAAGGATTTGATGGTAGAGGAAACTACACCCTAGGGGTAAAGGAGCAGATCATATTTCCTGAGATTGATATTGACAAGGTAAAAAATATAGGTGGAATGGATATCACTTTCGTTACCACTGCTGAAACAAACGAAGAAGCCCGAGCTCTTTTGAAAGAATTTGGGATGCCGTTTAAAAAGAATAAAAACGAACAATAGAAATGGCTAAAGAATCAATGAAAGCGCGTGAAAGAAAGCGCGAAAAAATGGTTGCCAAGTATGCTGAAAAGAGAGCAGCTCTAAAAGAGGCAGGAGATTGGGAAGCTATACAGAAGCTTCCAAAAAACTCTGCTTCGGTTCGCATGCATAACAGATGTAAATTAACTGGTAGACCAAAAGGTTAT
>P_1C_Liq_1_UnCtyDRAFT_1000111_pt1 | contig 18370 bp, 15 predicted proteins | sample Pon1CUnioCityCA_2_FD_10230 | JGI IMG/M metagenome (IMG submission 10230) | reverse complement strand
AAGTAATCAGAAAAGCCTTGTTTGTCCGCAAATTTAGTAGCGTCTAATCCACCAAAATACACGAACTTTCCTCTTCTTCTTTGACTTGATTTATATGATTCTATTCTGTCCATTAGTCCTTAACGTATCTATATGAAACTTCCACCGCAAAAGGTTTGATTTCAATAATTATATCTATTACTTTTCCTGATAATTCGTCTAATACGAAATCAGTATAGCCTATTTTTTCAACAGGCTTTGAATCGGCGTTGTTATTGACAACTGGCTCAGCCGTTGTACTGCTTCTTATGATTGCATAAGCTCCAACTGTAAGCTCGTCTATATTAAATGGTGATATATCTACTGGATTGCCACTTGTAATATCAGCAAAGTAGTGAACACCAGATTTGCTATTAACTTGAATAGTTGAACCTGCTAACTCTTTGTTAAGGAACGCTTGCCTTAACGTCTCTACAAAATACTCATCCGTGCCTTTTTTCCTTGTAAGGAGATATACGCCTTCTTCAAGGAATGTTTTATTTATGGTTGCATTTCCACTCGCATTAATTGTGATGTCCTTAGTAGGCTCAACGGAAAGTAACAAGTTCAACGTATCAGTTAAGGTTTCATCAATGTCAATGACGACCTTATCTGTGGCAATAATATGCTGGTTGTTGTAATTCTTAATTTGGCTTACAGATAAGTTAGCGGTGATGGCTGTCGTGAAATGCCGTAAGGTTGAAACAACTCTATTTTCAAGCGGGTTTGTGGAGGTGTCGCTGAAATCTGTATCAACTGTTAAATCAGGTAAATTGTCTAAATCATTATAATTGTTAGTGGTTGCGACTACTCCTAACCCTAAATCTTGTGCTGTTGTGCCGTGTGGATTAGTTCCGTCATCTAAGTTTAGCTCGGAGTGATTTTCTATTTGCCCACTTTCACTCGGATTTAATAATTGAAAATCTTGTTCTATTGTGTTATAGCCGTTTAAACCGACCGAACCAGACTGTCCTTTATAAAGCCAATTTTTTATTTCGCCATCTACATTTGCTTTAAATATTGTAAAACCTTGTGATAAAGGTCTTACATTATAATCGTCTAAATTAACTTGTTCCCACACATTATCTGAGCTTGTTACCGTAGCTATTATATCTATGTATTCGGGTTCAGTTTCATTTATAGCACCTATATTTAAGGGTCTTCTTGAAACTATTTGGGTTTCATCGGTATCTATGTTTTCTTCTCCTTCTCCAAAACTTCTATTTACTTCTATATTATTTAAAGTCCATATTACAAACTCTTCATTATAAACCGCCGAGAAATAAGGAATATCTCCTGGCTCAAAAGTGACCGAAGGCGATAGTATATTTGTTGCTGCTGTACAAAACTTTTCTATTACTAAACCTTGAAGTGCAATTAAAGGGTCTGTTATATTGACTCTTTTAGGTTTATTTGGTATAACACCTTGTTTTAATATTAAATCATCATCATCTACACCATTTTTCCACCAATATTCATCTATACTCCCTTGATTATTTAAGACGCCTACAGTTCTTCCTTTTTTTCTTATTGCATAAGGTACTCTAACTTTAGCTTCAGATAAAGAACTCCATACACCATAATAATAATCTGCATTAGAATAGGCATTGGAATGTTTTATTTGATTTGCTAAATTAAATGTAGGAGACATATATTTAGTTTAAAATTACTGTTGCTGTTACATTTAAAGGTAATGCTGATTCAAAATTATGAGCCGTGTAAGTGACTGAATTGCCTCCTGCATCATTTACATCAATACTATTAGATGTAAAATTTGCCGTTATATTCTCGTTGTTTGCTGTTATCACTGATACTATGTTTCTACCAGGAGGTAATATTATACTAAATTTAGTGGTATTTATATTTATTAAAAAACTATTTGTATTAGTAAAATTAGAAGATAGTTGTCTTACTTCTGTCGAATTTGTTGGGAAGTCTGCAACAGCTCCATAAAATTGTCGGTATCTTCCTGTTAATTGATTGTTTGTAGCGGAAAGAGTTCCCGATGGTAAAGGCGAAGAAAAATTATTACCGTCACTATCCAAAGGTTGTACTCCTGCTTGATAGTCAACAGTTGATGTAAAAGAGTTTGTTCCGCTGACAACTGTGTGGGGAATAGTTTTAGTGTTTGTTGATTCTACAACCCCGTTAAAAGTATATTCTATAGCTGTTCCTGCTCTAAAGTCTTGTAAAGCGTTTGGATTCCATGTGCCCGAAACTATATCTCCTTTTATTTTACCCCTGTTAAAATTACCTGTTAAAGTTATGTTTGTTGAATCCCCTATTTCTCTAACGCCTGTTATAGAACTACTTAATGAATAAGCAGGTGCTATAAGTGTGGGTTCATAAGTAGACAAATACACTTGTTTAACAAAATCTGTAAAAGATAAACCTTGTTCTAACAAATCTCCTATATTGACATTTCCTGCTGCTATTTGAGCGGTTATATTTTCTTGTAAAGTTAAATCTGTATTTGTATCTATGTTAGATATTAAATCATCTACTTCTGTTTTAGTATAATAATCATTTAGTAGATTATTTATTTCGGTTTCGGTTAAATAATCAGACAAATCTGTTTCTGCACCTTTAGGGACTAAATCTGTATCGGCTATACCTTCTTGCCACCAATACTCCACTACTTTACTTCCTTCTAATACACCTACGGTTTTTCCTTTTTTTCTTACTGCTTCTGGTACATTTAAAATTGCATCAGTTGTTGTGTTCCATACTCCGTAATCCCTGTCTACATTAGCATTAGGGTTTACTATTTTTATAAGATTAGCTAAATTAAAAGTGCTCATTTTCTGTGTTTTATAAATTTACTGATATTGTTACACCTAAAGGCAACGCTGTAGAATATGTTAAAGACGTGTAATTGTAGTTGTTAAAATCTGCGTCTGTTACTACGATAGATTGTTGATTAGGTAAAAAATTATTGGTTAGATTTTCATTATTTGATGTAGTGATATTAATATTGCTTATGTTTATATCAGAAGGAAGTATAATATGTAAAAAATTATCATTTGCATCAAAAGAAAAAGAACTTGAGTTTTCATAAGTAAAAGACAAATTATCTCTTATTTCTACACCTGTTGTATAAAATTGGTCTGCTGAACCATAAAATATTTTTAATCTTCCCACTATGTTTTTATTTGCTGTTATTGTTCCTGCTTGTATTTTACCTGTTGGGTCTTCTGTGCCAAGGTTGTTTTCTTTTACTTCTCCTTCATCATAAGATATTTGAGAACTGTGTGTAACAGCCTCTCTTCCTATTGTAAAATTGTCGCCTACTGCTAAAATATTTTGATTTGTGTCTTGGTCAATTAAAACATTATTATCTCTAAATATTTTAATGTTGTTTACTTGTCCCGCATCATTTTGTACAAAAGTAGTTGAAACTATTCTTGATAAATTTGTTCCTGCTTCTACTGTTGTAGGGTTCCCAAAGTTTACAGTTGAAGAAGGTTGTATGTAATTAGGTGGTTGTATTATTGCATTTCTTACAGCTTCTAAATCGTCTATTATATTTCCAGAAACATCTATTTTTGCCAATTGACCTTCTATAACAACATCTATAGTACCTTCTGGTGAAATTATATTGTTTATACCTCCACTAACAACACCATTATTAGAAATAGGAAACACATCTCTTTGTAAGTTTGTGAAATAAACAGACGGTTGTCCGCCTATTGGTTTTACAAAATACAAAGCATTAGGACACCTATTTTCTTTTAAAGGTAATTCATCTTCAAAAAAATAAGGTAAAGGTCTTTTCATTACCACTCTATGTTTGGCGAACATGCATTTACTACATGCTCAGATTCTTTTTCATTATAAACTTGTGAATATACTTTTTTGACTGTATAAAAACCTTCTTTTGGTTCAGGACATTTGTCTTTTAACTTCCCTTTTATTTTATCCCACAAGTAATCATATAAAGTGCAATTTTTAGGGCAAAATTTTTTAAACATTAAAGAGTAAAATAAAAACTTGTTTTCATCTATTTTGTCTCCTAACATAAATCTTTGCCATAAATTTTCTTTATTAGCTAACCTTAAAAGGTTACTTTCTATGTCTTTTTGTAAAGATTGTGGTGTTATGTTTTGTAAGCTTTGTGGCATTATATACAGTCTTTACATTCTTTATATGCTTCTATCCTACTTTGTGCCAACTTAAATATGTCTTTTGCTTCAGCTATTTTTCCTTTTTTTGTAGCTGCCGAAGCGGCTGATATTAAACCTTCTATTAATTGTAAAGGCTTAAATAAATCCGCTTTTAACAAAGAATAATCTAAACTTAATTTGAACCAAGCTTTATCTAATTCTTGTTGAAATTTATCTTTTTTTAGATAGTATCTGTGAAAAGTATGTTGACCGTCTTTTCCTCCTCTTAAACATAGTTCATATATTCCATCAGGTAAGTCTTGCCAATTTTCTTCGCAATCTGTGTGAGAAGATGTTCCTAAACTTAAAGAGTTAAAACCATTTATTTTTTCTTTATTAAAAACTCTTGAAATAGGTTTTTTACTTCCTGGTAATGTTATTTCTATATAAGAAGGCAGATTTTTTATTACTTTCCATGCAGAAAAATCTGCCACTAAAAGCATTTTAGGGTCATCAGAATCTATAACTTGAAAGTTAAGTCTTATTTCTCCTATATCAGCCATTTTACTCTTTTAAGTTGGAAACAATTTCATTTAATTTTGTTTCTATTTCTGGTATTACAGTAGATAAATAAGACTGTACTTCTGTCAAATCTGCAAAAGAACCAGGAACTTCAGTAAAAGAAGCTTGTTCTGTTTTTGATATAGACTTAAATTTCTTTAATAGGTTGTTTGGTAAATCAAACCATTTTTGTTCTTTTATTCCTGCCATTTTATTTTGTTTTATTTGTTAAAATTCGTATGATAATCCTAAATTAATTGTATTATTTGTGGTTATATTTAAATTTAGATAAGTTTTTTTATATCTTATTCCTGTATTGAAACTTACAAAATCTTTTTCTATATTTAAGTCTTTTCCATACCCTGCGCCAACTAAAAAACCAAAATTATCTTTCTTTGTTTTTTCTTTTGGCTGCGATAAAACATCTACATCTGTTATTTCTATAAATTTAGGAACTTTTGTTACTACTTTATATAGACCGTCTTTGTCTTTAGCTACTACTAAACTAAACCTTTGTTTATAAAATTTCCAATTAGAAATAGAAGTAGTGTCTTTTAAACTTAATATAGAACTATACCTAACAAAAGGTTTTTCTTTGTTTGGGTAATAGTCTACTGTATTTATTGTTGTATCTTTTGTTCGGTAAACAGTGTCTGTTTGCTTTTTAATGTCTTTTGGTTTAAAAGAAACGGTACTTGCTGTTTGTGCGTTTTTAACTTTAATTTTTAAATCTTTAACTTTTTTCTCTAATTGTTTTTTTGTTAAAGTGTCTGCTACTAATTTTTTATAAGTTGTAGAATCTATTTTAACTAAAGTATCATTTTTTATCTTTTCTGTTTTTAACTCTCTTAATATTTCCTGTTTTCTTTTGTCTGAAAAATGTTTAGACACAAAAAACCCTGTTAAAAAAAATAATACTATTAGTATTATAAGAACAACAGTTTTTGTGTTTAATTTAATCATAGGTTTTTAGTAGCTTGTTTATTATATTTTTTAAAAAGTTTTTTAGTTTATATATTAAAAGCGAAACATAATCGGTGTTTTTTATATTTTTTCTTTTTTTTATACTAAGAATATTTGTAAGAGCACTTATAGTTTCATTTACTATTAATATTTTAAAAACTACATTAACTAATAGAGTAAAATCAAATCCTAACCCTAAAGCAGTTACAGCTAAAAGTATAGGTATTAGTATAACAGTGCACTTGGACACTATCCCCCATAAAAGTTCTTTAAAATCAAAAGTTATTTTTTTTATCCTTAAAGTTTTAGATACTCCTAAAACAGTATCTATAATCATTAATAAAGATAGGGTCTTAGCTGTATCTATATCTATAGATAAAAAAACAAATATTAAATATAAAAATGCTTTAAGTTCATACCAATATTCAGCTAAACCTTTTGAAAAAGAGTTTAAATAAGCAGTTATATCCATGAAAAACAGTAGTAGTGATTATTATTTTAAAGGGGAGTTTTAAGCCCCCCTTTTTTATAATTATTTTCCTATTAAGAAGTAGATACAGTATCTAAGCCTGCATTTGATGCTAAATCATTAAGTAAAGCTTCGACACCTGATTGTTTGCCTTTTTCTACAAACACTGTGTAGTTAAAGGACTCTTCAAGTTGTTGAGCAAAACCTTGTGAATGATTTTTAGGTTGTACATTTAAAATGTAAACAACGTACTGAGCATTAGGTTTTAACACTGACTCTTCTCCGAGTAACTGCTTAATAAACTCGTTTTGGTGTCCGTCTTGATTTCTGTGTCTTGAATAGCCGTTGAAATAGTTAAAGTTTTCGTCTTCCAACTCCCAAAGATTTCCGCCAAGATTTTCTAAATCTTCAGCTCTTTGAAGAAGTTTTACGTCGAATCTATCGCCTGTTCCTTCTGTAAAGCTTTCAAAAACAGAGCTTCTAAATCCACCTGCAACAGAAATTCTTGTTGAAGTGTTTTCAAATGGAACTGAGTCTCTTATTTCTTCGCCTGGAACATTAAGAACTTCCATTCCTTCTAAGTAAATACCCATAAGAGCATTTTCATCATAAGTTTCAGTTGCAACAGACCAAGGTATAAATTCATAGTCTTGTGGTGGTTCTGTTTCAAACATTTCTCTTATAATTGGGTCGCACTCTTCAAATACTACATTAGAAGTTACAGTAGTTGTATATACTGTCTGGCAACCTCCTTCAACATCATTACCGCCGTCTTGTGCAACAGCAATAGTTAGTTCAGGATAAGCTCCCTGTAATTCAGAAAGTCGATTACTTCCATCTGCGTTGTTTGTTAACTGAATTGTATATTCTTGTGTAGTAGCTGAACCTTCTTCACCAATAGTCCAAGAGATTGTTGAACCGTCTGGTGCGTTAAAATCAGCAGGTGTGCCTGAAGCTGCAATGGTAGGAAGTAAAAGAGTGTAAGTAGAAACTCCGTTTTCATAAGAAGTTCTTTTTACATCTGTTCCAAATTGTGCTTCTACTTCTGCCAAATCGTTTGAGCTGCCTTGGTCAGATACTTCTAAGTTGTAGAAAGTGTGTGAAACTGCGTTAGGTACAGAAGAGGGGTTTTCGCTGTTTATAGCGGAAACATTTAGTACTTCATCTATCCTAATAGACTCTTTTAATTGTGCTCTTTGTAGTCTTTTTACAGCTTTTTCTACAATTTCTTGATTAGTCTGTCCTTCAAATTCTTTTTCAAAGTGAAGATTTACCATAGCACACTCTTTATCATAGCCTAATATGCCTATGACACCTTCAGATAGTTTAACAGAAAGCAATTCTGTTTCGCCTACCTTTAAGTCTGTAAAGTCTAAGGCAGTTTCTTGGTTAATACCATCATAACCAACCATAAACTTATCTACCCTTTTATCTCCTTCAGGTACAAAAACTTTTAAGTCTTTTACTTCAGAAAGTTTAAAAGGACGGCTTTCTCTGTTGTCGTTAGATAAACCTCGTGTTACTCTGATTCCGTTGTTTCCAACTTTAATCTGAAACTTGTCGTTTTGTCCTGCACTTGAAAAATCTGAAACGGCAACCATTCCATTTACTGTAGGTTCTTTGGTCTTAAAAATACCAAATTGACCTTTTGCTAAATCAATAGAGCCTCCGCTTGTCATAACGTTACCATTTAAGGTAAAAAAGTCTCTTTGAAATCCATTGTGTAATCCCATAATTCTTGTTTTTATTTATTAGTAGTGATTAATTTATATTCTCGTTTTGTCTTAATTTTTCCACTTCGTATGAAGGGCTTTCATTGCTTATTTTAAAATCTCCCACCATAGCTGAAATTATTCTGTCTATGATGTGTTCTGGTAAGTCTAAATTTTCTTGTATAAAATCTGATTCAGGGTTTTCAGGGTCTTGTAGTTTTATTTTTTTAGGGTATTTATAATAAGAAAGTAATATTTTATAAATATCCATCCCTTTTTCTTTGTAAACTTTTACAAAATCTTCGGTGAAATTGTAAGGAACTTCTCTGTAATGAAAAGACGGTTTGAATAAACTGCTTGTTAAATAATCTGCCCTGTCTTCGTCTTTTATTTCGTAGAGGTATATATCTTGTTTTTTACATTCCCCTTTATTAGCTTTTGCACTAACATAAGACCAAGATAAAAAGTCTTTTGGTAAAGAGAATAAATTAAAATCTTGTTTTTTAAAAGCAGGTGCTATCGGTGTATCATTAACTAATAGCACCTGTATATCTTTTAAATTATCAATATTTCTATTATTTAAAAAGAACTTTACTAACCTAACTGAAAGCTCATTATATAACTGTACAAATTTAAACTTATCTGTTGAAAAATTATCATTTGTAGAGTTTTTCTCGGCTTTTGTTATATATTTTTCATATAATCTGTTAGGTGTCATTTATTACTCTTCATTTACTGCTGCATCAATTTCTTGTTGCAAACTTGGTTTGTTAGAGACAAACTTAGCCGCCGCTTTTAAGTTTACACCAAGTGCTGTGTCATTGATTGTAAAGCTGTCATTAATTTTTGGCAATTTTCCTTTTTGTTGCAAGTCTTGTAAAATAGAATAATATACTATTTCTTTTTTACCTTGTTTTTTAGAATTTAACTTAACAGCGTCGTCAAACAGCTTTTTGTTTTGGTGAGATTGTTCTTTGTCTTTTATAAATCGCAAGAACATTGTTGTAGCCATTTGTTTGTTTTCTACATCCACACCTTTCAGTCCAATATAATTTAAAATAGGTTTGAGAACTTTCGGTTGGTGTAATAGACTGTGGAAACTTCCAATTACATCTATTTCTAACATTTCATCTTCAACTTTTGAAGAAACTACTTTGTCTCTATTTTCAACGCAGAACTGTGCATCTCTAAACTGTGGTGAGTTTTGTCCTTCAACAGGAGCTAAATCCCTGTTTATAATACAAATGTATAGTTGTAGCAATTCAAAAGGCTCGTCTGTATTGAAAATCTTTCCATCGTACAAATCTACTTTAAAACCAGAGTCATCTCCATAGTTCCAAAAATTCGATTCTTTGTCTTTAGGGTCAAGCAAGTCTTCACCGTAAATGTTTTCAAAAGGTTCTACAATAAGCTCTTTTACTTTTTGAGCTGTTTCTTTTCTTTTTTCTTTTGAAAGACCTTTGAAAACAGGGCTTTGTTCATATAAACCTGTGTCCCAAAGCCTGCCTACTGTACTGTAAGTTGCACTCACAGTGTTTTTTCCCGTTACATCGTCAAGGTACTTGGTAGTCTTATGTGCTTTAAGACCACTTGGTGCATCGGCATCGTACTTATTTTTTACCTGATAAATTACACCTTTTGTTTCTAAAGGAAATCCGTGTATTTCTATTACGGAATCGCTTTTTGTTAATGTTTCTGTCATTATTATTTGGTTTTTAGAAACCCTCCTCGAAAGGAGGGATATTTATTATTTGTATCCTTTTTGTGCTGATGGTTTCAGCTCAATAAGAACAAATTTACTTGGGTCTGGCATCCAGCAATCAACTCCTGCTGTCCATGCCCAATATTGTGTTCCCATATAAGGATTAGCAGCAAGGATATCAGAACTCTTGTTCGAGTCATATCTACCGTTTGTTCTACCTGAATAAATGAAAGGCGTATTCTGCGGTTTTACAATGTAAAGGTTTGAATTAAGATTGCCACCTTCTGTTAAATCTGTTCCCGCAGGAAGCTGCGTTCTATTATTAGAAAACTCTTCGTCAGTCACATCAGAAATAATCATACTGTGTGTAGTATAAGCTCTTCCATGTCCGTGCATGCCTCTTTCAAATCTGTCACCTCTAAATCCGTAATCTAAAGATGGGTCATATTCAATTTTGACTTGTCCAATTTGCGGTATGTATACGTCTGTAAAACGAACAGGCGACATTTTTAGATTTTTAAGGTCTGAACCTGAAATTGGACTATTTGGTAAAATTCTATCTGCTCCTAATAGAGCTGCTAAGTTTCCTACTTGTGCGTTTACTTCTTCACTGAAAATGTTTAATACATTTAAAAACGCCTCCATACCACATTTGAATTTGATAACTCTGTCTTCAAATATCATATCAGGTCTTGCTGAGAAAACGTGCTCTGCGGCTTCACGAATATGTTGTTTTGTAATACCACCTGGTCTACCATATTCAATAATTCTACCACGTCTTGCTTGTTTCCACATTCCTTCATTGAAACGTAAAACTCCGTTTGTGGTTCTTATTTCTCCTGCATTTTGGAACATTAATTTTGTACCAATTAGTTTATGTAAGTATTTTTGTGTTAATACCTCCATGGTCAAACCAATGTTTACAGAAGTAGGTACTGGTTTGTTGTTTGCGTCCATGTCAAAACGTACAGCATACTCGCCGTAGTTTTTAGCTTCCATTTCTCGCTTAATTTCGTTTAAGTACTCTTGTGTTTTCATGTCTGTAACACCTTCTGCTAAAGAAACAGAGTCTGCTTTTGCTGTTACATAACTTTCAACACCTAAACCAGAACCAAGTCTAAATTCCATTTTCATAGAACCTGGTAAATCTGGCATTTCAACGTTTGCAAATTGAGTGTCGTATTCTGCAACCCCGTGTGATACAACTACATACTCAATACCACGTCCTAATTTACTTGCATCAAAATAAGCTGACTTGTTTTGTGTGACAAGTGTTACAGGGTGTTTGTAACCTGTACCATGTGGAACAACTTGTTCGTCACCTGAAACTACGATTTGGTCTCCTCTATCATCGTCGTAAGTAAGAACAGTGTTTGGTGAAAACTCTTTGTTTAGTACGATATAAAAAATACTGCCTTCAATACCTGCAAAAGTCTGACCAGACATATCTGCTTCGGTATAAATGCCCCTACGTTTTTTAATAGGTAGGGCATAAGTAAAAGTACCTTCTTGTCCATTTACTTCAATAACCGATTTGTTATTAAGCAGTTCTTCAAAAAGACCCATAGGTTTGTATTCTTTCTTTTGGTCATTCCAAAAGTGAACCATACCTTTGTGGTTGTTTACAGGGTCTTCTTCGTACCATGAACGAAGGGATGCGTTGTCTTGCTTCCCTTTAAAAAATCTTGAAACTTCTTTACCTTTCATGTAAGCAATGACTTGATTGCCATTTCTTACCATAGGTATTCCGTTTGATTGTAAATTTGCCATCTTTTTTTGTTTTATTTAGTAGTGATTAATTATTTTTAGTTTACGGGATCTAATTGTGACGCTAATTCGTCCATTAAATCTGATTTTTCTTCTTTTTGTTTTGGTTTTGAATTTTTATTTTTTCCTCTTAAAAGATTTAATTTTAACATCGCATCTTTTTTAGTTTTTGAGGTTTCTTTTTCGCTTATTACTTTTTTGTAATCTTCTCTGTTGTTTTTCCAAATAAGGAACTCAGCTAATTCTTTTGGGTTCTTTTTTAAATCTTCAAATTGTTTATCTAAAGGTAAACCTTCTTCTGTTTCTTTTGTTGCTGTGTCCAAAAGTGGGTTTATTGCTGAACTTTCGGTTATACCGAACTCTTTAATACTTTCTTTTAAATCTTTTCTTAAAGCTTTTAAATCTTGTTGTTTTTGCTCTTTTGCTTGAACGGCTTTTTCTTTCTCTTTTTCAAGCATTGTGTTATAAGACTGCTTTAAATTGTCCGCAAAACTTTTTGCTTTTTCATCTAATACTAACTCTTCTTTGTCTGTATCAATTAAGTTAGATATTTGTTTGTCTGAAAGTTCTGGGTTTTTTAGCTTATACATTTGCTGAACAAGAGCTTCTTGGTGCTGCTCGTTGTCTAAATCATAAGTATTTAAGTTGTCAATGTACGTTTCTTTTGCTTTAAGAACTTCATTTATATTTCCGCCGTTTTTGGAAATATCAATTATTTTTAGAGAAATATCATCTAACTCGTCTTTGTTAATGTATTTCTGTTCTAATTCGTTATTTTTTTCTTCTTCTTGTGCTTCGGCAATACTTAAAAATGTTTCTTCATCTAAGTCTTCAATTTCTGAAAGTTGAACTTCTTCTCCGTCTATTTCAACTTCTGCGTCTTGCCAAATTCCTTTTTCAATGTACTTTTTAGTTAAATCTTTAAAATGAGAAGATGAGTTTGTAGGTGTTTTGTCCTCTTTTTCTTTAGATTCATCTTCTGTTAAAGTCTCTTCTTCGTTTTGAGGTGTTTCTTTATCTTTTTCTTCTTCGGACTTTTCTGCTTCTTCCTCTTTACTTTCCTCTTCTTTTTCTTCTTCTTTAGGAACATCTAATTCTCTTTCTTCTTCCTCTTGATTAAGCTTTTCGCCCATAAGCTCTTCAAAGTCATAAAATCCTGCGCCTTCTTCTATTGTTTGTGTTTCTTCTGCCATTTTTATTGTTTTTTGGTTTTTAGCATTTCAAAGAACTCGTGCAAATATATGACACAAATCCCTTTAGGTAAAATTAATTAAATTTTTATTATTGTTAATAATATTTTAACAATTAGTTTTTGTTTATAACATCACCAAAAGTTTTAGCTTCTATTTCTTTTTCTTTTAGTCTGTTCTTCTCTTTTTTAATTTTTAAATCTTCGAGCTTTAACTTTATATTTTCCATAGACTCTTTAGCTTTTTGCTTTTGGTCTTGTTTTTTTAAGTCTATTTTTTGTTGCTCTTTTTCTTGCTTGTCTTGTTCTTTTGCATTTTCGTATGCTCTTTCAACAGCTTCTTGGTCTCCTTCTTCTTCATTAACATCTCTTACTCTTCCCATAGATTGTATATGTGCAACGTCTATTCTGTTGTCAAGTTCTTTGTCTTGTTTATATAATTGATATTCTCTTTCTTGTTGTGTCTTTTCTTTTTCAGCTTGAAGTTTTTTGTCTTCTATTCTTTCTAACTGTTGCTGTTTTGCTTGTTCTTGTTTTTGTCTTTCTTTATAAGATTCTTTTAATATTTTTTTAACTACAGACATACTATCTGAAGACAATACTTCCGCTATATCAGATAAATCGTTTTGGAAAGTGTTGCTTTGTAATAGATATTCTTTAAATTTTTCTAATTCTTTTCTTTTTTGTGAATCTGCGTTAGGCAATAAACCAAAACTTCTAAGCTTAAAGTTTTCGTCTGAAAGGACTTCTCTTACAAAACCCATTTCTTCATCAGAACTCATATAAGATAGGCTTATGTCTTTATCGTCTACTTGTGCTTGTTGAGTTATTGCTAAACCTATTTCTAAATCTTTTAGTCTGGCGTTATCCATTTTTTCAAATAAATGTTCTATTTGATTAAATGAATTTTGCTGTCCTATCTTTATTCCTTCAGCCGTTGCATATTCAGAAGGTGTTTTTACGTCTTGTTCTGTAATACCTATTTGCTCTAATGCTAAATTTCTATAGTATTGAGCCATTTGCATTTTTTGTTGTATTTGTGGAACAAAAGAAATGTCTTGTGCTTGAAAACTATTGTTATGCTGAGAATTTCTATTTTTCATGTTTTGTTTAGACATATCAAGTGGCACTAAACCAATGTCAGTTGCCATGTCTCTTACGTTTAATAGTATTTCTTCGGCATCACCTAAGTCTCTGAAATCAGAAGGAAGCATACTTATATCAAAAAGCCAAAATATACCTATCTCTTTTTCTGTTAAAGAGTGCATTAAATTCATTTGATAGTTGTATTCTATCTGATAAGGTCTTATTTTTTTAGCTTCTGAGTTTGTTATAATTCCTGTTACAGGTAACTTAACATCATATAAATTTGATTTGCCCCCTTTTATTTGAAAATCTAAAGGCTCGCAATCTAAATACAAATCTTTTTCTAAAATAGAGTTTGTGCCGTTTAATTTTATACCTTTCCACACTATAGGTGCATAAGTCCACACAATACTGTTAGGTTCTAAATTACCGTTCTCATATTCGTTCATAAACTGTGTTAAACTTTTTTGTTTAACCTTTTTTATGTCAAATTCTTTGAGAAAATCTTGATTTAGTTCGTCTGTTACCCAGTCTAAAGTTGTAACGCCTGTTTCTGTTTTTCGATACATTAAACCTATTTTGTCCCAAGAACGCCAATAAGCTTGCATTACTCTTATACTATCTTCCCTTACATCTATATCTCTTCTTAAATGTTTTGATAAGTTATAAAGACCTGTATTACTAAATTCGTAATCAGGTATCCAAGCATCTTTTGTTACTTCGTTTCCTTCAGAGTCAAAATAAGTTTCTTCACCAAGTGGTGTGTTTAATGCCGATTGTAGTTCTACCGCAGATTTTCTGTCGTTGTAGTCTTCGTGTGGTAATATTTTTGAGTCAGCGGTTAAATTGTTCTCAAGTATTTTTTGTGGAGACATTGTATTGTCTTCACTATTACCTGCGCTTGAATACTCATAAGCATTTAATATTTTCTTTAAATCACTCTCTTCCATTAAATGCCCAAAAGTATTGGCTACTTGTGAAGCGGACATGTTTTGTATATTACCAATGTATTCTGCGTCTTGCGGGTACTTTAAAGTATAGTCTTCTGAAAAGAAAGTTTCTATTGGATGCCATCTTTCAGGCTCATAATAATCATAACCAATTCTATAATGTTTAAAATAACGACCTGTTAAATAATAGTCCATAAAGAACTCTCTTTCTAAGTCGTCTAAATTATATCTTTGTCTGTCTCTGTCTAAGGCTTTCTGTGCCCACTTAGCTGCGATTGGTTTCCAATCTGTTGCCATTGCAGATTTAATCTCTGGTGGTGTGGCTAACCTTGCCTTTTGTTGCTGTAAGTATTGTTGGTATTGTTTCTGTTGTTCTTCTGACTCAAATTCTTGTTTTAAAGATACACCATTCTTTAATAGGCGTAGCTCTAATTCAATTTCAAAATTTTTCTGCGTGTATTTAAATATTCTGTTTGAAAACTCTCTGTCGTATTCGTTTGTTCCGATGTCGTCAGCCCAATCAATACGAAATTTGTTCTTTGTGTCGTTATATTTGCCTTGTAAATGTCTGCCTATTTGACCTATTAAATCGAAATGCCTGACGTAAGAAGGTATGTCTGCTTGCTCTCTTATATCGGCAACACCTTTTAAAATTTCAGGCTGTTCTTCATAATCGGTGTGTGCAAGGTCGCCTTCAACCATTCTATAGTATTCGTCAAAAACTATATTTTTTCTTAGTTGTCTTAAACCTATTTCTTCTAAACGGTCTAAGTTGTCTTTGGCAAACTTCTTTTTGTCCTTTTTATATGTAGGTATAGCCTGTGGTGGTAAAGACGAAGAAGTTGTTGAACCTCCCGCTAAACCTTTATATACGTGATTATATAAATTTGAAGAATCTGAGCCTTGCGACATTAAAAGTTAAAATTTTCACAAAAATAGTTATAATATTTGTCACTTCCAAAATTGTTAAATTTTGTTTACCAAAGTTTTCCTCTTCTCCTTTGTTTAGGAAACAGCCCTCTTTTTCTTACTCTTTTTTTACGGTATTCTATAACTTTATTTTTTTGTCTCTTTTCTTCTTCTGTTTCGGGTTTTTCTGGTGCTTGTCCTGTTATAGCAAGGTAGTAAGCATATCCATAAGCACTCATTAAAGCTGTTAAACCATCAAAGTTTCCGTTTTTGCTATAGTTTAATATTTCATTAAGAAGTCGTACATCTTTAATAACCCTTTCAAATTTATATCTTTGTCTTATATCTCCTGTTTCTTCGTCAATATAGTCTTCTTTTTTTGTTAAGATTTTATACATTATATTAAACAAATAAGGTTTATTTTTACCGTTTGGTGTCCATCCGTATATTCTTTTTTCATTTGTTGAAAAATTAGAATCACCTAAAAAATCTACTTGTTTTAAAATGTATTCGTCTGTCAACTCTTGTCTGTCCATATACTCTTTAAAATCCATGTCTTCATTTTCCATAAATACGGGAGCGTCATATAATTCTAAAAGTAATCTGCCTTGCTCGTGAAATTTTGAATGTGGGTCAGGTCTTGAATGATAAGTTGCTACTACTTCCTCTGTGTCTTGTCTTATTAATACAAAAGAGCCAACTGACTCAGAATCAGCTTGTTGCTGTTTATAGTCATCTAATCCACTGATAATCAGTTCAAAAGGAGCATTGGGAAGTGGGTCTTGGAAAATAGTTACAGGTGAATCATAAAAACCCCCCGCAAAAGGAAATTCAGGTGGTTCTTTGTCTACTATTTCATAATCTACTTTTTTAGTTTGTTCGTTATAATATAGAGTAACGTTTTTGCCTATATCACCCTTTTCTATAAGGCGGTCTCTGTGTCTTCTTACGGCGTTTTTGTCAAAAGGGTTTTCATCACCTGAAAGTAATATATCTTCAGGGTCTAATGGAAAATATACTTTTTCTTTGTGTAAAGATTTCTTATCGTGTTTTACGTCTTCTCTTCTTTGTAAAAACCTTTCTTTTGTTTTTTCCCAGTCTGTTATTAATATTTTTATTTTTTCTAACTCTTTGCTTTGTAAATCTAAATATTTTGAGAGATTAGTTTCTGTTCTTAGGTCGTGTGCTTCAATACTCATTTGTGCTGGCAGAAACGTCCCGAAATCTTTTTTGCGCCATGTAACATGTTCTTTTGGTATTCTTTTTTCTAATGCCTGCCAATCCATTTTACAAACATTGTATCTTGATGGATANTTNAAATAAAGTAACGAGTCTTCTGATATATTTTCAGAACCGCCTGTTCCTGAAAGTATTGGAACACAACGATTTTTTCCTCCTGCTCTTATTGCAGGTAACAAACCGTCTAATTGTGTTTTAAATGGAGATTTCATACACTCGTCTAATACAAAAGCATCAGGTGTTAATCCTGCTAATATTTCTGATTTACTTTCTGCACCACCTTCTAAATTGTATATACCTAAAGACGCTGTTAATATATCTCTTTTGTTTTTCTTTTTTATACCAAGTTTTACTGTTTTTGACCAGTCGTCTGATATATTTGGTAAGTAAAATGCTGGATGTGCATTGAGCATAGTTGTTTTAAAGTTTTTTTCTATGTGCCCTAAATCTTTTGCTGAACCTCCTGCAACAACTAAAGTTTCTGCTCCTGATAAAGCTTTATATTGTAAATGAGAAGATATTAATGTAGTTTTAGCTGCCCTACGTGTAGCACAAAGAAAAAGTATTTCGTCATTTTTTCTTGCCTTTTCGTAGCTATCCTGTATAATAAACCACTCATTATCTCTTAAAGGNGGGTTTTTTATTTNATCTTTTATNAANGTTTCGCCTGTAAGCTCGTTAGTATNCTCTGTTGGGATAGGTGTTTTNAATACATTAAGNTGTGTATACAGCCACCCNGATATATGTTGACCGTTCAGTTTTATNCCGTTTNTTATTTTTTTAAATTCGTCAACNTAAAATTGTAAGGTTTTNTTGTCTTGTTCAAAATAATGTTTGTNAGGATTCCATTCGGGAACTTTATCCATGTTTATAAACATCTCATTTTTTGGNANAGAAGTAAAATCTATTCCTAAAGAGTCAACATATTCTTTTATGTGTGGAAANTCTCTTTCTATNTGTTCACGCATTGCTAAAGGAGCTTTTGCGTCATCCATTAGCTCTAANAGANTGTGTTCTTTTTCGTTTTCTAAGTCGAGTTTATCTAAAGCGTCTTGAAGTTCTGCTTTATTTTTGTATAAGGTGTTATCAAATTCTATGTCTTCTGAACGATAATCTTTTTCTGTTTTTTCAGAATTTTCGTTTGTTTCTTTGTCTATTAAAGAATCACTGTTTTTTATGTAGCGGTCAACTCTTCTTAAATGGTAGTTTATAAGGTCTACCATTTTTTTAATCATATTATCAATAGAAGTGTTTTTTCCTACGTCTTGTTCTACTTGCTTGTGAAAATAAATAAGCCTATTTAAAACAGTTTTTGTTATTTTATGTTGTATGTTGTATTCTGAAGATTTTCCTTCGTGTATTAAAACAAAAGTACCTTTTTCTTTTACTTTTATGTCATTAACATAATAATATTTTGAAGATACAATATTATTATTTTTGTCTCTATTAATAACAGGTTTACCCCAATGATTGTCTTTAAAATACTTTTTGTATTTTTCGACTTGGGGTTTATTGTCTTTTATAAAGTTTTTTATGAAAGAGTCCACTATTTAATTTTTTACAAAAATAGTGCTTTTTTATGGAATGTTAAAATTTGTTAAATTATTGCCAACGGTTTGTGTATAACAAAAGTAAGGGGAATTTTTGTAATTACTTTTTGGTTATGGCGTTGTGTTTGTTTTGTTGCCAAGTTTCTGGGACG
>P_1C_Liq_1_UnCtyDRAFT_1000110_pt1 | contig 18383 bp, 18 predicted proteins | sample Pon1CUnioCityCA_2_FD_10230 | JGI IMG/M metagenome (IMG submission 10230) | reverse complement strand
GCGGTCGACAAAGGCATCGCCACTGACCGGATCCTTCTGGCGGAGGACCTCCGCGGTGATCTCGACGAGGAAGGAGTCGAGGTCGCCCTGGTTCCACTCCGCAAAGACCTCGCCGATCTGCTCGGCGGACATCCCGAGAAGTTTGCGGAGGAGGTCGTAGGCCTCGCAGATCAGCTGCATGTCCCCGTACTCGATCCCGTTGTGGACCATCTTCACGTAGTGGCCGGCCCCGTTCGGGCCGATGTAGGCGGCACAGGGAACCCCACCCTCGACCGGCCGGCCCGGCTCGGCGCCCAGCAGCGGCCGCCCCGTCTCCGCGTCCACCTTGGCGGCGATCGCCTCCCAGACCGGCCGCACCTGCTCGTAGGCCGCCGGATCGCCCCCCGGCATCAGGGAGGGACCGAAGCGGGCGCCCTCCTCGCCCCCGGACACCCCGCTGCCGAGGAAGAGGAGACCGCGGGCGGCGAGGTCCTTCTCCCGGCGGATCGTGTCCGTCCAGAGCGCGTTGCCCCCGTCGATGACGATATCCCCGCTGTCGAGAAGCGGGCACAGTTCGCCGAGGACGGCATCCGTGCCTGCACCCGCCTGCACGAGGAGGACGATCCGGCGAGGCGGCTGGATCGACTGGACGAAGCCCTCGAGATCCTCGGCGCCGAAGAGACCCCCCGGGGTCGCCGGATGATCGCGCACGAACGCCTGCGTCCGCTCGGTCGTGCGGTTGTAGACGGAGACGCGGTAGCCGTGGTCCGCCATGTTCAGGGCAAAGTTCTGGCCCATGACAGCGAGGCCGATCAGGCCGACATCGGAAAGGGTTTCTTCACTCATGGGAAATTCTGGGCTCGGGGCTGGGGAGAGGGAGGCGGGGGACCGACAGGCCCACCCCGCCAGCAAGAAGGAAGACCCCTACTGATGAAAACGATGAAATTCGCTCCAGCCACGGCCCGGCGGGTTCCGGAGAGTGGCCCGGGTTTCCTCGTCGAGCCCGCTCTGCTCGAGGTACCGCTCGAATCCCTGCTCATCCCGCTCCCGCCAGGCCTGGGCGACCCGCTGCCGGGCCCCGGTGCGCAGTTCCTCGTCCTCGATTGACTCCGCCCAGGACATCGCCGCGGCCGGATCCTCGCGGGCGGCGCGCACGCTGTAGACGGCCACGGCCCGGTCCGTCTTGGGGGTGGGAGGTTCGCCGTTCAGCCACTCGGCCGGACCCTCCACCTCGTAGCGCGACCACCGCTCCACCAGGGAGGAGACGGCCGCCTCGTAGGCCGGATCCGCGGGACCGAGGGAGCGCACGAACGCCGCGGCCGCCGCCGGGTCGGCCTCCGTCCATTCCCTCACCAGGCCCGCGGCGAGCTCCCCGCCCCCCTCTTCCCCGGCGCGGGCCCGGGATTCCCAGTGCGCGAGGGCCGCCTCCGGGTCGCGCCGGACCCAGGTGCCGTAGAGGGCCTCGAGGGCGGCCCGGCGGGCCTCCCCTTCCGGCCAGGCAGCGAGAGTGGCGAGCACCGGATCCACCCGGCCCGCTTCCACCTCCGCCTCGACGAGCCTGGCGACCGCCCGGCGCTGCATCCAGCCCTCGGAACGGTTCTCCACCGGGAAGGCGAGCGCCCCGTCGAGGGCGGCGGTGGGGTCCCGCTCGGCCCAACCCTCCAGCCATGCCGCGTAGCGGCGCGCCCGGAGAAAGGAGGGCAGGGTCCCCCGCGTTTCCTCCATCCACTCCCGGGCCACCTCCGGCTGGCGGCTCGCCCANGCCCGCAGGATGGAGCGGCGCAGGCTTTCCCGGGAGGCCGGGGAAACCAGGCGGGCGGCGAAGCCCAGCGCGGCCTCCGGGTCGGCAAGGGCGGCCCGGGCGAGAAGCTCCCCGAGCACTTCGTCCCGGCGGCGGCTCGGGGGAAGGGTGAGCCACTCCCCGGCCGCCTGGAGGGCCGCATCGGGCTCCAGCAATCCCCCCAGGCGGCGGGCCTCCTCCCAGTCCCGCGGGGACTCCGGCGGGAAGGGCAGCCAGGAAGCCCGCCCTTCCCCCGCGGTGAGGCCCGGGAGAACCGACGGGCCCCCGGCCTCCCCCGGAAGGCTGGCCGGCGATCTTTCCCGCTCTCCCGGGACCAGGGCGGTGGGCGCCTCCGCACGCGGGGGAGGCGGCTCCGGCGCATTCTGCGCCTCGGTCCAACGGCCGACCGCGAAGGCGGCGAGGAGCCCGAGGGCCCAGCCGGAGATCCAGAAGTACCGGGACATGGGGGAGGAAGGAGAGCCGGGAGCCGCGGGAGCTCAGTATCCCTTGATCTGGAAAAGGCTGGTAACGCTGGAATTCCCGTGGATCCGCTTGATGGCCTCGCCGAGAATGGGGGCCACGCTGAGCACCGTCACCGGGAGGTCATCCGCGTCGACACGGGTGGTGTCCGTGGTGATGAGCTCGTCGACGGGGCTCTCGCGGAGGCGGGCGATCCCGATCTTGTTGATCGTGCCATGGCTNACGGCGGCGAAGATCCGGCGGGCCCCGCGCTCGCGGAGGAGCTTGGAGGCGGCCACGAGGGTGCCCGCGGTCTCCGTCATGTCGTCGACGATGAGGACATCACAGTCGCGGACATCGCCGACCACACTGTGCGCCTCCACCGTATCGGCGCTGAGGCGGCGCTTGGCACAGAAGCCGAGCGGACAGCCCAGCAAGTCGGCGTACGCCGCCGCCATCTTCATGCCCCCGACATCGGGGGAGATCACGGTGAGGTTTTCCGTGGAGAGGGAGCGGAGGTAGTCGTAGACCACCGGCGAGGCGTAGAGGTGATCGACGGGGATGTCGAAGAAGCCCTGGATCTGCTGGGCGTGCAGATCCATGGTGAGGATCCGGTTGGCCCCGGAGGCGACGAGGAGGTTGGCCACCAGCTTCGAAGTGATGGGGACGCGGGGCTGGTCCTTCCGGTCCTGGCGGGCGTATCCGTAGAAGGGAATGACCGCGGTGATCCGGCTGGCGGAGGCCCGGCGGGCCGCGTCAATCATGATGAGCAGCTCCATGATGTGGTGGTTTGCCGGAGCCGAGGTGCTCTGCACGATGAAGACATCGTCGCCGCGGATGTTCTCATTGTAGCGGACGAAGGTCTCCCCGTCGGGGAAGCTGTTCACCACGACCTCCCCGGTGGGGATGCCGATCCCGTCGGCGATCTTGCGGACGAGCTCGGGGTTCGAGCTACCGGAGAAGAGCTTGAGCTGGGGACCCTTCATCCGCGGGAGAACTCCCCGGGGCGACCGCCACCGGACTCGGCGGAGACCCTTGCCTCCGGACTGCGATCCGCTCTCTCGCGCTCACCTTCCACCTTGGCGAAAAGCTGGGGAAGACGGCGCTGCAGGGCAAGCAAACGCTGGTGGGCCCAGGCCTCCATGGCAGGGACTCCCCGCACGAACTGGCCGGCCGGGACCGACTTGGACACCCCGCTCTGCGCACCGATGCGCACGCCCTTCCCGATATGGATGTGGCCGACCAGACCCGTCTGCCCGCCAATGATCACCTGATCCTCCACGATGGTGCTCCCGCTGATCCCGACCTGGGCCACGATCAGGCAATGGGATCCGATCCGAACGTTGTGCCCGATCTGGACGAGGTTGTCGATCTTGGTGCCCTCCCCCACGCTGGTCTCGCCGAAGCGGGCGCGGTCGAGGGTGGTGTTCGCCCCGACCTCGACCCGGTCGCCGAGAACCACGCGGCCGATCTGGGGAAGCTTCTGGTGGACGCCGCCGGTCGTCTCGTAGCCAAAGCCCTCCGAGCCGAGGACCACCCCCGACTCGAGGACGCAATGGGCCCCGACCTCGCAGAATTCGCCGATCGTCACCTGGGAGGCCACCCGGGAGTCCTCGCCGACACTCGCCCCCGGCCCGAGGAAGACGTGCGAGCGGAGGACGGCCCCACGGCCCACCCGGGCACCCGCGGAGACCAGGCAGTAGGGGCCCACGGAGGCGGTCTCCGCCACCACGGCATCGCGATCAATGACCGCCGTCGGGTGGATGCCCGCCTCCGGGCGCGGCCAGAAGCGCCGCTCGACCTCCGCGCAGAATCGCCCGAGGGCCAGGGAGGGGTTGGGCACCCGCACAAAGACCTGCCCGGGCGCCGGGTCCCCGGAGAAATTTTCCGGGAGGAGGAGCACCGAGGCCCGGCTGGAGCGGGCCTCCGCCTCGTAGCGCTCGTTGCCGAGGAAGCTGAGTTCCCCCGGGCCGGCCTCGCGGAGGTCGGCGATCCCGGTGAGCTCGCCCTCCCACTCGCCACTCACCGAGGCCTCGCCGATCACCTCGAGGAGAAGAGGGAAGGGCAGGGAGAACCTCATTCAGGATCGGGGGGGAGCCGGAACGGAGGGGGGGTCGAGGGGGTCCCGGAGGGGGAGGCAGCGGATCAATCGCCGCCGTTGTTCAGCTCGTCGATGACCCTCTGGGTGAGGTCGAGATTGTCGGCGGAGTAGAGGACGATCTCCGCCTGGGCGTTCAGGACGAGGTCGACCCCCTGCTGCCGGGCGACCTCGGAGGAGGCACCCCGGATATCGTCGAGCATCATGGAGAGCATGTTGTTCCGGCGCTGGCCGAGCGTCTGGCGGGCCTCGTCCCGCAGCTGCTGGAACTGCGCGGCCGCCTGCTGGAGCTCGGCCTCGAGCTCCTGGAGCTGGGTGCGCGCCTCCTGCTGGCCCTGCTCGGAGATCGAGGGGCTGTTGATCCGGCCGATCAGCTCCTGCCGGTCCTGGCGGAGGGCCTCGATCGACTCGACGATCGGCTGCAACTCCGCGTCGACCCGCTGCTGTTGCTGGCGCAACTCGGTGTCGGCCTGCTGGGCCTGGTCGTAGTTCTCGAGGACCTGCTGGAGGTCGACCACGGCGATGGAGGGCGTCTCCTGGGCTTGCAGGGCGAGGGGGAGCGCGCTGAGGAGGATCAGGAGGGAGGAGAGCCTGCGTTTCATGGGAGTTGTCATAGGAGGGGGGGGACGATCAGACAGGGCCGGACCTTAGGGCGGCTAGAACCGGGTTCCAAAGGAAAAATTGAACTGGGTGCCCTCGTCGTTGTAGTCCTCCGCGGTGATGGGGAACCCAAAGTCGAGCCGCAGGGGCGCGCCGAGGATGAGGATGCGGAAGCCGAAACCCCAGTCGTCATTGTAGCTGGAGAAGTCGTAGTCCCACTCATCCTCATTGAGGAAGCCCCAATCGTAGAAGAGGACGAATTCGAGAGGCTGGAGGAGCTGCACGAGGTACTCGGCGGAGAGGTAGCCGTAGGTTTTCCCGCCGATGGGCTCGTTGTTCTCATCCACCGGGCCGACCTTCCGGTAGGGGAATCCCCGCATGTTGTTGGGGCCCCCGAGGAAGAACCGGTTGAAGAAGGGTACGTCGCTGTCGTCGTAGGGGGTGAGCACGCCGGTGCGCCCGAAGAAGGCGACGCCCTGGTTGAGGAACTCGAAGGTCGGGAAGAACTGGGAGGTGCGCAGGTCGTTCTTCAGGTAGTCCACATCCCCCCCGAAGACCCCCCCGGCCACCTCGTTGTCGAGGTTCACCCGGTTGCCCCGCCGGGTGAGGAGAAGGTCGTCCCGGGTGTCCCGGAGGAAGGCGAGGCCGACGAGGGAGATGGTGGTGTTCCCCTCCTCGTCCTTGATCGCGCTGGAGGCGTCGTCGTCCACATCGAAAATGTCGACATCCTCCAGCTGGTACTTGAGACGGCCCTCGACGAGCTCAAAGAGCCGCTTGCGCAGGTAGACGGAGAAACCCGTGCGCAGCTCGTTGTAATCCGAGCTCTGGAAGTCCGTCTGCCGGCGGAAGACCTCCAGCCCGAGGGCGAGCCTCTGGTTGAAGAGCCAGGGCTCCTCGAAGGTGAGGACGATCTCGTTGCTCTGCGAACCGATGGCGGCGCGCAGGCGGAACTTCTGGCCGTCCCCCTGGAAGAAGGAGCGCCAGTTGAAGAGGTCGAAGTTCGACTGGGAGACCTCCGCAAAGAAGATGAGGCTCTCCACCGAGCTGAAGCCCGCCCCGAAGGAGATCGAGCCCGTGGGGGCCTCCTGTACGAGCACGTTCAGGTCGCGCCGGTCCGGCACGTTGGTCGGGGCCGGCCGCAGCTCGACCGACTCGAAGAACTGGGTGTTGCGGAGGCGGGTCTGGCTCGCCCGCATCTTGCGCAGGTCGAAGGTTTCCCCGGGGCGCAGGGAAATCTCCCGGATGATCACGATGCTCTTCGTCTTGGTGTTCCCGTCGATGTTCACCGACTGCACCTCGAATCTCCCGCTCTCCCGGATCGCGAAATTCAGGTCGATCGCCCCCGTCTCGAGGTTCGGCCGGCGCTCCGGGAACACCCGGGTCTCCAGGTAGCCCTTCTCCCCGTAGAAGAGGCGGATTGCCTCGGCGGCCTCGCCGACCTTTTCCGGGGAAAAGACCTGGCCGGACCGGATCCCGGCCGCATCGAGGATTTCCTCCGCCGGGAAAATCGTGTTCCCGCTCACCGAGACCGTGCCCACCGAGTACTGGCGGCCGAGATCCACGCGGAAGGTGAGGTCGACGACATTCGGCTTGCGGTACTCCACCTCGACCTCCGACTCGGGCACCTCCACNTCGAGGAAGCCCTCGTTCCGGAAGAAGGTGAGCAGGTCCTCCCGGTCCAAGGCGAGATTGTCAGCGTCGAACCGACCGCTCCCGTCCAACCAGGAGATCCACCACTTGCGCTGGGAACTGTCGATCTGGGAGCGCAGCTTGCGGGCCGAGAAGCCCTCCACCCCCTCGAAACGGATCCGCCCGATGCGGATGCGCTCGCCCGCGTCGATGCGGAAGACGACCGCCCCCTGCCCGGTCTCGTCGTTGCGCTCGATCGCGAAATCGACCTCCGCGTTCGAGAAGCCCTTCTTCAGGTAGAAGCTGAGGAGGGTGTCCGCCGCCCGGTCGATCTCGAAGGCGTCGATGAAGTCCCCGGTCTCCAGCTCGATCTCCTTCTGCAGGCGGTTGTCCGAGAACTTCTCGTTCCCCTCGAAGGTGATCGAGGTCAGCCGGTACTTGGTGAGGACATTGAAGATGACGTCGACCTCGTTCGCGCCCACCTCGCGCACCCGGGCGTCGATCTGGTCGAAGAAGTTCGTCCGGTAGAGGGACCGGATGGACCGGTCGAGCATGGCCTGGTCGAAGGGCTGGCCCGGGCGCAGCTGGATGTTGTCCCGGATCAGGCTCTCGCTGACCGAGGGATAGCCCTGGTAGATGATCTCGATCGTCCGGACCATGCGCCTCTCCCCCTCCGCCGTTCCCTCCTGGGCGCTCAGCGGAGACAGCAGGCCGGCGAGCCCGAGAAGGAACACGTACGAGAGGATGCGCCAGCTCATGAAGGGACGGAGGTTGGAAGCGGGCCCACAGGAAGGCAACAGCGGAGCGGCCGGCATTCTCAGGCCTTCCGCGCGGCCACGGTGAGCGCCTCCCCAATCCGGTCGAGGTCCTCGTCGGTATGGCGGGCGGAGACCGCCGTGCGCACGAGGTCCTTGCCGGGCGGCACCCCCGGGGCCACCGACATCACCGTGAAGACTCCCTGCTGGAGAAGCTGCTTCCAGAACGAGTAGGCCTTTTCCTTCGTGCCGAGCACGATCGGGACGGCCGGGGTCTGGCTCTCCCAGGTATCCAGCCCGAGATTCCGGAGGATCGCCTGGTAGCGGCGGGTGTTCTTCCAGAGCCGCTCGAGGTGCTCGGGCTCCTCGCGGAGTACCCGCAGGGCCTCGAGCGCGCAGGCCGCCGGGGCCGGGGCGATCGCCGCGCTGAAGATCGTCTGCTTCGAGTGCGTGCGCAGGTAGTCGATGAGGGTGCGCGACCCGGCCACGAACCCCCCGGTGCTGGAGAGCGCCTTCGAAAAGCTCCCGGAGATGATGTCCACCTCGTCCGCGCAGCCGAAGGAGGAGGCGGTGCCCCTCCCCTCCCGCCCGAGCACGCCGAGCCCGTGGGCGTCGTCCATCACCGTGAAGAGGGAGTGCTCGGAGGCAACCTCGAGCAACTCCGGCAACCGGGCGACGTGCCCCTCCATGGAGTAGACCCCCTCGAAGAGCAGCAGCTTGGCCCGCGCCGGATCCTCGAGGGCGAGCACCTCCCGAAGGCTTTCCGGATCATTGTGGAGAAAGCGCTCGGCGTGGGCCCCGCTGATCTTGATGCCGGACCAGAGCGAGGAGTGCACGTTCTTGTCGACCAGCACGAGGTCGCCCCGCTCCACGAAGGTGGCCACCGCCGACATGCAGGAGAGGTACCCGGCGGCGTGCACNTGGCAGGCCTCCTTCCCGAGGAAGTCGGCGAGGGTCTCCTCCAGCTCCCGGTGGTAGGCGCGGCTGCCGTTGGCGAGGCGGGCACCCGTGGTGCCACTGCCCCACTTGCGCAGGGCCTCCTCCCCCGCGGCGACCACCCGCGGGTGGTTCCCGAGCCCGAGGTAGTCGTTGCTCGAGAGCATGAGGTACTGCCTCCCGTCCTTCCACACCCGGGTGCCCTCCTGCCGGTCGAAGGTGTGGTAGTACGGGGCGTACTTCAGCCGGAGCTTGGTCACCGAATCCTCCGCACAGCGCTGGGCGATGGGACTGGTGGCGATGCGACGGGTGGAAAAAAGGGCCATGCGTGAAGGGGGCGCGGGTTAGCGAGGACGATCGGCCGGACCGCCCGCTCCGTCAAGGCCGGGAGCGACGGGGTAGGAGCCGAGCACTTGAAGGAAGGGGCACGCGGCGCGCAGCTGGGCGAGCACGCCGGCGACGGTCGGGTCGTCCTCGTGCCCGCGGAACTCGACGAAGAAAAGATAGTCCCAGGGGCGGAGCCGGGAGGGCCGCGACTCCAGCCGGCTCAGGTTGATGCCGTACTCGTCGAAGGGCTGGAGCACCTCGCGGAGCGAGCCGGGACGGTCCGGCACGGAGAGGACCAGGCTCGTCTTGCCCTCCCGGCCGCGCCCGTCGCCGGGGGGCTGGTTCTCCGGGCGGGTCACCACGAGAAAACGGGTGTGGTTGCGGCGCTGGTCCTGGATGCCGCGCTCGAGGACCGCCAGCCCGAAGGCGGCCGCCGCCAGCCGGCTGGCGATCGCCGCCGCGCCGGATTCCCCGGCGGCGATCTCCACCGCCCGGGCGGTGCTCTGGGTCTCGACCTGCTCGGCCTCCGGCAGGTTCCGGGAGAGCCAGCCCTGGCACTGGCCGAGGGCCTGGTCCCGCGAGTAGACCCGCCGGATTTCCTCCCGGGAACAGCCCGCGAGCAGGCAGTGCTCGATGGCGAGGTAGTGCTCGGAGAGGATCCGCAGGGGCGCGCCGACCAGCCCGTCGAGGGTATCGTAGACGGAGCCCTGGATGGAGTTCTCCACCGGGACCACCCCGTAGTCGACCCCGCCCGACTCGACGGCGCGGAGGAGGTCGCGGATGGTCCGGTAGGCGTGGAAATCGGCACTGGAGCCGAACACCTCGAGGGCCGCCTGGTGGGTGAAGGTGGCCTCCGGCCCGAGAAAGGCGACCGAGACCGCCCGCTGCAGCCGGACGGAGGCGGAAATGATTTCCCGGAAGATGCGGCGGAGGGCCGCCCCGGGGAACGGGCCCTCGTTCCTCTCCGCGGAGCGCTGCAGCACCTCCTCTTCGCGGGCCGGATCGACCACCGGGAGATCCTCGCGCGCCTTCGCCTCCCCGATGCGGGCGGCCAGCTCGACCCTCTCGTTGAGGATCCGGACGAGGGAGGCGTCCAAGCCGTCGATGCGGGCCCGCAACTCCTCGAGGGACTCGCTCACGCTCCCCCCTCCCCCGCCGGGGCCACCGGCTCGGCCCGCCCGTTCCCGGGAGCGGCCTCCTCCTCGCCCGGGGCCAGCCCCATCATCCCGGTGTCGGGCAACTCCTCCGGCCCCTCCCCCTCGCGCACCCACTCGTCCAGCTGGGCCGGCGTGAGCACGTCCGAGGCGGGCAGTTCCTCCAGCGAGCCGATCCCGCAGAGCTCGAGGAACCGATCCGTCGTGGCGTAGACCAACGGCCGCCCCGGCAAGTCCGCCCGGCCGGCCGCGTCCACCAGCCCGTGCTCCTGCAGCTTGCCGAGCGCGGAGTCCACGGACACCCCGCGGATCCGCTCCATTTCCGCCCGGGTGACCGGCTGGCGGTAGGCCACGATGGCGAGCGTCTCGAGGGCCGCCCGGGAGAGGCGGGCCGGCGGTGGTTCCCGGCGGAGGGCCCGGATCACCGGCGCGAAGCGGCCGCGCAGCACCACCTGGAAGCCCTCCGGACCGCGGCCCAGCTCGTACGGCCGATCCTCCCGCTGCCATCGCTCCCCGAGCGCGGCGAGGGCGCTCTCCAGCTCCTCCCGGCCCGGCGGCTCCGGGGGCAGCTCGCCCTCCGCCGGAGCCGCGTCTCCCTCCTTTTCCGCACGCTCGGCCGCCACCCGCTCGCGGGCCTCGCGGAGCGCCCGTTGCAGGTCCGCGGTCCGGAGACAGTCTCCCGTGGAGAGGAGCAGGGCCTCGAGGTTCTCTGCGAGCGAACCATCGTTCACGGCGGACAGCCATAGGTGGCGCCTACCGAGGGTACAATCCTAGAAGTCTCCCCGCACGGCCCGGCCTCTCCCCGCGCCCTGATTTCCTTGCCGGCAGGAACACCGGCGGCCATTCTCCGGCCATGGCCACTGACGACGCCCGCACCTACTCCTCCCTCGTCACCGAGGGGACGGACCGCGCCCCCAACCGCTCCATGCTCCGCGCCGTGGGATTTGACGATGAGGATTTCCGCAAGCCGATCGTCGGCATCGCCTCCACCTGGAGCAACCTCACCCCGTGCAACGTGCACATCGACGAGCTCGCCTCCCACAGCGCCGAGGGCGTGGAGGAGCACGGAGGCAAGCCCCTCACCTTCGGTACGATCACGGTGTCCGACGGCATTTCCATGGGCACCCGCGGGATGCGCTACTCCCTGGTCTCCCGGGAGGTCATTGCCGACTCCATCGAGACGGTGGCCGGGGCGGAGGGCTTTGACGGGGTCGTCGCCATCGGCGGCTGCGACAAGAACATGCCGGGCTGCCTGATCGCCCTCGCCCGGTTGGACCGGCCCTCCGTCTTCGTCTACGGCGGGTCCATCCTGCCGGGCTTCCGCAAGGGCGAGGACAAGCCGCTGGACATCGTATCCGTGTTCGAGGCGGTCGGCCAGCGGGCGGCCGGCCAGATCGACGACAAGGAACTCAAGGAGATCGAGTCCTGCGCGATCCCCGGAGCCGGCAGCTGCGGGGGCATGTACACCGCCAACACCATGGCCAGCGCCATCGAGGCCCTCGGGATGAGCTTGCCGAACAGCTCCGCCCAGCTCGCCGTGAGCAAGGACAAGCGCGAGGACTGCCGCCGGGCCGGTGAGGCCGTCCTTCGCATGCTGGAGACCGGCCTCCGGCCCCGCGACATCATGACCCGCGAGGCCTTCGAGAACGCCATCACCGTGGTCATCGCCCTCGGGGGATCCACCAACGCCGTCCTCCACCTCCTCGCCATGGCCCACGCCGCCGGCGTTCCCCTCGCCATCGACGACTTCACCCGGATCGGCCAGAAGGTGCCCGTCCTCTGCGACCTCAAGCCGAGCGGGAAGTACCACATGGCCCACTTCTCGCGGATCGGCGGGCTCAGCCCGCTGCTCCGCATGCTTCTCGACGCCGGCCTGCTGCACGGCGACTGCCTCACGGTGACCGGCAAGACCATGGCCGGGAACCTCGAGGGGGTGGAGCCCTACCCGGAGGACCAGGACGTCGTCTACCCGGTCGATCGCCCCCTCAAGACCGAGAGCCACCTCCGCATCCTCCGCGGCAATCTCGCCGAGGACGGGGCCGTCGCCAAGATCTCCGGCAAGGAGGGCCTCCGCTTCGAGGGCAAGGCGGTCGTCTACGACGCCGAGGAGGACGCCCTCCGCGGGATTCTCGACGGCGAGGTGAAGACCGGCGATGTCATCGTCGTCCGTTACGAGGGCCCACGCGGGGGACCCGGCATGCGGGAGATGCTCGGGCCCACTTCCGCGGTGATGGGCCGCGGGCTCGGCAAGGAAGTCGCCCTCATCACCGACGGCCGCTTCTCCGGCGGGAGCCACGGCTTCGTGGTGGGCCATGTCTCCCCGGAGGCCGCCGCCGGCGGACTCATCGCCCTCGTGGAGAACGGCGACCCCATCACCATCGATGCCTCCGCGGACGAAATCCGGCTGGAAGTCCCCGAGGAGGAACTCGCGGCCCGGCGGGCCCGCTGGAGCCCCCGGCCTCCCGCGGAGACCCGGGGCACCCTCGCCAAGTACGCCCGGCTGGTCTCCTCCGCCTCCCGCGGCGCGGTGACCGACGCCGACCTCTAGCCTCCCCAACCACGCGGACCGGGCTCATGGACTGGACCCGCCACCACACCCACACCATCGTCCCCTCCCGGCCCCGGCCGGAGGCGGGCCCTGAGAGGACCGCCGGGCGGAGCTGAGACCGGGAGCGATCAGCGCATGGCCACGCTCTCCCTCCTCCTGCGCCTGCTCACCCTCGCGCTCCTCGTGGGACTCCTCGGCCTCTGGTTCGCGAAGCGGCCCGCCCTCCAGGCGCTGCGGGAATCCGCCGCGGAGGGCCGCGAGCAACTGGACCTTCCCGGCGACACCGGCATCCCCGCGGTCCTGCGCGAGAGCCTCGCCGAACTCGGCGAGGGCCGGGAGGAACTCGCTCGCCGGCGCGAGGCGGCGGAGCGACTCGAGGCCGACAACCGTACCCTTCGCCAAGGCCTGGACACCGCCGAGGAAAGCGCCCGCACCCTCCGCCAGGAACTGCGCGCGGCCCGGCAGGGTCTCGCCGAGGCNGAGCGCCGGGCGGAGGAAGCCGCGAGTCGCACCGCCGAGGTCAGCGCCGAGGTCGAGGAGGAACGCCGCGCGCGGATTGCCCTGAACGACGAGATCACCCGCCTCCGCGAGGACTTGCTGGCCTCCCAGCGCGAAACGGCCGACCTGCGCACCCGCCTCGAACAGGTGGCGCTGCCGGGGACCCGGGGGGTGCCCGCGGATACCGAACCTCCCGCGGCCGCCGTCACCGGCCCCCGCGTGGAAGTGGTCCGGGTCGACGCCGAGCGCGGCCGGGTCGTCCTGCGGCGCCCGCCGGGACCGACCCTCCCCACCGGCACGGTCCTCACCCTGGTGGAGGACGGCGAACCGGTCGCCCGCCTGCGCTTGCGCCTGAGCCAACCGCGCTATCTCCTCCTCGAACGGGGTCCGGACTCCACTCCGGGCTCACCGCACGACTCGCGCCTTCGCCTCCGCGAAGGCTCCGTCCTCACTCTCCAACGATGACCCTCCACCGACTCCGCTCCCTCCTCCTCCTCGGTAGCCTCCTCGCCCTCCTCGCCGGTTGCGCCGGCATCAGCCCGGATGAATCCACCGTGCCCTGGTCGCGCCCGGCGGACTGGGAAAAACAGGGCCCGGACATGGGCGCCGGATTCTGAGCCCCCGCCTCCGCCGGCCACCGTGGACACGCCCGACTCCGCAGGCCGCCCCCCGGATGCGGACGGCCTGCCTCCCCCGGGGACCCTCGCCGTCGTGTCCACCCCCCTCGGCAACCTCGGCGACTGGACGGAGCGGGCCCGCCGCGTCCTCGCCGCCGCCGACCGCATCCTCTGCGAAGATACCCGGGTCTGCGCCCGGCTGCTGCGCAGCGCCGGCATCGAGCCGGCAGGGCGGCTGCTCTCCTGCCACGAAGGCAACGAGAGCGCCCGCCTCCCGGGAATCCTCGCCGAGCTGGAATCGGGACTGCGGGTCGCGCTGGTGGCCGACGCCGGCACCCCCACCCTGAGCGACCCGGGCTTCCGGGTGGTGCGGGCCTGTCGCCGCGCCGGCCTGCCCGTCCTGCCCGTGCCCGGGCCCTCCGCCCTCACCGCGGCCCTCGCGGTGTCCGGGCTGCCTACCGACCGCTTCTACTTCGTCGGTTTCCTGCCCCCTCGCTCCGCCGCCCGGCGGAGGTTCCTCGGGGAGCACCGCGCCTTCCCCGCCACGATCGTCCTCTACGAATCGGTCCACCGGATCGAGAAACTCCTCGGCGAATGCGTCGAGGTTCTCGGCGCGGAGCGGGTGCTCGCGGTCGCCCGGGAGATGACCAAGCGGCACGAGTCCTACGCCGTCGGGCCCGCCGCGGAAGTGCGCGACTCCGTTCTCGCCCAGGCCCGCAAGGGCGAGTATGTTGTCCTCCTCGCCCCGGAATCCTTTCGCCTGTGAACGATTCCCGCTCCCAACCACGCACCGCCGTTCTCGAGCTGGGCAGCAACAGCCTGAAGGCGCTCGTCCTCGCGGGGACGGGCACCGGCACCCGCGTGCTCGCCGACGAGAGCGTGGAGTGCCGGATCACCCGCGGCTTCTACGCGGAGGACCCGCCCCGCTTCACCGAGGGGGCCATGGAGGAGGCCATCGGGGCCCTGCGGCAACTCCACGCCTCGGTCGACCGCTTCCAGCCCGACCGCGTGGAAACGGTGGCCACGAGCGCGTTTCGCGACGCCGCCAACCGGACCGAATTCCAGGACCGGATCGAACGGGCGACCGGGCAGCGCCCGGTCATCCTCGAGGGAGAGGAGGAAGCCCGGGCGATCGCGCGCGGGCTGGAGGAGGAGCCCGACTGGGAACCGGGCCGACCCTTTACCCTCAGCGATCTCGGGGGCGGCAGCCTCGAGCAGGTGGAGGGCGACGGCCAACGGATCGTCCGGGTGGTCAGCTTCAACCTCGGGGCCGTCCGCCTCCTCGAGCGCTTCCACACCCGACCGGAGGAAGCCATGCCCCGGCCCGTGCGCGAGGGCATCCTCGACTACTGCCGGGAGGTCTTCCGCGGCCAGCTGCCGGAACCACAGCCGAACCGTACCAGCCTCCACTGGGGAACGGGCGGGGCCTTCACCGTGCTCCGCCTGCTCCTCGCCACGGAGGAGGGCTGCGGACTCCTCGAGCGCTCCCCCTTCCTCACCGCCGGGGACATCCGCGCGTGGTCCCGCCGGCTGGCGGAGCTGTCCCTCGCCGAGCGCGCCCGGATCCCGGGGCTGCCGGAGGCGCGCGCCGACATCCTCCCGGTCGCCCTGCTCATTCTCGAGGCGCTCAGTGAGGCCACCCGCACGGAGCGCTACCACCACTCGCTCTGCAACCTGCGCTTCGGGCGGGCCGCCGCCCTCCTCGACGGGATCGGTGCCACCGGCGCGGCGATCCCCCCAAAGAACTCCTGAGTCAGGCGACGTAGCACCGCCGGGCGGGCACTTGCACGAGCTCCATCCCCGGGAGGAGACAGGCGGTGAGCTTGCCGCCGTAGACACAGGCGGTATCCAGGCCGAGGGCGTGGGCGCTCACCCGCACCTCGGGCCCGGGGGTGTGCCCGTAGAGGACCCTCTCCGGGCCTCTCCACAAGTCCGACCAATGCACGGGATCCGCCCCCTCGGGTGCCCCCGGCGGGTGGACCCACTTGGTCCGGCAGACCTGCTCGAGCGATTGCTCCCGCCAGGGAATGCCGGGGAGGAAGCCGCCGTGCACGAGGACAAACGGGCCCACGGGGGGCTCGAGGGTCGCGCGCAGGGTGCCGAGGTACGCCCAGTCTTCCTCGGTGAGCTGCCCGAGGGTCGCGTAGTCGTAGCGCTTGAGCAGGTCTTCCCGGGGATCCCGGCGGTAGGCGAGGAGTCGGTGCTCGTGGTTGCCCATCAGCCCGAGAAAGCCCTCCCGGCGGGCGAGCTGGACGACCCGGTGGCTGGCGGGACCGCGGTTCACGAGATCCCCGAGGAGGACGACGCGATCCCCCTCCACCGGGGAAAGGAGGGCGAGAAGGTCCTCGAGCTCGTCGGCGCAGCCGTGCACATCCCCGATCGCGATCCAACGGCTGCTCATGTTCGCTTTTTTTGGTCGTCAGGCGGGGAACGGTCACGGAAAAAGACCCGCGCCCTCCCCCCCGGGGAGCGCGTCTCACCCATGCACGAATGGAATGTCCACCGCGGCGCCCGCCAATCCTCGCTGAGCGAGCGCCCCTTTGCCGAGGGTCAGAAGGTCCGCTCCCTTCTCTGCCGGGACGGCTCCGGCCAGCTGGTCCGCCGGGACCTGCACCCGGACGAGGACATGGGCGCGGAGGGGGAGACGGTCATCGCCCAGTGGTGGCGCACCTACCACTCCCGCGCGGAGGAGAGGGAACGGGCCCGGGCCGCGGTCCAGTCCGCCGAGGATCTCTTCCTCGATCTCGCCGCCCGGGAGGAGACGACCGGGGATCCGGAGGAGGCCGCCGCCCACAACCTGCGCGAACTCCACTACTTCCTCGCCCTCCACTTGGAGCGGAAACGGGTCCTCCGGCCGCGGGAGACCCCGGCCGGCGAGGGCCGGGCCTCCTGGCTGCACCGCCGCAGCGGCCAGGTCTTTTCCCTCCCGGTCGCCACGCCCCCCCCGGAACGGCAGGCGGAGCTCTCGCGGGAACTCGCCGGATGGATCGGCCTGGAATGAGGGCCGACCGCTCCCCCCCCGGCGGGGTGGCCCGCCTGGCCTCCCGCCCGTCGCGCGTTCTCCCGCTCCTGCTGGGGTCCCTCCTTCTCGCGGCGGCTTGCCAAACGGCCCCCGACACCCCCCCGCGAGTGGTCCGGGTCTACCTCGAGGCCAGCCCCGCGGTGCCGGGGGACGATCGGCCGGTNGCGGTCCTCCCGGAGAGCGGCAGCGCGATCCGGCTCCTCGAACGCCCCGTCCTCGGCCCNGGNGATTTCCNGCGGGTGGAAACGGTCCGCGTCGACCTCGGGCTCGCCGCCGCCTTCGTGCTGACNCCNGCGGGTGCCCGCAAGCTGTACCGGCTCACCGTCGACAACCTCGGCAACCGACTGGTCTTCCTCGACAACGGCCGCCCGATCGGGGCCCGGGCGATCGACGGCCCGATCCGCGACGGCATCCTCTACACTTTTCTCGAAGTGCCCGACGCCGAAGTCCCCGCGCGGGTGGCCGCCTACAACGAAACCCTCGCCCTCCTCCGCGGGGACAACGGCTCCTGAACCATGCGCCTGCCCGTGATCCTCCTCGCCCTCCTGCTGGCCGCCGCCGGCACCCGGGCACAGCCCCTGGTCTGGCCGACCCCGAACCCAGCCTTCGTCGAGGGGAAGGATCCCTCCGCCTGGGTCCAGCCCACCTCCAGCGGGCGCGACGAGTCGGGGCTCTTCGGCTGCGTGCGCAACGGGGGCAATCGCTTCCACGAGGCGATCGACATCCGCACGGTCGAGCGGGATGCCCGCAACCGGGCCACGGATCCGGTCTTTGCTGCCATGCCCGGGACGGTCGCCCATATCAACCGGGTGGCCGGCCACTCCTCCTACGGCCTCTATGTGGTGCTCACCCACGAACAGGGCGGTCTCCGCTTCTACTCCCTCTACAGCCACCTCGCCCGGATCGCCCCGGGCCTCGAAGAGGGACAACGGGTCCGCGAGGGCCAGGAGCTCGGCACGATCGGGACCACCGCCGGCGGCTACCGCATCCCCCACCACCGGGCCCACCTCCACTTCGAGGTGGGACTCGCCCTGCACGAGGGCTTCCAGCGCTGGTACGACGAGCAACCCTTCGGCTCGCCCAACCGGCACGGAGCCGCCAATGGCCTCAACCTTCGCGGGACGGATCCGCTGCGCTTCTACGAGAGCGTCCGCGACCGGGAAGCCCGCGACTTCGCCGATTTCCTCCGCCAGGAAGAGCCCGCCTTCCTCGTGCGCGTCGCCAACCCCCGCACCCCCGACCTGCTCCGCCGGAGCCCGGCCCTCCGACGCGGACCCTCCCTCGATTCCCCCGCGGGTTGGCAAATCGGGTTCTCCCGCTACGGGGTCCCCCTCTCCTTCCGCGCCCTCTCCCGGGCCGAGCTGGGCACGGCTACCCCCGGCCAACCGGAAATCCTCGTGCCCACCGCCGAGAACCCCCGCATCCCCTGCCGCGACCTCATCCGGCTCCGCAACGAAACCTGGCTCCCGGGCGACGACCTCCGCTCCACCCTCGACCTCCTCTTCACCCCCTGAAACGCCCCCCAACTCCCCCAACAAAACCACCGAGGGCACAGAGGGGCACAGAGGTGGGGATGCCGGTGGCTCCTTGGCAGCAACCACCGCTACCGGATTGCGATCAGCGTTGGAATCCGCAGACACCCATCTTTGAGGGATCCGCGGACACCCACCTTTGAAGAAGGAATTCGCCCACACCCACCATGCCGCGACGTTTCCACGGATTCCGCAGACACCCATTGATCCCGTCCCCCCGGCTCCTGTCCTCCCCCTCTGTGCCCTCTGTGTCCTCTGTGGTAGGAATCCGCAGACACCCATCTTTGAGGGATCCGCGGACACCCACCTTTGAAGAAGGAATTCGCAGACACCCACCATGCGGCAACGTTTCCGCGGATTCCGCAGACACCCATTGATCCCGTCCCCCCTGGCTCCTTCCCCCTCCGTGTCCTCGGTGTCCTCTGTGGTAGCAAAAAGGTCACGCAGGC
>P_1C_Liq_1_UnCtyDRAFT_1000109_pt1 | contig 18432 bp, 18 predicted proteins | sample Pon1CUnioCityCA_2_FD_10230 | JGI IMG/M metagenome (IMG submission 10230) | reverse complement strand
TTTATTTCAGCTTCACTTTCAAGCAAGCTTGAGTTTGAATCGATTGCCTCCGCTTTGCTCCGGCCATCTTGTAGGTGGGTGATTCAGAAAAAAGCCTGCAACTCAGTTCCTGAGTTGTCCTTTTTTTATTTCAGCTTCACTTTCAAGCAAGCTTGAGTTCGCTGAAATAAAAAAAGCCTCCAATCTTTCGATTGAAGGCTTTTTTCTGTCGGGGTGGCAAGATTCGAACTTGCGACCTCCTGCTCCCAAAGCAGGCGCGATAACCGGGCTACGCTACACCCCGAACTAATTATATTTAAAGGTTCAAATATACAATATGTAAGAACACCCTGTAACAGTTTGTTAGCGACCTTCACGCCTAAGGCGTGACGCGATAACCGGGCTACGCTACACCCCGAATTCTTGGTGCGAAAGTACTAAACAACTTCCAATATTCTAAGCGGAGAGAGGGGGATTCGAACCCCCGATACCCGTTTCCAGGTATGCATGTTTAGCAAACATGTGGTTTCAGCCACTCACCCACCTCTCCTAAATCTATATTTTAAAGAACTTTTTAGTTCGACTTTTCTCAAACGGAGCACAAAAGTAATCAGTATTTTTTAGTTCGAAAAAATTAATCAAGCAATTATTTATTTTTTTACACTCTACTATCTTTCAAGCAAGATATGTCCCATTCGGTTATCTTTGTTTTATGCACACCAAGCTTAAACTTTTTCCGCTTTTCTGTCTCTTAGCTTTAAGTTCTTGTGTTTCTGAAAAGGTTCAAGAAAACAATACGTTAATCATTCACAGTCAAACCAAGGCAAATGATCTTAATCCTGTAACCTGCCGTGATGCCTTCTCTAACTATTTAGCACTACATTTCTATCAAACCTTAGTCGGATTCGATTTTAAAAATGACTCTTTGGTGGGAGTGCTTGCAGAAAAAGTCCCCGAAGGTAAAGTTTATCAAGACAGTCTATTGCGTTTCAATTATCACATACGAGCAGAAGCGAGTTTTGATGATGGTAAAAAAATAAGCGCTCAAGATGTCCTTTTTTCCTTAAAAGCTCATTTATGTCCTGGGGTAAACTCCTCCTCTACTCAGTTTTTTCGTTTTATTCTCGATTTTAAACCACAAACTGATGATTCATCAAGCTTTGCGCTAATTACAAAAAATATGGGAAGCTCTACAAAATACTTTTGTGGAGCATTTTACATTCTTGATTCACGACACTTTGATCCTGACGACATTTTAAAAAAATACTCGCTTGCTGAAATTAAAAATGCTGAATCATCAGACAGTCTTCTTAAGAAATTTGCCCAAAACTTCAACCACAGTTTCTATAGTCAAACAAGTAATGGTGTTAGTGGCAGTGGTCCATACCAATTAGAAAAATGGGACAAGGGACAGTTCCTTCAACTACGTAAAAAAAAGGATTGGTGGGGCGAGCAAATACAAGATAACAGCAATAGTTTCTTTAAAATCGAGGCAGCCAAAATTAAATACCAGATAATCGAAGATCAGCAAACCGCCCTTTTAGCAATGCAAGCAGGTGAGCTAGACTTTACCACATCCATACCAAGCCAAAGCATAGATAAACTTGAAAAAGGACAATATCGCATCAAAAAAATATCGAGAAAGGGTTACCAAATGCTCGGGTTTAGACTTGATCATCCGATACTTAAAGAAAAGGCTGTGCGGAGAGCAATAAGTTATTCAGTACCCCGTAAGTTGATGTTAGCAAAGCTTTTCAATCATGATGGAAAAATGACCAATGGGCCAATAGACGCTGAAAGGTTTAATAAACTAGTAGGTCAGCCGACAGATTATGCCAACTTAGAGCAGGCAAAGACAATCTTAGAAGATAATGGATGGGAGGATTCTGATCAGGATGGGGTTCTAGATAAACTCATTAATGGGGAAAGAGTGAGTCTTACGCTTCCTTATGCCTATAATGGAAGCAATGAAGCTAGAAAATCCTTTGGTTTGATCTTAAAACAAGAAGCAGCCAAGATTGGCATTTCCATCAATTTAGAACCTTATGAATGGAAAACCTATGTGACAAAAATGAGAAATGGAGAATTACCTCTTTTCTTTTCCGCTGTGAGCACTAATTCTCTCTTTCCCGACCTTTCTAGGTCATTTCATTCAGATGGCATAGCATCTGGCAGAAACCTCTTTTCGTATCAAAATTCATTTACTGATAGTTTGATTACCGCAATGAAATACGAAACCAATTCCAATCAAAAAGCTGAATACTTTAAGAAAATATGCAAGCAACTTCAGGTAGACTTACCTTGTCTTTTTCTTTGGAGCTTAGACGAGATCATGGTTGCTCGAAATTCCATTAAGCCCTTCTACAGTAAACGAAGACCCTACTATTGGGCTCCTGCCTTCAAAAAGGAAAAATGATGCTTCGGTATTTTTTAAAGCGCATATTATGGTTAATTCCTACTCTATGGATTATTTCTGTAGTTGTATTTTTTCTTGCAAAAGCAACTAAGGGGGATGCTATTTCACCGCCTCGTTTTGAAGAAAATATGAGCTTAAAACAAGAGGCTGAATACTACAAGAGCGAACGAATAAGAATGCGCCTTGACCTACCTCTTTTTTATTTTAACATCCATCGCGCAAGTCAAACAGACACTGTTTATCGTATCCCTGAAAGACATAGAGAAGCGCTCTTAAGTCTTGCCTACCATTGCAACAATTGGCCAAAAGTTGATCGCTTTTATGCAGCATTAAAAAAGGCAGCATTTCAAAAAAAAATAAGCAAAGCTGCGTTCAACAACCTCATCTCAAGCTATCACCAAAGCAGCTTAAAGGCCAATAAAAGTAAATGGACTAAGGAAATTGACTCTGTACCGGTTTTGAAGAAAAGAATTATTGAGCTTCAAAGTAAGCACCTCTCACTAGATAATTACTTGCTAAATTTTAAATTCTATGGTTTTGACAACCAATACCAACAATGGCTTATAAGAGTATTAAATGGCAATGGAGCTTATTCTAGCCTGCAACAAAAAGAACAAGGAAAACAACTACTAAGAGCGCTTCAATGGACACTAGGCATGAGTTTACTTTCACTCTTTCTAGCCTTTGGCTTGGCATTATTACTTGGCCTTTTGGCTTTCAAGCCTGCATTCAAACAATTTAAGCCCTATTTAGAGCGGATTTTTTTAAGCCTTTACGCCACGCCAAATTTTCTTATGGCAACTATATTGATCTTCTTTTTTGCAAGTGGTCATGTTCTTAAATGGCTACCGCTATATGGAATTGGCGATGCAAGCGAAACTGATGGTACCTTTTCCCTAATCCAACTGCGAGCACCTTACCTAATTCTTCCGTTGATCTGTTACACATATGCGGCACTGGCCTATTTTTTTGAACAGGTGAAAGGCAACCTTGCAAATCAATTAAAGAGCGATTATTTGCTAACAGCTCAAGCCAAAGGTTTATCTTACTTCGCTAGTCTTAGCAAACATGCCCTTCCGAATGCTATAATTTCCTTAATCAGTCTTTTGGGAAGTTCAATACCAGCATTGATTTCTGGCTCATTCATTATTGAAACCATTTTCAACCTGCCGGGCATGGGCAAACTCAGTGTAGAAGCTTTTCTAAATCGTGATTATGATCTGATTTTTACTATCACACTCATTGGGGCAGCCTTAACCCTACTAGGCAATTTAATTAGCGACTTTGCTTATCATGCAGCCGATCCTAGGATTAGCATATACCAAAAGGAGAAAGCGAAATGAAAAAAGCAAACTTTCATACGCTGAGCTTGGCTTACCTGTACCTTGGCCTTATGGCAGTTCTTGGGATCTTAGCTCCTATCTTAGCAAACGATAAACCTCTAATTGCAAAAAGTGAAAATGCTTGGCATTTCCCATTCTTGAGGGAAGGTCTTTATGAGAAAAGTGATTACCATTGGCAGTTAAATCCACCCATCCCTTACGGTGAAGGCAGCTTAGAGTATGCTCAAAGTGATGCCATTAGCCCATTTGATGATCAATCAAAAAAAGCTTGGAATCAGAGACATTGGTTAGGTACAGATCAACTTGGTCGGGATGTATTAACTCAATTGATTTACGGCTGCAGAACTGCTTTTTGGGTAGGCTTAGGTAGTATGTTGATTGCTTTCATAATAGGCATAGCGGTTGGTGGATTTTNAGCTTATCTTGGTGATGGGCAACTTAGCTATACATGGCCTAAATATCTCTTCTTTTTATTACTTGGAATACTTAGCATCATTGCATTTACCCTTATACCACCTTATCAAGTAAAGGGTGTGAGCACTAGTCAGTTGCTAAGTCCAATCCTCTCGATTTGCTTATTGATTGTTCTGCTACTTTTAATAGCGCGCTTATTATTTAAAAGGTATTCGGATATTAAAAGCAAGCAGTTCAACCTACCGCTTGACCTTTTCTTGAATCGTTTGATCGAATTGATTGATAGTCTACCCAGCCTACTTTTAGTAATTGCCTTAAGTGCCTTGATTCAAGGTGGAGTGGCGAGTCTTATCCTTATTATTGGCCTTACCGCTTGGACTGGTATTGCTAAACTATTCAGAGCAGAAGTCCTAAAAATAAAGAATAGCCCATTTATAAGCAGTGCGCAAAGTCTAGGCTTCGGCAATTCTCGAATCCTTTTCAAACATATACTGCCCAACGCTCTACCCTCTGTTACGGTTGCTATCAGCTTTGGAGTTTCATCAGCTATTTTAGCAGAATCAAGCCTTTCTTTCCTAGGTCTAGGTTTAAGTGGTGCCCAAGCTTCATGGGGTGCCATGATCGCATCAGCGAGGGTTGACCTCGAAGCGTGGTGGGTTCTACTCTTTCCTGCTCTTGCCATCTTCTTAACATTACTTTCATGCCATACGATAGGCAAAAGCATAATGAAACAGCAGCATACTTGATCTAGCATAAGACCATTTAAGTATTCATTTTGTAGCTGTTCATAAGGATAAGTAAAGCGGTTTATGCATAATTTCATGATTCTCTTAACAAGATTGAAATAGAAAGATGAAAAGGTTCTTCATTCCCATTATAATTTTTACAATTATCCTTTTACCTGCATGCAAGGTAGGACGGTTTTTTGTTTACAATTATGCAGATATTAAAGACTACAAGAAATTCCAAAATCGAACATTAGAAGCACCTGATCAAAGTTTTCAGTTTGCCGTTGCTAAAAAAGGAAGAGCAATAAGAAATTTGAATATCAACGGAAAAGACTACCCTTTTGATCAATATGCTGAAGATAATAAGACTGTAGCTTTTTTAGTAATTCAAAACGACACTATCCAATATGAGAAATATTGGAAGAATTATACTAAATCATCCATCGTCCCTTCCTTTTCGATGGCAAAGTCGATTCTATCTATTTTAATTGGTATTGCAATCGATGAGGGCAAAATCAAATCTGTTAAAGAGCCCATCACCAATTACATTCCTGAGTTAAAATCACAAGGATTTGAAAAAGTAAATATTGAACACTTATTGCAAATGACTTCAGGAATAGAATTCAAAGAAAGTTATTCTAACCCTTTTGGTGAAGCAGCCACTTTTTATTACGGTCGAAATTTGCGCAAAGCGATTAGTAAATTGGAATTTGAAGTTGAAGCAGGTGAGAGACATTATTATTCAAGCGGAGACAGTCAGATTCTTGGATTGATCCTAGAAAGAGCGCTTGGAGAACAAACGCTTACTAACTATTTACAAGAAAAAATATGGCAACCGCTTGGCATGGAATACGATGCTTCCTGGAGTATTGACCGTAAAAAGAATGGACTCGAAAAAACCTTTTGTTGCGTTAATGCAAGAGGCTCGCGATTTTGCTAAAATTGGTCGTCTGTACCTCAATAATGGAGAGTGGAATGGGAAACAGATCGTTTCAAAAGGTTGGGTTGAAACTTCCACTCAAATTGATACCACAAATGGCAGCGAGTGGTACTACCAATATCAATGGTGGCTACCAACAAAAACAGGCGACTTTATGGCTCAAGGTATACTTGGACAATACATTTATGTTAACCCTGAAAAGAACTTGATCATTGTAAGACTGGGAAAAAAGCAAGGCGATGCCAATTGGTGGCAGATTTTGGCGAGTTTGGGAAGGGTGTATTAAATCAATCTGCCATTATAAAACGGTAGCCCACTCCCCTAACGTTGATTAATTGTAAACTAGCATCTGCTGCAATTTTCTTACGGAGTTTTGAAATAAAAACGTCTAAGGTACGTCCCACATAATCACCTTCATCTCACCTAATGGAGACAAAAAACGAATGTAAACTACCACTATGAAGGTGCGGGTAATTTGGTTTCTGACTTTGCTAATATACTCTTTGGCAATTTCTATATTCAAAACCACTATGACTCTTTGAACTTCACCGAAAAGATCATGTTGATCCAAGATGATGCGAATAATCTAATTAAGGTGGATGTTTTTACAGAGTTGAAAATAGTCTGTGATCCTTTTAAAGACAATCTCGAATTGCAGAAAGAAAGCCTTAATTCATGGGCACTAAAAGTGAAAAAGATCAGCGAGCAGGGCAAACTGTAAAAGAAAAAGAAGTCAAAGCAGGTCTTATAAGGGCTGTTTTGACTTTTCTATTCTGGATACTCTACTCTTACATGATAAATACTCATTAACTTCTTTTTAAAGATCTTTTTAATCGTGCTAATATCTTTAAAGGTAATGTTGGCATTAGCGAACTGTCCTTCTTTGGTTTGGGTATCAATAATTTGATCCACTAGCTTTTCTATACGTTGCCCATCGTACTGTTTCAAACTTCTAGATGCAGCTTCCACAGAGTCAGCCATCATTAGCACAGCGGTTTCCTTTGAATAGGGTTTAGGGCCCGGATAGCGAAACTTGGCTTCAAATTCATTCTCATCAGGGTGTTGCTCTTTATATTGGAAGTAGAAGAACTGAGTCCTGCTTGTGCCATGGTGGGTTCGAATAAAGTCAACAATAATGTCTGGCACCTTATACCTTCTCGCCATTTCAATTCCCCTGATCACATGGTCAATGATTATTTGCGCACTTTCTTCCGGCTCTAATTCTTCGTGAGGATTGTAGTCTGAATTTTGATTTTCTATGAAATAATTGGGCATATTCATTTTGCCTATGTCATGGTACAAAGCGCCTGCCCGAACCAATAATGCATTCCCTCCAATGGTTCTAATGGCCTCTTCTGCCAGGTTAGATACTTGTAAAGAATGCTGAAAAGTACCCGGAGCCTTCATATTTAATTTTCGGAGCAACTTACTGTTCGTATCGGCTAATTCTAATAAGGTAAGGTCAGAAACAAAACCAAAGAGTTTTTCGAAAATGTAGACTAATGGATAGGTAAATAAGCTCAACATGGCACTACCGAAGAACCATCCTAAAAAACGCCAGTTGGTATCTACGAAAGTTCCTTCCTGAATCAAACCAATGCTCAAATACACCAAACAATACACACCAAAGATAATCAGGGAAGAAAGAAACAAATGCGATCGATTTCTCAGGTTTACGATGCTAAACAAAGTAAGCATACCTGCCATCATTTGGATTATGATAAACTCATAGGGATTAGGGGCAATAAAACCAACCAGTAGTATGGCTACCAAATGAGAAAATAGAGCCACCCGAAGGTCAAAAAAGGTTCGTATTAGTAAGGGTAGCATGCAAAAAGGCACTAAATACAAATTAATGTTTTCAATGTCTATGGCCAGTTTTGACCCAAAAACAATCAAAACGATTAATAAGAGTAAAAAAGTGATCTTAAGGTCACTGCGAATAATCTCAGGCCGGTAACTAGTCAAGAACAAAGCCAATGAAAGAATCAATAAGGCTACCAAAATGAGCTGTCCCACTAGAACAAGAAAGACTTGGGAATCATCGCCCAATTGGGCTTCGTATTCTACTCGCAACGATTCGACTAACTGATATTTTTTGTTGTTGATCAGCTCTCCTTTGGCTACTACTCTTTCTCCTTCCTGAACCAGGCCTTGAGAAGGGGAAATTTCATCGAGTGACTCTTTCCGCATCAGCTCGTTGGTTTCTTGATCATAGATAATGTTTCTTCTCAAACAATCTTCCATCACCTTGCTTAAAAAGCTGCGCTCTGTTTCATTCAAAGTAGATAAACTATCTTTTAATCGCTTAAAAGCCGTTTGTATGTTGTTCATACTTCCCAACAAGCGAACAGCAGCCACATTGTCTTTTAACACTACCACTTCAAAGTCAGAATCTTTGCCTTCAATAGATTCGTGTAATTCAATAATGCCTTGATCGTACAGACCTTTGATCCATCTTTCACCTTTGAGTTTGATTTTCCCTTCAAGACCAGCTTGATCATCTAGTTCAAGACTTGGCCAAAACTCATCAAAACGGTCTTGATAAGTATCTAGAGCCTTTTTCTCTACCGCTTGATTTCTGAAAAAATAAGGTTTAAGGTTCTTGATTACCTTCTCCTTTTCCGCAGATAAAGCTTGATCTGATTTATAGATGGGAAAATCAAAAGGAGCGATCAAGTCCTCATGCGCCCATGGCTTTCCTTGTTGGAATTCGTATTTGAATTTTCCTCCATGCGGATAGATCAAAACTATTGCAGTCGCAGCAAGCACAAACAAAAACACTTTAAATATAAGGGAGTGTTGATCTCGAATAAAAGCTAAAAGCTGTTTCATAAAACAAAGCTAGAAAGTAGCGAAAATAAGACTATAAAGCTAAAGAGAAGGCCAAAAGTAGGGTGATTTCCCTTTAGAGATGAAGAAGCTTTTTACTTACTTTTGCAGCCTTAATCAGATAATATTTACCTATGAAAGAAGTATACATTGTATCAGCAGTAAGAACCCCAATGGGCAGCTTTAATGGAAGTTTATCAGGCATTGGCGCTACTAAATTAGGCGCCACAGCTATAAAGGGAGCTCTTAATAAAGTTGAACTTGATCCCAAAGAGGTTCAAGAAGTGTTTATGGGTAATGTGATCCAAGCCAATTTAGGTCAAGCTCCTGCCAGACAAGCTGCAATTTTTGCAGGTTTAAGCGAAAATGTTCCTTGTACAACCATCAATAAGGTTTGTGCTTCCGGCATGAAAGCGACCATGTTAGGAGCACAGGCGATCATGCTTGGTGATGCAGATGTTGTGGTTACAGGTGGGATGGAAAACATGTCGCAAGCACCCTATTATTTAGATAAAGCAAGAAGTGGCTACAAATATGGAAATGGACAATTAATTGATGGTCTTACAAAAGATGGATTAATTGATGTATACCATAATTACCCAATGGGCAATGCTGCAGAATTATGCGCTAAGGAATGCAACATCAGTCGAGAAGACCAAGATGAGTTTGCAATTGAGTCTTACAAGCGATCTGCCGCTGCTTGGGAAGCAGGAAAGTTCGATGATGAAATTGTTCCTGTAGAAGTACCGCAGCGTAAAGGAGACCCGATTTTATTCGATCATGACGAAGAATATAAGAATGTTCGTTTTGAAAAAATCCCACAGTTAAGGCCTGTTTTTGATCGAGAGGGATCAGTAACAGCTGCAAATGCCTCAACTATCAACGATGGAGCTTCTGCCTTAATATTGATGAGTAAAGAAAAAATGGAAGCTCTTGGTTTGAAACCTCTAGCTAAAGTGGTAGCCTTTGCCGATGCTGCCCAAGCTCCTGAATGGTTTACCACAGCTCCGGCTAAAGCATTGCCAAAAGCAGTTGACAAAGCAGGTTTAAAAATGGAAGAAATCGACGCAATCGAATTAAATGAAGCGTTTTCTGTTGTTGGTTTAGCTAACATTCAAGAGTTAAAACTTGACCCTGCTAAGGTCAACATTAATGGCGGTGCAGTATCGCTCGGTCACCCACTTGGCAATTCAGGTTCCAGAATTTTAGTAACCTTAATTAACGTGCTTAAACAAAACAACGGAAAATACGGTGCAGCAGGAATCTGTAATGGTGGCGGCGGTGCTTCTGCTTTTGTTATTGAGAACATTTAAGAACTGCTAAATAGTTCCTTAACCAGCAAGTATGAAATACGGACTTGGTCATTTGAGTGTTGTGCCCTGCCGGGCTGAAGCTTCAGACAGCAGTGAGCAAGTAACGCAGCTACTTTTTGGCGAGACCGTGAAGGTTTATGAAAAGAAGCGTTCATGGTACCGTGTTAAAACAGCGCACGACAACTATGAATGTTGGATGGATGAAAACCAATTTGTGTTCATAGGAGAAGAGGAATTTAAAGCATTGCAAAGTAATCCTGCCTTAGTAGTAAATGAGTTTGCTGATATACTCAAACACGAGCAAAGCGGAGAAATGATGTCTGTTTTACTCGGTTCAAGTCTTCCTTTTTTAAAAGACCAAAAAGTCAAGCTAGGGAATGAAAAATGGATCTATGAAGGGGGCAGTTTAAGTCTTTCTAAAAAAGGACCAAAAACGAAACTAGCCGAACATGCCTTAATGCTCTTAAATGCTCCATATCAATGGGGTGGTCGTTCACCTTTTGGAATAGATTGTTCAGGTTTTGTACAATTGGTGTACAAACTAAATGGTATTTTTTTACCGAGAGATGCTTCACAGCAAGCAGAGAAAGGAAGCAAGCTTTCTTTCATTGAAGAAGCTGAAGAAGGAGACCTTGCCTTTTTTGACAATGAAGAAGGTAAAATCACTCATGTCGGTATGATTCTTGATAATAATCGAATTATCCATGCCTCAGGCATGGTAAGAATTGATCGTCTTGACCATCAAGGTATATTCAACCAAGAAAAAAGAGATTATACCCACCGATTAAGACTAATAAGTAAAATTTGTTAACCCTTTTTATTAATTGTTTCATTAAATATAAAACGCATGAAAATTCTTACATCATTTCTTAGCTTACTTATTGCGACAACACTCAGTCTGTCGTGCAATTCTCAAGACCAATATGGAGAAGGTTTGTTTGCAAAGATCAACACAACAAAAGGAAGCATTGTAGTAAAGCTAGAGTTTGAAAAAACCCCTTTGACAGTAGCAAATTTTGTTGGGTTGGCTGAAGGTGAAATAGAAAACAAAGCCAAGGCTAAGGGAGAACCATACTATGATGGAATTACTTTTCATCGGGTAATTGCAAACTTTATGATTCAGGGTGGTGACCCTACAGGAACTGGAAGAGGTGGACCAGGTTACCAGTTTAAAGATGAATTTGACAAAAGGTTAAAACACGATAGGGCCGGAACCCTTTCTATGGCTAATGCTGGTGCTGGAACTAACGGCTCTCAATTTTTCATCACCCACGGCCCTACTCCTCACCTGGATGGTATGCATACGGTTTTTGGTTATGTAGTTGAAGGACAAGGCACAGTTGATTTAATTGCGAAAGGCGATAAGATCAAAAACATTGAAATTATTAGAAATGGAAAAGCTGCCAAGAAATTTGATGCTGCCAAAACCTTTGCTGAACTAAGGTAAAGTGAAAATAATACTCTTTTAAAGCGCCCATGTGGCGCTTTTTTTTATGCTATTATTTCTTCTAACTCTTTTATTTTAATATCGCAATCTTCAACAGCTTGACTTAAAAGCTTGCTTACCTTTATAAGGTTTTCTTTATAAGCAGCCTTAGCTTCTTGGATTTCTTGACTAAATGAAAAAAGAGCATTGTTCATAAGTTGTAAACTGTGGATTTTTGCTTTATACTTTCGAATAGAAAGCTCCACAAACAGGAGAGACTTTCGACATTTCATTAAGTCTGTCATTTCTCCTTTTAACCCTTGATAATGATTACTTAATTCATCCAAATCATCTAGCAGTTTAGAAATGGCAGAAGAAAACGCTTCCTGCTGCTGCCCAATCTGTTGATTAAATTTCACTATGTTCTCGGTTAGCTTGGCTATATTCTCATCAAAAGCTTCCTGATCCCCCTTAGCACTATCCTCAAACCCATCGTCTAAATTAGCAACCTGTTCCATGTAAGCTTTAGATTGTGATTTAAGTTCATTAATTCTTAAAACTGCTTCTTTTTGAAGCTTGGAAAGTTGCTGAAGACTTAGCTGAGAACTTTTAAGTGCTTCTTTAAAGGATTTTTGAGCCATTTAAATAAGGGTTTAGTAGTCCCTTAAAGGTATGACTAAGTAAAAGATAAAGCAAATAGCTTAGACTACCTTAAACAGCACATAGGCGTAGCCAAAAAACCTGGCAAAGCGGAAAATTCCTAACAGTAAAAAGAGTTTGAAGGGAAACCTCAAAGTTCCTGCAGCCATGCATACTGGAGAAAAAGGTAATGGAAATAAGGCAGCAAAAACAATTAAGATTCCACCTAAGCGTTGAATTTGGTCAAAATGTCTATTAAACCGAGCTTTCATCCAAGTATGGATTTTTGGAATACTTCCGATGTAAAATCCAATCATATATGAAATTATTCCACCACCGTAAGAAAGGGCAGCTAACAAGGCTACCATAGCGTAAGGTGATTTGAACTGCTTTCCCCAAAGAATAAAAAGATCAGGAGGTATAAGACCTAGCAAAGACTCAGAAAGGGTAAAAACCAAAAGAATGGTAATTGGTCTGAAGGTAACGGTCATTAACTCAAAATAGTAATCTAAGTCAGGTAGGTAATCCTTACCGAAGTAGAGCAAAAGTGCTAATCCGCCTAAACCCAAAATCAACCTCAATGAGTTTTTGATCATAAACTCATAGACTCCTCTGCTCCTATAAAACCGAATATAAGTGCGAACCTTTTTTTTGGACTGACGTTTCGCTGTTTTACTATTGGATGTTTGCATTTTGCAAAATTACTGAAACAGCCTGCTTGTTTTTTGATTTTAAAAGGCAGTAATTTGATTTATGTTTAAACAATTCAACCATCGATTTAGTTAGAATATTAAAGTCTTTTTGTTAATGTACGCTGTATTCCCCCTTAGCATAGTCGTATTGCCTAATGAGTCGGTCGCACTCCACTTATTCGAGCCTCGATATCGTCAGTTATTCCAAGATTATAAGGATGGTGATGAGTTTGCAATAGTTTATGAGGATAAAAATGGATTAGCTGAATTTGGAACTTTGGTTTACATCGATAAAATAATCAATGAATTCCCTGATGAGACGGTTGATGTAATTGTTAAAGGTTCTTCTATAATTAAGTTAGAAGAATTTGTAGAGCAATATCCCGATAAATTATACTCAGCAATAGAGGGAGAGGTGATTGAATTTTCGATGGAGGCTAAGACATCGCTCAAAGAAAAGTTTCTCACTTACTTAAAAACATCAGGCAAACGTATTTCTAAAAGTCAACCACTAGACCTGTTCTACATTGCCAACAGGTTAGAATTAGATGCAGAAACCAAAAACAAATTGATTTCGTTGGATAATAATGCCGAAATGAATCACTTCTTAGTAAACCAACTTAATTTTTTGGAAAAGATTAGGGAGCAGGAGTCTTTACTGCAACAGAAATTCCACCTTAATTAGTATAAATTATTTGATAGCATAACTAGCGTGCAGGCGTCCAAGCATTCTATATCCTGCTGCTCCAGTTTTTCGATCAGGTTTTCATTGTATGTACCTGGGTTGAAAATAACCCTATTCGGTTTTTGTTTTAGTATATAATCATAATAAGGTTCTTGATTTTTAGGCGAAAGGTATAGCGTTATAGTGTCAACATCCTCATAGTCTTCTTCTGCTTTCTGAAGCTCAACTCCTGCTACTTTACCCTTTTTTAAACTCACTGCAATAACCTCATGACCTTTTGCGCTCAATCTTTCAATCGCTTTATAAGAATAACGACTAGGATTTGTAGATGCTCCAAGCACCATGGTTTTTTTTGACTTCATTTGGCAAAGATAGCTTGCTTAATTTAGGGCGTGAAAAGAATCAAGGATTTAAAAAAATGACAAAAACATTTTTACTACTCGGATCAGGTGAATTGGGTAAAGAATTTGCCATCAGCGCACAACGTTACGGACAAAGAATAATTGCAGTTGATAGCTATAAAAATGCACCTGCTATGCAAATTGCCGATGCATTTGAAGTAATCAATATGCTTGATGGGGACGCTTTGGAGGGCATTGTTGAAAAGCACCAACCTGATTATATCGTTCCTGAAATCGAAGCGATTAGGACAGAAAAGCTTTACGATTTCGAAAAAGCAGGCATTCAAGTGGTACCCTCAGCCAAAGCAACGAATTACACCATGGATCGCAAAGCAATTAGAGACCTTGCTGCTCAAAAGCTTGGTTTAAGAACAGCAGCATACAGTTATGCTAAAAGTCTTGAAGAAATGAAAGCAGCAGTTGAGCAAGTAGGAATTCCTTGTGTAATTAAACCACTTATGTCTTCTTCAGGGAAAGGACAATCAGTAATTCGAAACAAAGCAGAAATACAGCAGGCTTGGGAATTTGCTCAGGCAGGAAGTCGAGGAGATTTGGCAGAAGTGATTGTAGAAGCTTTTATTGCTTTTGAATCAGAGATCACTTTGCTTACGGTTAGCCAGAAAGACGGACCTACCCTATTCTGTCCGCCCATTGGTCACCGACAAGAAAGGGGAGATTACCAAGAAAGTTGGCAACCTGCCAAGATACCTTTAGATTGGCTAAAAGAAGCCCAAGATATGGCAGCCAAAGTTACCGAAGAACTTGGCGGAGCAGGAATTTGGGGAGTTGAGTTTTTCCTAGCAAAAGAGGGAGTCTACTTCTCAGAGCTCTCCCCTCGCCCGCATGATACCGGAATGGTTACATTGGCAGGGACACAAAACTTCAATGAGTTTGAGCTGCATTTAAGAGCCATCTTAGGACTTCCTATCGCAGAAATACAGCAACTAAGACATGGGGCTAATGCCGTAATCTTAGCAACTGAAAAAAGTGTGTCTGCTCCTCAGTTTTCTGGTCTTGAAGAAATATGTGATGATCCGAATACTGATTTCAGGATTTTTGGTAAACCAAGCTCAAGGCCTTTTAGAAGAATGGGCATCTGTATGGCTTCAGGTAATTTAGAGACCGATGTCAATTTACTTAGAAAGAAAGTCGGCGAAATGAAAGATAAATTAAAGTTACACTAGACCTTTCTTATTATTCTTGATGCTATATGAATGAATCTTTCTTTAGATTATCTTTGGCTTTAGGTATACATTACTTCTTATTTAAAATCCTTGAAATTTAAAAAGCTCGAAAATAATTACTTAGCCAACCTAGAAAATTGCGACGAAGAGCCAATTCATTTGATTGGAAAAGTTCAAGAGAATGAATTATTACTAGCCTTCGATCTAGAAAACTTTCAACTGACTCATTTTTCTGAAGGGCTAAAAAACAAACTGAGCTGTTTTTTTAAGACCTCTAAGCCTAAGCCAAAATTAGAGGACCTCTTTAACTATGATTTATTAAAGGAAGCAGAGGCCTTTGTCAAAGAGAATAGCAGTAATTACTTAAGGGAGCATACCGAATCATGGCAAGAAGATGATTATGTCATAAGGTTCGTTAAGGCAAAAGCTTTTCTAATTTTAGAACTAGAAAAGTTTAACCGTTCTGAAAACATTAAAATAAATAGCGCAATAAGGCCATTAGAAAACTTTTCAGAAGGGATAGAACGCTACAAGAACCTAGCAGACATAGCAACCAATGCCGTTTATTACTTTCGGCAATTGACAAAGTTTGACAGGGTGATGTTTTACAAATTTCACCAGAATGGCGATGGCGAGGTAATTGCTGAAGATAAAAAAGTGGGCTTAGAATCTTTTTTAGGACTGCGATACCCCGCTAGTGATATACCTGAACAGGCTCGAAAGCTATACATTGCAAACCCTATTAGAACTATAACAGACACGAACAGTGAGGGAGATGCCATCTACAGCCTGCAAGGTCAAGAGATGTTAGATTTAAGTCATTCAGCATTTCGGAGTGTAAGTCCAATTCACTTAGAATACTTACGAAACATGGGAGTGAGTGCCTCACAATCTTTATCCATACTAGCAAATGGTAAGCTTTGGGGAATGCTTATTTGCCACCATTACACTACACCGAAAAGGTTGAATTTGAGCCAATTCAGTTTATGTAAGGTTTTTGGCTCAGTTATTTCTTCTTGGATCTTATCTGAAGCAATTCGAATAAAAGAAAATACACTTCGAATCGGAAACCAGATCGATAGTGAGTTAAAAGAAAATAAATCCCTTAGCGGAAGCTTTAAGCTGCTAGAGAATACTTGGCCAAGCCTTTCTAAAGCCTTAAACATTTGCGGCTATGCAGTTAGAAATCAAGACGACTATGAATTTTATGGTGACTGTCCTAAGAAAGAAGTTTTAATACCAATTCTTGAAGACTTACAAATTGATAAAACTAAATCGCTCTTTATAGAATCGAAAGAGGAATTAGGGCTAGTAAAAAGTGAAGAAATAGAAGTTGCGGGATTAGCAGCTTTTACCTTGATCGATAAAATAAATAAGACCGTTTTTTTGTTTAGGAAGGAGCACCAAACTGAACACAAATGGGCAGGTAAAACCTCTAAAGATAGATATGGTAAGGTTAGCTTAAGTCCACGTAAGAGTTTTGATAAATGGGTTGAGAAAGTTAAAGGACAAAGCCTCACTTGGAGTGAAGCAGACAAAGTTTTGGTTGAGAGGCTGAAGGAAAGCTTAATTGATGTTCTTCTACAACAGCTAGAGGAAAATGAAGACGAGGAAAAACTAAAAGGTTTATATGAACAGAAGATCAAAAGTTTAAAAATAGACTCAGAGGAATTCATTAATCAACATCGAATACTTACAGCGGAGTATACGAAATTAAAAAGCATGGTGCTGGGCAGCGAACAACTTGCAGGATTGCAACAAAACGTACTTTCAAAAATGAGTCACGAAATGAGGACTCCACTAAATGGTATTATGGGTCTTTCAGATTTGTTGAACACTGAATTAGAAAAAACAGATCTCGCAAATAAAGTTCATCTACAGGAGTATAGCAGATTGATCAAAGAGAGTGGAGATAGAATGCTCAAAACGTTTAATCGTTTGTTAGAAATAGGCAAAAACTCTAGAACTGAAGTTCAACTTAAACTGGACAACATCACGCTAGATCAATTTTTTGAAAGTGTAATCGATCCATTGAGGCCTTTGGCAAGAAAGTTAAACCAAAAGATCTTTTTTCAATCTCATAACACTGTTAATCAAATTGTAACAGATGAATTATTTCTTTCGCAAATAATTTCAAACTTGGTACAAAATGCCATCAAATACGCAGGAAAGGAAGCAAGCATTGAAGTAGGATATAAATTGGTTTACGAGCAAGAAGAAAGGATACTTATTCTTGAAGTACACGATGATGGAAATGGCATTGAAAAGTCAGAGCAAACCAAAATATTTGAACCATTTTACAGCACGAAAGATCTAACAAAGTCTGCAGATCAATCATCAGGCTTAGGTCTTTACTTGGTAAAATCTTACGTTGAATTTTTGGGAGGTAAAATAGAATTAGAAAGTGACCTAGGAAAGGGTAGCTCTTTTAAGTTATTCATCCCTGTAGAAAAAGTGAATTAAAATGAAAATACTTTACGTTGAAGACAATTACGCCAATCGCTTAGTTTTAGAGCGTGGTTTAGAGGCCCATGTAGCTAAAATTGACACTGAAGAAAATGGCTTCAAAGCTTTTAGCATGGCTGAAAAAGAAGATTACGATGTCTACATCTTAGACCTTAACCTTGGTGATCCTGAAATAGATGGCATTAGCTTACTTAAAAAATTAAAAACCATTAGACCAAATGCCATTTACGCAGCCTTAACAGCTTTTGATGATGCTGAATGGAGAGAAAGATGCGAACGCTCAGGTTTCGACTTATTCTTTGGTAAACCCATTGACGCTAAAGAATTGTTAGAAGCAATCAAAAATTACAAAAAGGAAAATCCCGCCCTTGGAAAGTAAGCCTAACTCATTACATCAATTCCTTAAAACTGAGACAAAGCGTCTGCATCAAGATGCTGAAAAAAGCTTAAAAGCTGAAGAATTATTCTCGCCTGCATTAAAGCAAGCTGAATTAATTGACCACCTTAAAATTCAAGCAGCAAGTCACCAAAGGCTTAAGGAAGCGCTAAACACTTTCAAAGGGTCAAGCTTTCTTCACTCATTTTGGCCATTAGAAGATTTTGCAGCTTTAGCTTATCATGACCTAAATAATTTTGAAGTTAGCTCTATTCCACTGCCTCCTGAAGTTAATTTTGAAAACCCCTATCAAGCAGTTGGTGCTTTGTACGTTATAAATGGTTCTTCATTGGGTAGAAGACATATTGGTAAAGCTCTAAAAGCCAAAGTAAAGCAGTGGCAAATCAAGCCATTACAATTTTATCCACCCAAGGCAAATCAAGGAATAAATTGGCCACTTTTTTGCGAAAACCTCAATAAGTTGGAGTTGACTAAAGAAGAGCGTGCACAAGTGTTAGTTGGTGCAAAGAAAACCTTTGGGGTGTTTATTAATTGAGCAAAAATTCAAACATAGCCAGCGATTCCCTCCCCTGCGCTT
>P_1C_Liq_1_UnCtyDRAFT_1000108_pt1 | contig 18494 bp, 15 predicted proteins | sample Pon1CUnioCityCA_2_FD_10230 | JGI IMG/M metagenome (IMG submission 10230) | reverse complement strand
CCTCGGCCTGCAGTGCGCGCTCGATATCGAGCCGTTCCTCGATGGAAAGGCTCGAGTTCAGTGCGGCGGCGCGGACACCCTGCTGGCGCAGGGCGGCCACCTGATCCGACATGAGGGCGATCAGCGGCGAGACGACGATGGCCACGCCCTCGCGCAGGAGCGCCGGGATCTGGTAGCACAGCGACTTGCCGCCACCGGTCGGCATGAGCACCAGGGCATCGCCACCCGCAGCGATACAGTCGATGACTTCGCCCTGCTGGCCGCGGAAGCGCGGATAGCCGAATACCTGCTCGAGCACGGCCCGAGCGGCCGTGCTCCCCTGCGATGCCGTCATTTGCGCCTTTCTACAGGCCGGCGATGAGCAGGCTTTTCCAGGGGTAGTGCGTCATGAGCGGATACCGTCCGGTTGGAAGTGGATCTCCATGATATCGCCGTCATGCCCCGTAAGTCAGTGGAAATCGCGCGACCGGGTCTGCAACTCTCCCAGCAGGTGGCTGTGATCCTCGAGACGGCCGGCGATCAGGTGGCAGACATCGCCGCGGCGCTCCCATATGCCCACCACGCCGAGCAGTCGGGCGCTCACCACCAGTGATCGCTGGCGCGCAGCCAGATCCTTCCAGATCACGACATTGGTGCTGCCGGATTCGTCTTCCAGTGTCAGAAAGACCACGCCACCGGCGGCGCCGGGTCGCTGCCGGTTGATCACCAGCCCGGCCGCCCGGGCAATTCGACGATGCTCCGTCCGTGCCAATTCGCAGACGGGGCGATAGCCGCTGCGTCGTAGCCGGTTGCGCAGCAGCGCCAGGGGGTGTCGGCCCAGCGTCAGTCCAAGGCTGCGATAGTCCCCCAACAGATCCTCGGCTTCCGACGGGGCGGGCAGCGCCGGCGGTGTCTCGGTCCCGGGGGCGGCGTCCAGTAAAGGGCCACGCGCCTCGATCCCGAGCACCTGCCACCATGCCTGACGCCGATGTCCACCAATCCCGGCCAGGGCACCGGCATCGGCGAGTGCGCGCAGATTCCCGCGATCGAGCCCGGCGCGATGAGCCAGGTCGCCGATGTTGCTGAACGGCCCGTCCGTTTCGCGGCTCCGNCAGATACGCTCTGCCGCGGCCCGGCCGAGGCCACGGATCAACCGCAGGCCGAGGCGCAGGGCGGGCCGTCCGGATGCGTTGCCCTGATCAGGCTCGAGGCTGCAGTCCCAGTCGCTGTAACGGATATCCACGCCGTGCACCACGACACCGTGGGCGCGGGCATCCCGGACCAGCTGCGCCGGGGCGTAGAACCCCATGGGCTGGCTGTTGAGGAGGGCGCAGACAAAAACCTCGGGGTAGTGGCGCTTGATCCAGGCAGAGACATAGACGAGCAGGGCAAAGCTGGCGGCATGGGATTCCGGGAAGCCGTACTCGCCAAAACCGCAGATCTGCTCGAAGACCCGCTCGGCGAATGCGGGTGCATAGCCCCGCTTGGCCATCCCCTGAAGCAGCCGCTCGCGGAACGGGCCGAGTCCGCCCCGTTTCTTCCAGGCCGCCATCGCCCGACGCAGGGAATCCGCCTCCCCGGGGGTGAAGCCGGCGGCCACCACGGCCAGCTGCATGACCTGCTCCTGGAAGATGGGCACGCCGAGGGTGCGCTCGAGCACGCCGCGAACCTCGTCACTCGGGTAGTCCACTGCCTCGCTGCCCTCGCGGCGCCGCAGGTAGGGGTGGACCATGTCGCCCTGGATGGGGCCGGGTCGGACGATCGAGATTTCGATCACCAGATCGTAGAAACATGTCGGCCTGAGTCGCGGCAGCATGGCCATCTGCGCCCGCGACTCCACCTGGAAAACGCCTACTGTGTCGCCCTGGCAGAGCATTGCGTAGACGGACGGGTCCTCGGCCGGGATGTCCGCCAGCGTCAGACGGCGGCCGTGATGCTGTTCGATGAGCGCCAGGCTCCGGCGGATGGCGCTCAGCATGCCCAGGGCCAGGCAGTCGACCTTGAGCAGTCCCAGGGTCTCCAGGTCATCCTTGTCCCACTGGATGATGCTGCGTCCGGCCATGGCCGCGTTTTCGGTGGGGACCAGCTCGCTGAGCGGCCCCCGGCTGATCACGAATCCCCCGACATGCTGTGACAGGTGGCGCGGGAATCCGAGCAGCTCACGGGTGAGGGTGAGCAGGCGGTGGACCACCGGGTTCTGCGGATCGAATCCCGCCTCGCGCAGACGATCGTCGTCAATCGCCCGGCCGTCCCACCACTGCATGCTGCCCGCCAGCCGGTCGACCTGATCCCCATCCAGCCCGAGCGCCTTGCCCACATCCCGCAGCGCGCTGCGGGGCCGATAGCTGATGACGGTGGCGGCCAGCGCTGCACGATGCCGGCCGTACTTGCGGTAGATGTACTGGATGACCTCCTCGCGGCGATCGTGCTCGAAGTCGACATCGATATCCGGCGGTTCGTTGCGCTCGCGGGAGATGAAGCGCTCGAATAGCAGGCTGGAGCGGGCAGGATCCACGGCGGTTATGCCCAGGCAGTAGCAGACGCTCGAGTTGGCGGCGGAGCCGCGCCCCTGGCAGAGAATGCCCTGACGTCGTGCGAAATCGACGATATCGTGCACCGTCAGGAAGTAGGGCTCGTAGGCCAGATCCTGAATCAGTTGCAGCTCGTGTTCGATGCTCTGGCGCACGCGTTCGGGGACCCCCGCCGGCCATCGCCGGTCGGCCCCGGTTTCCACCAGATGGCGTAGCCAGCTCGCGGGGGTATGCGTCGTCGGCACCAACTCTTCCGGATATTCGTAGCGCAGCTCGTCCAGGGAAAACCGGCAGCGCTCGGCGATATCCACTGTCTCGGCGAGCATGGCCGCCGGGTAGTCCCGGCCCAGGCGTTTGCGGGGGCGTAGATGCCGCTCGCCATTGCAGGCGAGTGCGTCGCCAAGCGTGCCCACCGGCTGCCCATGGCGAATGGCGGTGAGGGTGTCCTGCAGGGCGCGTCTCCCGCGCCGATGCATCAGAACGCCGCCGCTGGCCACCGCCGGCAGGCGATAGCGGTCGGCCAGCGCCTGGCAGTGGCCGAGTCGTTCGCGATCACGGCCGTCATGCCGGATCTGCGCCGTCAGCCAGCTGCGTTTCGGAAAGATCCGGCGAAGCCATTCGATGTCGCCCTCATCGATGTCGGGTTCTGTCACGAGCAGGGCAAGGCAGCCCGGGATGCCATCCTGCAGGTCTGTGCGTTCAAGCCGATAGTGGCCCTTTTCCGCCTGACTCCGGCCCAGCGCAATGAGCGCGGAGAGCCGGCCATAGGCGTAGCGGTCGGGCGCCAGCAGGACAAGATGCAGGCCGTCCGTCAGGCGGAACTCACTACCCACGATCAGTCGGACGCGGCGCTCACGGGCGGCCGCATGGGCCCGGACCACACCGGCGAGGGAGCATTCGTCGGTGATGGCCAGTGCCTCGTAGCCCAGCTCATCGGCCCGCCTGATCAACTCCTCGGGATGGGATGCGCCCCGCAGGAAGCTGAAATTGCTGACACAGTGAAGCTCGGCATAGGCCGGCATCGTTGAATCCATCACCCTCAGCCGTCCGGCTGACGCTGAGCCCGGGGCAGTGTGAGCAGGACGACCGAACCCGTCAGCAGGATGGCGCCGAACAGTCCGTAGGTGCCCAGCGCCTCGTCGAGTATCAGCCAGGCCAGCAGCGCCGCACCCAGCGGCTCCAGCAGCACCAGGATGCTGGAGACGGTGGCGGTGGTATGCCGCAGTCCATTGAAGAAGAACACGTACCCCAGCGTGGTCGGGATCAGCGAAATGTAGAGCAGCGCCGGGACGGCGATGGCAGCACCCTCCAGCACGGGTGCAAAACCACTCCACAATGCCAGGGGGAGCATGGTCACCGCGCCGACCCCGAATCCGAAGGCGGCGCTCTGCATAGGATGGACGCGTCCGGCGGCATGGCGGCCGATCAATGTAAAACCGGCGTAGAAGGCGGCGGCGGCCAGTGCGAGGCCGATCCCCGTCCACAGACCCGAGCCGAGTTGCAGCGCCTGGGGTGAAATCACCAGCAGGGCGGTGCCGGTGATGGCGATCAGCATCGCCGTCAGTATCCGACGTGTCAGGGGCTCGCGGAGCAGGATAGCCGCGAGCAGCGCCACCAGTACCGGCGCCAGGCACAGCGTGATCAGTGTGGCGAGTCCGGCGCCGATCATTTTGACCGAGGCCAGATAACCCACCTGGAATCCGGTCTGCGCGAGTCCAAGGCCGATCAGCCAGCGGCGGTTGCCGGCCGGCAGTTTCATGAATTCGCTGCCCTGATAGAGCAGGCCGAGCAGCATGAAAAGCGGGGAAGCAATGACAAACCGGATGAAGGCCACGGTAAGCGGAGAGATATCCGTCTGCTCGAAGAGAATACGGGAGACGATGCCGGTGGTGCTCCAGAGTGTCGCGCCAATGGCAACCAGAAGCATGCCCCGGGTGGCATGGGAAGTGTGGGCCGGCGTCGACATGGCGCGGGAGCATACGATATTCGAATATATAGCGGGCATTTCAGGCGAAGATTCCGTGCAGGTACCAGCGCCGCTGCCCACGCCGGTCCCGGAAAATCCAGATCCGCTGGCCCTGACGGGTCCTTGCGCGATAGTAATCGCGGGTGACGTCATGGCCGTCCCACCAGCCGGTCTCGATGCGCTCCGGACCATCCTCCAGCAGTAACGGCCTCGCCTCGTACTCCGGTTTCCCCTGCGGGCTTTTCAACGGGACAGGCTGCTTGAGTAGCCAGCACGGACGCGCAACGGTGGCCGGTATGGTCTTTTGCTGAACAGCGCTTCCGGGTGGGTGATAGGCCCAGGCTTTCTCCGGGCGATGCTCCGCGTGTACGGCCAGCCTGTGCACCCGGGCCTCGCCCAGCCGGCTATTGAGGGTTTCGATCAGGCGATGCCAGTCCTCGGTGACGTTGCGATCATGGCCTTCATCGAGCAGATCAAGGGCGGTGCTGGTGCCCGGCATGGGGTGGAAACGTCCCGCCCGCAGATGGATGGCGACCACGTCGCCGGACAGGGTCAGTCCGTCCAGGCGCCGATCCAGCAGCCACTTGAGATGACCGGCATCCCGGCAGGGTGCCAGGACCCCGACGGGTAGCAGTGTGGGACGGCCCTGGCGATGATGCAGGGCGAAGCGCAGTCGCCTGATACCGGCATCGCGGCGTCGCAGGCTGATGCAGAGCTCATCGACAAGCCGCTGCAGCTCGGGCCGCAGCATATCGATGTCCGTAGCGGCCTCCAGCAATTGCAGCTGACGATCGAAACGCGCCGGGGGCTGCCAGTTCTCGCGCGGGTCAGGGCGCTCGCCATGGGCTCGCTGTAGCATCTCCAGCAGCCCCCGTCCCAGGCGCCGCGTGGCGCCCGCTCTCGGCAGGGCACGAATGTCGCCGATGGTTTCGCAGCCAAGGCCCTGCAGGGCAGCCGTTACGCGCTGCTCGACAGGCAGAACGGCGATCGATAGCCCGCCGAGCCGCGGGGCCAGTGTTCTGCGTGCGGTGACAGGCGTCTCGTCGCCGGCGCGGGCCAACAGCCATGCCGCTGTCGGGGTCGGGGCAATGCCCATGGTGGCCCGATGGCCGAGTTGTCGGACGCCTTCCAGAATCCCCTGTCGCAGCGGCTCCAGTCCCTGGAAATAGCGCAGGCTGCCTTCGATCTCGAGCAGTAGCGCGGCGGGTGCCTGGAGGCTGACCCTCGGGCTGAAGCGACCTGCCCAGGTGGCGAGTCGCTCGAGGGCATGCCGCTCCCGTTCCGGGTCGCGCACATGGTGATGGCCATGTGCGACCAGTGCCCGGGCGGCCGTCGGTGTCATGTCCGGTTGAATGCCATGACGCCGGGCCTGGTGATTGCAACCGATGATCCGACCGGCCTCGCTGACGAACAGCGGTTGTTCAGCGTCCTGGCCACCGCTGAAGCATTCAACGGGCAGATGGAAAAAATGCAGGCACAGCCAGAGCATCACGATTCACTCAGTGCATACCGAAGTGACGCGCTCTCAGCCTTCCAGCGGCAGCGGCTGCTGTGCCCGAACGGGGGTTGTCGACCAGGTGTCCAGTTCGATGGTATCGGTCGGTATGCCGCGGCACTTGAGGATACGGATATCCAGACGCTGGCCACTGCTCTCGCCCAGTGTCAGCCGCAGGGCGGCCGGTGATCGTTCACTGGCGGCCGTCTGGCTGCGGAACAGCAACCCCATGCTGTTGCCGGATTCGGCGGCCAGCTGCAGCCGGCGCAGGCTGCGATCATCGCAGCGGCTTGGCCAGGCCAGGACGGCCGCGCAGGTGCCGCTGCGCAGGGCCTGCTCCACGGACCACAGGGCCTGTGGCGAGTCGGCGGGATGGATGATCAGAAGCCGTGACAGGTCGATGCCCTGGGCTGCCAGCGCCGGTGCATAGGGAACGAATGGCGGCGCGATCATGGCGATCCAGCGACCGCCACGGGAGAGTCGGGCGAGGGCGGGCATTACCAGGCGCAGTTCACCGATGCCATGCTCGTCATGCAGGATTTCGGTCAGTGCGCCGCCGGGAAAGCCGCCGCCTGGCAAGGCGCTGTCGAGCGCCGAGAATCCGCTGGGTACATGCGAACCAGCGGGATGGGCCGGGGATGGATGCCGTGCACTGGCGCGCCAGATGCCGGGTTGTTCGAGCAGCTGATCAATGGCCTGTTCCATGATGAACCTCTTGTCGATGCGAACGTCAGAGCCCGGAGCGGATCACGCCCACGCCAATGCCCTCGATGGCGAGGTCATCCTGACGCAGGTCCAGTTCGATGGGCTCGAAGTCGGGGTTTTCCGGGAGAAGCCGGACAAGATGACCGGTCCGGGAGAAGCGTTTGACGGTGACCTCGTCGCGGATGCGGGCCACCACGACCTGGCCCTCGCGAACTTCGGCAGTCCGGTGCACGGCGAGCAGGTCGCCATCGAGAATACCGGCGTCACGCATGCTCATGCCGCGGACCCGAAGCAGGTAGTCGGCGCCCGGCGAGAAAAGACCGGCGCTCACCTGATAGTGCTGATCGATATGGGCCTCGGCCAGCAGCGGACTGCCGGCCGCGACCCGGCCGACCACCGGGAGGCCGGGCTCCTCGACTTCGTCGCCATCGGCGAGGCCGGAAACGTCGATCAGACGAATGCCGCGCGAGGCACCGGGCTGGAGCGTAATGAAGCCCTTGCGGGCGAGGGCGCGCAGATGCTGCTCGGCGGCATTGGCCGAGCGAAAGCCCAGTTCCGCGGCGATCTCGCTACGCGTTGGAGGGTAGCCGGTGTTTGCCAGGAATCGCCGGATGAGGTTGAGAATCTGTTCCTGGCGAGGTGTCAATGCATTCATGATGTAACTGCCGATGACAAGACGATTGACTGTTAATCTATACAGTACTGTATGGATGTTCAATACCCGCAGGCGGTAGAATTGACTGCATGGTGAAAGTGAATGACAGCCCGACCGTCCGGCGTCCCGGTGATCAGTCCGTTGATCAGTGGCTCGATGCCATGCCGGTGCGGCTTGCCGAAGGCGAGCGCGAGCGTCTGGCCGACGCCTGGCGCTATGCCCGGATGCACTACGGTGACCACACCCGTTCTCTGGGTGATCGGCGTTTCGATCATGCGGTGAGCGTCGCCGATATCCTTGCCGGGCTGGAGCTCGACGCGGATTCGCTGATCGCCGGTCTCCTGCATGATTTGCCCGCCTGTGACGGGCCGGATGTCACGACAATTGCCGAACAGGCCGGCGGGACCGTGGCCAGTCTGGTCGACGGCTGTCTGCGCATGGGGCAGGTCAGTCGTCTGCATGCCGCCGGGACGCCGGATAGCGAGGGCCGGCGGGCCGAAGCGCTGCGCAAGATGCTGCTGGCGATGGCGCGGGACATCCGCGTGGTCTTCCTCGTGCTCGCCGAGCGACTGCACGACATGCGGGTGCTGCGCGCGTTGCCCGAGGCCGATCAGCAGCGGATCGCGAGAGAGACGCTGGACCTCTATGCCCCGCTGGCCAATCGCCTGGGTATCTGGCAGATCAAGTGGGAGCTGGAGGACCTTTCCTTCCGTTATCTCGACCCCGACAGCTACAAGCGCATCGCCCGCCTGCTGGCCGAGAAGCGCGTCGATCGTGAGCGTTTCATACAGACCATGAAGTCGCGCATCGAGGAACATCTCCGCGAGGCGGGGCTTGATGCCGAGGTGACCGGTCGGCCCAAGCATATCTACAGCATCTGGCGAAAGATGCAGCGCAAGGGGCTGGGGTTCGACGAGCTGTTCGACCTGCGTGCCCTGCGGCTTCTGGTGAACAGTGTCCCCGCCTGCTACGCGGCCCTGGGCGTCGTCCACAGTCTCTGGCAGCCGATCCCGCGGGAGTTCGATGACTACATCGCCAGCCCCAAGGAGAACGACTATCGATCGTTGCATACCGCCGTGGTGGGCGATGGCGGGCGGCCGGTGGAGATCCAGATACGCACCCGGGAGATGCATGAGCAGGCGGAGCTCGGTATAGCCGCCCACTGGCGCTACAAGGAGGGGCGCGGCGAGGATCCGGATTTTGACGCCCGCGTGGCCTGGTTGCGCAAGCTGCTCGAATCGCCGCCGGACAGTGATGCCGATGACGACCTCATCGACCGTTTCCGGGCCGAAGTGTTCGAGGACCGGGTCTACGTCATCACGCCGAAAGGGGACGTGGTGGACCTGCCGCGCGGCACGACGCCGCTGGACTTTGCCTACACGGTGCATAGCGAGATCGGCAACCACTGCCGCGGTGCGCGGGTCAACGGGCGCATGGTGCCGCTGACGCGGCCGTTGCAGAACGGCGATCAGGTCGAGATTCTCACTGCCCGCAATGCCCGGCCCAGCCGTGACTGGCTCAATCCCGCGCTCGGCTATCTCTCTTCCCCCCGTGCCAGGGCCAAGGTCCGTGCCTGGTTCCGTCAGCAGAACCAGGACAAGACCGCCGAGCTCGGCCGCGAGTTGCTCGCCCGCGAGCTCCATCGTCTGGGGCTGGAGGACGTCAATCTCGAGGAACTCGCCGGACGATCACGGTTCCCGCGCCTGCCGGAGTTTCTGGCGGCAATTGGCCGCGGGGACATCACCGGCGGGCAGATCGCGAGCCTGTTGCAGGACCGTCTGCTTCCGGCGGAGCCGAGTGGAAGCGAGTCACTACTGCGCGGCCGCCGCGGCAACGCATCGAAGTCGACCCGGCCGCAGGACGATGTCAGCATCTACGGCGTCGGCAACCTGATGACCCGTATTGCGCGGTGCTGTCAGCCGACGCCTGGTGATGCCATTCTGGGTTTCATCACCCGTGGCGAGGGGGTCACCATCCACCGCGCCGACTGCCCCAATGTCCAGCGTCTACAGGAAACGGCATCCGAACGCCTGATCGATGTGAGCTGGAGCGCCCGCACCGCGCGGCTCTACCCGGTGGATATCATCGTGGAGGCCTATGACCGGCGCGGTCTGATCCGCGATATCTCTTCGCTGCTGAACAACGAGGGCATCAACGTTACGGCGGTGAATACCCGCACCGATCCGGATGACCAGGTGGCACGCATGGCGATCACCGTCGAGGTCGGCGATGTCGATCAGTTGAGCCGGATCATGCAGCGCATGGCGGGGCTGCGTAATATCCGTGATGTCCATCGCGCGGTCTGAGGCCATGCCGCGCCGCCCGCTGACCGCCCTCCTGGCCTGGCGCCTGCTGGTTATCGCGGTCGTGCTGATTTCCGGTGTCAGCGGGGTCGCCGTCGCGGCACCGACAGCATGTGGTGAGGCCGGTACCACGTCCATTGCCCGGATCCGTGGCCTGGACGGCCCGCCCGTTGCGGAGGGCGAACAGGTGACCGTGGAGGCGACGGTCACCGCAAGCTTCCCCGGGGATCGCGGCCTGAACGGCTTTTACCTCCAGTCGCGTCAGCCGGCGGCCGCGATTTTCGTTTATGCGCCCGATCTTGATGCCCGGAATGCACCGCGGCCGGGGGAGCGCTGGCGGGTCGAGGCCCACACCGGCCGCTACCGGGAACAGATTCAGTTGGAGAGGCTCGAGTCCACGCGGTTCTGCGGTGCCGGAGCGGTCCGTCCGGCCGTACTCGATCCCGACCGCCCCGACGCCTACTCCGGGTTGCGGGACCGGCTCGTCACGATCCCCGGCCCGCTGCATGTCGCGGAGGTCTACAACCTCGGGCGCTATGGCAGTCTCGCGCTTGCCCGGGGTGGGCGGCCGTTTCACCCCAATAATGGCGTCGAGGGAGGTCGCCGGATTGATCTGCTGCTGGATGATGGAAGCTACCGTCGCGACCCAAGACCCGTGCCACATACGGATGCAGGCGGAGTGCGGCGTGCCGGGGATCGTGTCGGGCCGATCACCGGCATTCTGGCGCATGCGTTCGGCCGCTGGCGGATTCATCCCGTGGCGGATCCGGACTTCGCGGCAGCCAATCCACGATCACCAGCGCCGCCAGCGCATGCGGGCCTGCGGGCGCTGCAGCTGAACCTGCGCAATTATTTCATTGACCGGGATGGTCGCGGCCCCCCGACCGAGGCCGGTTTTGCCCGCCAGCGCGAGAGACTGCGGCAGGTGATTCGGCGGCTGGACGCCGATCTGCTGGTGCTGCATGAGATCCAGAATCATCCGGCCGCCGTCGAGAATCTACTGATGTTTCTGAATGCCGATCAGCCACCCGCGAAACGCTACCGTCAGACGCTTGACGCGCGAAGCGAGGCGGTCATTCGCAGCGTTTTGCTGTATCGGCCGCAGCAGCTGGCCCTGGTGGACAGTGGGCGACACATGGCCGACGTGCACCCGCGTGATCCGGTCACCGGGCGATTCCGGACGGACTCCGGCGAGGTACTGCGCGTCGTGGCGGCGCATTTCAAGTCCCGGGGTGGATGCCCGGATGCCGGTGATGTCGATCGGGGGGCGGGCTGCTGGGCCGAGCGGCGTCTGCACCAGAGCCGGGTATTGATCGACTGGCTGGGTGAGACGCAGCCATCGGGGGGCAGTGCGGCAGCGCCGACCCTGATCCTTGCCGACTTCAACGCCTATGCACGGGAGGCCGCCATCACGGCATGGCGTGATGCCGGTTTCGTCGATCTGCTGGCACGGGCATTACCACCCGATCAGCGCTACACCTACAACTATCGCGGGCTGGCCGGTTACCTCGATCATGCACTCGCCACACCATCGTTGCTGTCGCGGCTTGATGGCGTGCATATCTGGCATATCAATGCCGACGAGCCGGCCTACCTGGGCCGTGAGGCGGCGGGTATCTGGCGATCATCGGACCATGATCCGATGGTCGTCGACCTGGACGGGGCTGCCCCCTGAGGCCCGGGGAGCGACAGCGCTGTAATCGACTGCTAATCTTGTCACTGATGTGAAAACGCCGGGAGCGCTTGATGGAGCAGGCGGCCATCGAATTGCGGGGCATCAAGAAGCGATTCGGTGAACTAGAGGTTATCAAGGGCATTGATCTCGCCGCGAGGCGGGGTGAGGTCATTGCGCTGATCGGTGCCAGTGGTTCCGGCAAGAGCACGCTGTTGCGATGCATTAACCTGCTCGAGGCGCCTGACGAGGGTGAAATCATTTTCGATGGTGAAGCCCTTGATCTGAAACGGGGGCGTGACGGCACCCTCCATGCTGCCAACCGTGAGCAGATCACCCGCCTGCGTGCCGGCATCGGTTTCGTCTTCCAGAATTTCAATCTCTGGCCGCATATGACGGTGCTGGACAACGTGATCGAGGCCCCTGTTCACGTCCTTGGCATACCGAGGAAACAGGCACTCGCCGAGGCGGAAACACTGCTCGAGAAGGTCGGGCTGGCCGAAAAACAGCGGACCTATCCAGCGTTTCTCTCTGGCGGCCAGCAGCAGCGCGCGGCCATTGCCCGTACGCTGGCCATGCATCCGGCCGTGATCCTCCTCGATGAGCCCACCTCCGCGCTGGATCCGGAACTCGTGGGCGAAGTGCTGGGCGTGATCCGCCAGCTCGCCGAAGAGGGCCGCACCATGCTCATCGTCACCCATGAAATGCGCTTTGCCCGGGATGTTGCCCACCGGGTGGTGTTCCTGCATGCCGGGCGTATCGAAGAGGAGGGGCCGCCTTCCCGTGTATTCGGCAATCCGCGCTCGGAGCGTTGCCGTGCCTTTCTTGCCACGCATCTTGCTGAACCACAAGGAGAATCCAACTGATGTTCCGTCAACTCTCTGCCATGTTGATCGGCGTACTGCTCGCCACTCCGGTGTTCGCCCAGGACACCATCCGAATCGCCACCGAGGGTGCCTATCCTCCCTTCAACTTCATCGACGCCTCCGGCGAGGTGAAAGGTTTCGATGTCGAAATCGCCAATGCGCTCTGCGAAGAGATGGACGCCAACTGCGAGCTGGTCACCCAGAACTGGGATGGCATCATCCCGGGCCTGATTGCCGGACGCTACGACGCCATCATTGCCTCCATGTCCATTACCCCCGAGCGCCAGGAAGCGGTCAGCTTCAGCGAGCCTTACTATTCCAACAAGCTGCAGTTCATCGCGCCCGGGGACAGCGATTTCGGGCCCGGTGATGCGGCCGGCAGTGCGATCGGTGCACAGCGTGCGACCATTGCCGCGCAATGGCTTGAGGAAAACGTACCGGACGCCGATATCCGTCTCTACGACACCCAGGAAAATGCCTACCTGGACCTGGAGAGTGGACGCCTGGACGCCGTGCTTGCCGATGTCTACGTGAGCTATGAGTGGCTCGACAGTGACGAGGGCGCGGCCTACGAGTTCAAGGGCGACCCGGTCTACAACGATGACAAGATCGCCGTGGCGGTGCGCAAGGACGACCAGGTCCTGGCCGAGCGCTTCAGCGAGGCCATCGAGGCCATCCGTGCCGACGGGACCTATCAGGCCATCAACGGCAACTACTTCCCCTTCGACATCTACTGATCAGGCGGGCGGCTGCGCATGGATCTCCAGGGATTTGGCGCGCAGCTCGCCTCGGGCACCTGGATCACGGTGCAGCTGGCGCTGGCCAGCATGGCCTGCGCCGTGGTCCTGGGTCTGCTCGGGGCCAGCGCCAAGACCTCGGGGCTGACCCCACTGCGCTGGCTCGGGACGGCCTATACCGGCATGGTACGGGGCCTGCCCGAGCTGCTGGTGATCCTGCTGGTCTATTTCGGGGCGGCCATGGTCATCAACCAGGTCGCCTCGGCCTTCGGTTACACCCAATACATCGAGCTCTCGCCGTTTGTCGCCGGTGTCATCGCACTGGCGTTCAACTATGGGGCCTACATGACCGAGGTGTTCCGGGGTGCGCTGGCCACCATTCCCAGAGGGCATACCGAGGCGGGCATGGCGCTGGGCATGGGGCGCCTGCGGATCTTCCGTCGCATCGTTCTGCCGCAGGTCTGGCGGGTGGCGTTGCCGGCCAGCGGCAATATCTTCCTCGCCCTGCTCAAGGATACTGCCCTCGTCTCGGTGATCGGTCTTGAGGACCTTATGCGCGAAACCGCCATCGCCGTGGGTTACAGCAAGCAGCCCTTCACGTTTTACCTGGCGGCCGCCTTCATCTATCTGGGTCTCACAGCGGTGGCGACCCTGGGCATTCACTGGCTCGAGCGTCGCACCACGCACGGCATGAGGACGCTCAGCGGATGAACTGGCAGGTCATGATCGACAGCTTTCCGGCACTGGCCGAGGGTGCCCTGATCACCCTGGAGCTGGTGGTGATCTCGGGGATCCTCGGGGTGCTGCTGGCGGTGCCCATGGCCATGGCAAGGGTGTCTCCGCGTCCCTGGTTGCGGGCGCTGCCGCTGGCGCACATCTACTTCTTCCGCGGGACTCCGCTGCTGGTGCAGATCTATCTGGTCTACTACGGGCTGGGCCAGTTCGAGGCGGTCCGTGACTCGGTGCTCTGGCCCTATCTTCGCGAGGCGTACTGGTGCGCCATCATCGCCTTTACCCTGAACACCTCCGCCTACACGGCGGAAATCCTCCGGGGTGCCATCCAGTCGGTGCCGCGTGGCGAGGTCGAGGCGGCGGAGACGGTCGGCATGAGCCCGGCGCTGATCTGGCGGCGTATCCGGTTGCCCCGGGCGTTTCGCATTGCCCTGCCGGCGTACAGCAACGAGGTCATCCTTATGCTCAAGGGCAGTGCGCTTGCCAGCACGATTACCCTGATGGATCTCACGGGGGTGGCGAGGACCATTATCGCGCGGACGTATACCCCTGTGGAGCTGTTCCTCGCCGCCGGTCTGCTCTACGTCGTGCTGGCCTTTCTCATCCTCGGTGGCTTCCGCCTGGTCGAGCGGCGCCTCAATCGGCATCTGCAGCCCGGCTGAGCGCGGCCGCCGCCTCGCCGGACCAGGGCAGTCGGACTCCCTCTCCGGTCGCCGCGGGCAGGAGCCCGCGATATCGCGGGTCGGTGACCCATTCGAGACGTGTCCCGAAGATCCGGAATCCGGCGTGCTGGTAGAAGCCCACCGCCTCCGCCGAATCCTCGCTGCAGGTATGCAACCAGATGCGTCCGGCTCCCATCGACAGGGCACCGGCGAGGGCGGTACGCATCAGCCGTCCCCCCAGCCCCCGGCCCCGGGCGCCGGGTGTCAGGCCAAAGTGCAGGATTTCCGCGTCGAGCGGATTGCGATACACCAGTTCACAGAAGCCGGCCAATTCGCCATTGGCATCAATCCGCCAGCAATGCCGTGCAGGATCCGCGAGGTCGGCGGCGATGCGGGCCTCCCCGATGGCCAGTCGGCCGTACCACAGCCAGGGGTTGCCCACGCGGTGATAGGCGTCGAGGTAATCATCGGGCCCGGGGCTCCAGGGCGCCGCGGGTTCGGCCGGTGGCGTCAGCGCCCTCGGCCATTGCTCGAGGAAAACGACCCGCGAGCTGTAGGCGTAGCGCGCATGGTCGTACGTCCGCGAGAACAATGGCAGGCGGTCAATCATGTCCATCAGGCCAGTATAACCAAGCCGTCGCATCCGGTATTGTTGACACGCAACCTTGCCGGGCTGGTACCGTGCCCATTCGTCAAATCAAGCCCCTAGCGGATGGAGTCAGGAATGTTGAAAGGTAACCTGCGCGGTCAGGCGATGCGCATCTTCACGGCGCTGGTCTGCGTCGCCGCACTTTCCGGTGGCGTGCAGGCGCAGAATTCCGGGGGGCAGGCAGCCGCACAGCAGCAGGAGTTGCAGCAACTGCAGCAGACGCTCAGCGCCATCCGCCAGCAGGCCATGGAGGAGAACCCGGGACTGCAGGAGCGTCAGCAGGTTCTCCAGGATCAGATGATGTCGCGCATGCGCGACGAGGGTGTTGACCCGCGCGAGGACGTCAAGCGCCTGCAGGACATTGCCCGCGACCTGCGCGGCGGCGAGGTGGCCGAGGAACAGCGTGCAGGTCTCATGGAGGAGTACCAGAGTACCCGCGAGGCACTCCTCGATGCGCGTCGGGCCGCCATGCAGGATGAACGGATCAAGAATTCCCAGCTCGAGCTGCAGGATGACCTCGTCAGCGCCATGACCGAGCAGAATGCCGACGTACCGGAGATGATCGACCGTTTCGAGACACTGCGCTCGGAGATGGCCGGCCGCGGTCGCTCCGGTTCGGGCCAGATGACCCGCTGAACGGCCGGGCAGGGGGCATCGGGGGTATGGATCTGACGCTGGGGACACCATCGCTGCTGTTCCCGGCGGTCTCCCTGCTCCTGCTTGCCTATACCAACCGCTTTCTCGCTCTTGCTTCCCTTATCCGGGACCTGCAGGCCCAGTATTCGAGCACCCAGCGCCACAGCCTGCTGCCGCAGATCGATAATCTTCGTCGTCGCGTCCACCTGATCCAGTACATGCAGGCGAGCGGCGCCGCCAGCCTCCTGTTCTGCGTGGCAAGCATGTTTCTGATCTTCGGTGGAATGGTCGTCACGGCCCGCTGGCTTTTCGGGGCCAGCCTCGTGCTCATGATGCTGTCGCTGGCCCTCTCGGTGCGCGAGATCTGGATATCCGTGAAGGCACTCGATATCCAGCTCTCCGAGATGGAGTCCGATCAGTGAACGCCTCGCTGGGGCCGTTGCTGCCCACCGAAGACCCGCGCCAGTCGCTGCGCGTCCGTCGTTTCCTTCTGGCGGCCACCGTCTATGCGCTCACCGTGGCGCTGATGGGGCTGTATGTCCGACAGGGGCTGTTATCGATCCGGGAATGGCAGCTCCTGAGCCTGGTGATCCTGCTGGTCAATGCGGGGCTTTACGCGCTGTTGCGCAGCGGTCGCAACGAGCGTTTCGGCGATCCCAGCCTCACCGGCGTTCAGATGTTCCTGGTCTGCCTGATCATGGGGCTGACCATGTATCTGCTCGATGGCGGCCGCGGGGGGCTGCTGCTGCTGTTCCTGGTGCTGCTGATGTTCGGGGTGCTGCGACTCAATGCCCGCCAGTTCACCGCCCTCGGCGGCTTTGCACTGATCTGCTATGCCATCGCCGTGGGTGCGGTTTGGCAGCAACGCCCGGACGACTTCAACGCCCAGGTCGAGTTGCTTCACCTGGTGGCGCTCAGCACGCTGGTGCCATGCGGTGGGTTCTTTGCCAGCCATATCAGCCGCTTGCGTCGACTGCTGCGGGAACGCCAGATCGACCTGCAGCGTGCCCGCGAGGAGGTGCATGACCTGCGGGTGCTCGATCCCCTCACCGGCATCAGTAACCGCAGCGCCATCATTGCCTTCCTTGACCAGGAGAGGCAACGCGCCGAGCGGCTGGGACAGCCCCTCTCGGTGCTGCTGCTCGATCTGCGGCAGTTCAAGCGCATCAACCGGGAGTTCGGCCATCGCACCGGTGACGAAATCCTGCGTGAGGTGGCCCGGCGCCTCCGCCGCTGTGTCCGCGACATCGATGGTCTCGGACGTTACGGCGGCGAGGAATTCCTCATCGTTCTGCCGGATACGCCGGTGGAGGACGCTCGTCAGCTCGGCGGGCGACTCACCGAATGCATCCAGGGTCAGCGGTTCCCGCAGTTGCCGGCACGCCAGCGGATGTGGTGCGCCATGGGTATCAGCCCGGTACTGGAATCGGATCAGGATATCTGGCAGGTCATCGAGCGGGCACGCGCTGACAGCGAGTCGACCGAGACCTGAGGAGGGGGAGCCGATGGGCAGCAAGGAAGCCGGCAGGGGTGCACCCGCGATCGAGGCGGCGGAGGTGGCGGCCGTTGACCTGGGGTCGAACAGTTTCCACATGATTATCGCCCGACCCGAGGACAACGGGCTCAGGATGGTCGACAAGCTGCGCGAGTCGGTTCGCCTCGCCGCCGGTCTCGATGCCGACAAGCGGCTTTCCAGAGAGGCCCGGGCGCGGGCTCTGGGCTGCCTTGAGCGTTTCGGACAGCGTGTCCGGGAATTGCCGGCGGGTTCGGTACGCGCGGTGGGGACCAATACGCTGCGGCAGTCCCGCAATGCCCGTGGCTTCCTCCGGGAGGCCGAAACCGCCCTGGGTCATCCCATCCAGATCGTCTCGGGTTACGAGGAAGCGCGCCTCATCTACCTGGGGGTGGCCCACAGCATCGCCGATGACGAGGACCGTCGGCTGGTCATGGATATCGGCGGTGGCAGTACCGAGTTCATCATTGGCGAGCATTTCATCCCGCGCGAGATGGAAAGCCTGCATATGGGTTGCGTGAGCGCCACCCGTCGGCATTTCCCCGATGGTGCAATCACCGAAGAGCGCCTTCGCAAGGCTGAAATCGCCGCCCGTCGTGAGCTCGAACCGATCGCCGACCGTTACCGACGTCTGGGCTGGGACCGCGCCATCGGCGCATCCGGCACCATCCGGGCCATCGAACGATGCCTGCGGACCAATGGCTGGACGGATAACGGCATCGATCCGGCCGGTCTTGATCGCCTGCGTCGGGCCCTGGTCAAGGCGGGGCATGTGGACCGTCTCAAGCTGGATGGCGTCAACGCGGATCGCGCGGACGTCCTGCCCGGCGGGTTCGCCGTGCTCATGGGCGCCTTTCGCCAGCTCGGCCTGACCCGCATGGAGGCCGCGGACGGTGCCCTGCGTGAGGGGCTGCTGTTTGATCTGATCGGCCGCATCCGTCACGAGGATGTGCGCAGTGCCAGCATCCTCGCCATGGCGCGGCGCTATCACGCCGACGCCGATCAGGCACGTCGCGTGGCCACCCTTGCGGAGTACCTGCGTGCCGAGGTGGCCAGGGACTGGTCACTGGACGGGGACACGGCCCGGGACATGCTGGGCTGGGCGGCGCAGGTGCACGAGATCGGTCTGGACATCTCTCACAGCCAGTACCACAAGCACGGCGAATACATCGTCCGTCACAGCGATCTGGCGGGCTTCTCCCGCGAAGAGCAGCGGGTGCTGGCGACGCTGGTCCGGGCCCACCGGCGCAAATTCCCCCGTGGTGTCTTCCGTGATCTTCCGGAGGACTGGCAGAAACCGGCCATGCGGCTCGCCGTGCTCCTGCGCATTGCCGTGGGGCTGCACCGTGCCCGCAGCGACGAGCCGCTGCCGGCGGTTGACCTGCACGCCTCC
>P_1C_Liq_1_UnCtyDRAFT_1000107_pt1 | contig 18570 bp, 16 predicted proteins | sample Pon1CUnioCityCA_2_FD_10230 | JGI IMG/M metagenome (IMG submission 10230) | reverse complement strand
ATGAAGACCTTCTTTGCCATCTACTTCTTCGCGATCGTCGCGGTGGTCATCGTACTCGGCTTCCGCGGCCAGAAGAGCGACAAGCCGCCGCTCTGGGTCTTCCCGGACATGGACAACCAGCCCCGCTATGACCCCCAAGCGGCCAATGACTTCTTCCCGAACCGCATGGACGATCGCCCGCGCCCGCGGCGGACGGCCCTGCGGGGCCAGGGCTGGGAGCGGAAGGAAGTCTTCAGCGAGGACTACGGCACCCAGCGCTACACGAACACCGATTTCTTCCAGGGGCAGGGCCCCGACGGCGAACTTACCGAGGGTTTCCCGCTTCCCGTCACCAACGAGCTCATGCAGCTCGGCCGGGAGAAGTACCAGATCTTCTGCACCGTCTGCCACGGGGAGGCCGGCAACGGACGGGGCGTGACCTCCCAGTACGGGATCATCGCCACGAACATGGTGACCGACGTGTACCGGGAACGCCCGAACGGCAACCTCTTCCAGACCATCACCCACGGTTACAACTCGATGTACGGATACGGCGACAAGATCACGCCCCGGGAGCGCTGGGCCATCATCCTCTACGTACGGGCCCTCCAGCAAGCGGCCGGGACCCGCGCGGACGAGTTGCCCGCCAGCGCGAGGGAGGCCCTCGGATTATGAGCACCACCGGCACCAGCACCCGCAGCTCCCCCGCCGCCGGACTCGCCGGGGCCGGGAGCCGGCGGCCCCTCCCCGGGTTGCTCCTCGCCCTCGCCGTAGCCGGCATCGGGATCGGGCTGGTCGGTCTCGGCACGGGTCTCTCCGCGGGCGACGCCCGCCCGGTGATCAGCTGGCTCCTCGGGTTTTCCTTCTGGACGAGCATCCTCCTCGGTTCGCTCTTCTTCGTGATGATCTTCAACTTGTTCGACGCGGGCTGGTCGGTCCTCGTCCGCCGCCAGCTGGAGCACCTCCTCGCCGGGTTCAAGTGGATCGCGATCCTCTTCCTCCCCCTTCTCCTGATCGCCTGGTTCTACCGCGACCCGGGCATCCTCTGGAAGTGGCTCAACCCCGAGCACATTCTCCCGAACGGCTACACCGTGGCGACCGACGCCCTCTACCAGGCCAAGGAGCCCTACCTCAACAAGACCGCCTTCACCCTCCGTTCCCTCCTCTACTTCGGGGTCTTCCTCTTCTTCGCGAACGCCCTCCGGCGGAACTCCTTCGGGCTGGACGAGGATGGCGACCGCTCGCGGGTCCAGCGGCAGAAAGTGCTCTCCGGGGCCGGGGTGTTTGCCTGCGGGCTCGCCCTCACCTTCGCCGCGATCGACTGGTTCATGAGCATCGAGTTCCACTGGTTCTCGACGATGTACGGGGTGTGGTTCTTCGCCGCCTCCATGCGGGCCGCTCTCGCCTTCCTCCTCATCCTCCTCTTCTTCCAGGCCGACCGGGGGGTCCTCCAAGGCTTGCACCGGCCCTCCCACAACTACCAGCTCGGCTGCATCGCCCTCGCCTTCACGGTCTTCTGGGCCTACATCAGCTTCTCCCAGTACTTCCTCATCTACCAGGCGAACATCCCCGAGGAAACCTTCTGGTACAACATCCGCCACATGAACGCGGACGGCACCACGAACTCGTGGTGGTGGGTCGGGCTGACCCTCATCTTCTGCAATTTCCTCCTGCCGTTCCTCTTCCTGCTCTTCTACAAGACGAAGGTCCGTATCCCCCTGATCCTCTTCGTGGCGGCCTGGATCCTCACCTTCCACGTCGTCGACCTCTACTTCAATATCCTGCCGTCGAAGTCGGCTCCGGCCGACAACGTGCTGAACTACAAGGTCCGGCAGTTCACGATCAACTTCTGGGACGTCGCCGTCTTCGTGGGCATCGGCGCCCTCGTCCTCTGGGCTTACCTGACGAGCCTGCGGGAGAAGGGAGCCATTCCCCGGCGGGATCCCCGGATCCGCGAAGCCCTCGAGCACCATGAGTGAGTCCGTTTCCCCCGGGGCGGAGAACCGCCCCCCGCGCAACATGTGGCTCTCGATCCTTGCCGGTATCGGGTTCATCCTGTTGTTCCTCCTGATCCTCTGGCTCGCCTACCTGCCCTACCGGCCCGAGCCGATCGCCGAGGTCCAGGGGCAGCAGAGGATGGAGACCTACAACGAGATCAAGAACGACTCCACCGAGCTGACGACCACCTACGGAGTGGTCGACCCAGAGGAGGGCGTTTACCGAATTCCCGTGGAAGAAGCAATGGAGCTGACGGTTGAAAAGTACCGGCGGGAGGATTCCGTGCCGGGAACTACCAACTAGGAAGCTCCGCATGTATACCGCCAGCGCCCTCGTCACCGTCGTCATCATCGTTGCCTGCCTGATCTTCGTGTCCGCCGTGTACGCACTTTACTGGGCCTCCCGACACGGCCAGCTCGAACGCTTCGAGGAAGGTGCCAAGTCGATCTTCACCGAGGAGGAGCCCGAGGGCCGGCCCCTCGATGCCTTCCCGGACAAGGAGAAGCCCCGTCCCCCCTGGCCCCCGGAAGAGGAGACCCGCTCATGAGTACCTTGCCCACCACCCAAGCCTCTCCGGCTCCGGCAAAGACCGAGGCGCCCCCCGAGGAGTGGAGCGACCGGGTCGCCCTCAGTACCATCGACGAATCGATGCGGGTGCCCGGGATCTTCTTCGTGGTGTCCGGGGGAGTATGGCTGCTCATCGGCACGGCCCTCGCGATCGTCGCCTCCTTCAAGCTCCACAATCCCGAATTCCTCGGGAACATCGAGGCCCTCACCTTCGGCCGGGCCCGCTCCGCCCACCTCAACGCGATGACCTACGGGTGGGGTAACAACGCCCTCTTCGCGGTGGCGCTCTGGATCATGTCCCGGCTCTGCCGGGCCCCCGTCCGCTACCACTACATCCTGATCACCGCGGGGGTCATGTGGAACCTTGGGGTGACCATCGGCATCTGGGGCATCCTCTTCGGCGACCTGACCTCGGTGGAATGGTTGGAGATGCCAACCTACGTGACCCCGCTCCTCGCCCTATCCTACGCCCTCGTCGGGGTCTGGGGGATCCTCGCCTTCCACTTCCGCAAGGGGGACCATGTCTACGTCTCCCAGTGGTACATTCTCGCCGCCCTCTTCTGGTTCCCCTGGTTGTACACGGTGGCCCAGATGATGATCTTCTTCACCCCGGCCCGCGGGACGGTCCAGGCGATCACCAACTGGTGGTTCGCCCACAATGTGCTCGGGCTCTGGTACACGCCGGTCGGCCTCGCCGCCGCCTACTACCTCATCCCGAAGATCCTCGGGAAACCCATCCACAGCTACTACCTCTCCATCCTCGGGTTCTGGTCCCTCGCCCTCTTTTACAACTGGGCGGGCGTCCACCACCTCATCGGGGGTCCCATCCCGCTCTGGCTCCAGGCGGCGGGCACGGTCGGCAGCATCGGCATGGTCATTCCCGTCATCGTCGTGGCCGTGAACCACCACCTCACCGCCCGGGGTTCGTTCCGGGCCGTTTGGAACAGCCCAACCCTCCGCTTCGTCGTCTTCGGGGCGATGTCCTATACCCTGACGAGCCTCATCGGGTCCGCGATGGCGGTCCCGGATGTGAACGAGGTCACCCACTTCACCCACTTCACCGTGGCCCACGCCCACCATGGGGTTTACGCCTTCTTCACCATGGTGATGTTCGGGGCGATTTACTTCATGCTTCCCCGTCTCCTCAACCGGGAGTGGCCTTCGGCGACGCTCATCCGCATCCACTTCTGGGCCTGCGCCCTCGGGATCGGCATCTATGTGGTGGGGCTCTCCATCGGGGGCTGGATGCAGGGGCTCATGATGAACAACCCCGACATCCCCTTCCTCGACATCGTCCAGGCGATGATTCCCTGGCTCCTCTCCCGCTCCTTCGCGGGGATTCTTCTCACCGTCGGCCACCTCGCCTTCTTCGCGAACCTCATCTGGATGATCGCCGGCCCGCGCTCCACCGTGCCGAAGACCTCGCTGGGCCGGGAGCGGGTCCCCGCCTGAGCCGCCATGAAGAACCTGCCCCTCCTCTTCCTCGGGATCTTCTTCACCCTGGCCTTCTCCTGGAGCGGCCTGATCCTTTCCTCGGAAATCCAGTACGGGAAACTCGTGCCGACCACCTCCACCCTCAATGCCGAGGGTGAGCCAGAGGAGGGGGGCGAGCTGTTTCCGGCAGCCTCGGCGGGAATCGCGCTGCAGGGCAAGGAGGTCTACCAGAACCAGGGCTGCATGTACTGCCATTCCCAGCAGGTCCGGCCGAAGGGCTACGGCGCCGATTTCGAGCGGGGTTGGGGTCCGCGCCAGACGGTGCCCCGCGACTACATCCTCGAGGACCGCGTCCTCCTCGGCACCATGCGGACGGGTCCGGACCTCGCCAACGTTGGGGGGAGGGCCCTCAGCGCGGACTGGCACCACCAGCACCTCTACAACCCGCAGATCACTTCGCCGGGCTCGGTGATGCCGCCCTTCCGCTACCTCTACCGGATGCAGGAGATCGATCCGGAGGGGCCCTCGCCGGACGCGGTGTCCATCCCCGCTGACTTCCCGTACGCCCCACCGCCGGGCTACGAAGTCGTGCCGACGGACGAGGCGAAGGCCCTCGTGGCCTATCTTCTCAGCCTGCGGATTGACTACGAGCTGCCGGAAGCGAAATTCAGTCAATGAGCGATGAATCCCAGCGCCCCTCCGGAGAGGAGCGGCGGGCCCAAGGCCTCGGCGCCGAGCGGGAAGGGCTCGGCGACCGGGAGATGAGCCGGCTGCACGACCAGCTTCTCCGCGAAAAGAAGGAGCCGAACGAGCTCATGCGGCCCATGCCGCTGTGGCTGGTGACCCTGAGCGGGCTGGTGGTCGCCTGGGCGGCCTTCTACTTCGGCACGAAGTACGCCGGCTTTAGCGCGGAGGTCTTCGACCCGAACTACGAGGGCGGCCAGGTCACCGTGCAGGCGGAGGAGCCCGCCTTCGACCCGATCGCGCACGGGGAGCGGATTTTCCGGAACAACTGCGTGGCCTGCCACCAGTCGGACGGGCAGGGCCTCCCCGGGGCGTTCCCCCCGCTGGTCGAGGTCGACTGGGTGCAGGGCAACCCCGACCGCTCCATCCACATCCTGCTCGCGGGCATGAATGGGCCGATCGAGGTCAATGGGCAGGCCTACAACGGGAATATGCCGGCCTTCGGTGGAATCCTCTCGGACCGGGACATCGCCGCGGTCCTCAGCTACATCCGCGTCGAGTGGAACGGTTCCGAAGTCGTCCCGGAGGACCGGGTCGCGGATCTGCGGGCTAGCGCACCCCGGTCCGCCCCGTGGACCGGGGAGGAGATCCTCGCCGACTATCCGTTACCGTAGGCGGGGAACAAGGTTGCCGTCGCGGAGCCGCCTCGGCGGCGCGTCGTGAATCGCGGGCTCCAGGCCGGGTACTCTTAGCCTCCGGGCCCTCTTAACTTTCCGAGGGGAGTCCCTCCGAGCGGCGGGCCACGGCCGGCATCTCCTCGGTCACCGCGGCGGGGCGTACGCCGCCGGGGAAGCAGACCCTCTCGACGGCCTCCTCGAAGTCCTGCGCCCCGGACAGGATGTCGATTTCCAGCCGGAGGTAGTACACCGGGAGCTGGAAGCCGGCGTCCGCGGACAGGCGCACCGCGTCCTTCTCGGTGGTCACGAGGAAATCGGCCCCGGCGTCCCGCGCCTGGCGGTCGAGGGTTTCCAACTCGGCGGCGGTGAACCAGTGGTGGTCGAGGAAACGGCGGGTGAGCGGCAACGAGGCCCCGTGGTCCCGCAGGAAATTTTCGAAGCTTTCCGGCACGGCAATCCCGCTGAACGCGGCGACCCGCGCCCCCGCGAGAAGGGCCAGGGGGTGGGTTTCCCGTCCGTCGAGGCTCTGCAAGTGGGTCGGCTGGTGGGCGCACTCCACGATTTCCACGCCGGGATGGTGGCGGTGGATTTCCTGGCGCAGGTCGTCCGAGGGGGACCCGTCCGACTTGGTCAGGAAGACGTAGGAAGCCCTCCGCAGGTGGTCCACGGGTTCCCGGAGGACTCCCCGCGGGAGGACGCGGCGGTTCCCGAAGGGATTGGTCCGGTCCACGAGGATGAGGTTCAGGCTGCCCTTCAGGGCCATGTACTGGAGCCCGTCGTCGAGGAGGAGGGTGTCCACGCCAAAGTGGCGGATGGCATACTCGCCGGCCTTCACGCGGTCCTTGTCCACCAGCACGTGCACCCCGGGAAGGTTGCGCGCCAGCATGTAGGGCTCGTCCCCGGCCTCTTCCGGTCCGAGGAACACCTGCCGGCCATCGCTCACGACTTTCGGGGGTGGGGCCGTGCGGTGGGTCAGGGCCCGCCAGCCGCGCACGGCGAGGGGATCGCGGCGGCTCTTGTAGCCGCGGGAGAGGATGGCCACGTTTCGGCCCTGGTCGCGCAGGCTGCGGGCGAATTTCTCGACGACGGGGGTCTTGCCGGTGCCCCCCACCGTGAGGTTGCCCACGACCACGACGAGGCAGCCGAGGGGACGGTTGCGGAGCAGCCGGATCCGGTAGGCGTACTCGCGTGCCCGCACGATGGTCGCGAAGAGCCGCGACAATCCGCCGAGCACGACTCCGGTCGACCGGGCGAGGCGGTCCCGCCTCCGGTCGTAAACGACGTCGACGAGGAAGCGCTCCACCGCCTTCCGGCGCTGCTGGAGGCTGCGGCGGGCTGCGGTCACGGAAGGGTGGGGCAAGCGTGGCGCGGGGGCGGAAAGGCTCAGGCGAGGGGGCGGACCATGCCGCTGGGGTCGAGGGCCTGGTCGAGGGTGGCTTCGTCGAGGAGGCCCTCCTCGAGGACGATCTCCCGCAGGGTCTTGTTCTCGGCGAAGGCCTTTTTCGCCACCCGGGCGGCGTTGTCGTAGCCGATGTGAGGGTTCAGCGCGGTCACCAGCATGAGCGAGCGGCGCACGAGTTCGCCGCAGGTTTCCTCGTTGGCCTCGATCCCGGCGACACAACGGTCGGCAAAGGTGCGGGCCGCGTGGGCGAGGATCCGGATGCTCTCGAGCAGGCTGTGGGCGAGGAGGGGAAGGGTCACGTTCAGCTCGAAGTGGCCGTCCCGCCCGGCGCTGACCACCGCTTGGCACTGCCCTTGGGCGAAGAGGCAGGCCTGCACGAGCATCTCGCTCATCACCGGATTGACCTTGCCGGGCATGATCGAGGAACCGGGCTGGGTCGCCGGCAGGGCGATTTCCCCGAGGCCCGAGCGGGGCCCGGACCCGAGCAGCCGGATGTCGTTGGCCACTTTGGTGAGCCCGGCGCTGATCGAGGCGAGGATCCCCGCCACCTCCACGGCGTCGTCGCGGCCGCCCTGCGCCTCGAAGTGGTTGTCCGCCTCGCGGAAGGAGAGCCCGGTCTCCTCGCTGAGGAGGGCGGCCACCCGTGCCCCGAACTCGGGGTGCGTGTTGATCCCGGTGCCCACCGCGGTCCCCCCGATGGCCAGCTCGGCCAGGCAGGTGATGGCCCGCTCCGCGCGCTCCGCCCCCTTGCGGACCTGGGCGGCGTAGCCGGAGAACTCCTGGCCAAGGGTGAGCGGGGTCGCGTCCATGAGGTGCGTCCGCCCGATTTTCACGAGATCCGCGAAGCGCTCGCTCTTCTCCCGCAGCTCGGCGGCGAGGTGGGTGAGCGCGGGGATCAGGGTGTCCCGGAGGGCCAGCGCCACGCTCACGTGGAGGGCGGTCGGGATGACATCGTTGGACGACTGGCCGAGGTTGACGTCGTCGTTCGGGTGGATGGGCTTGCGCGAGCCGATCGCCTCGCCCCGGGCAAGGCTGGCGAGATTCGCGACCACCTCGTTGAGGTTCATGTTCGTGGAGGTCCCGGACCCGGTCTGGAATACGTCCACGGGGAACTGGTCGTCGTGCTCGCCCCGGAGGATTGCCTGGAGGGCGTCGCGGATCAGCCCGGCCTTGTCCGTGGGGAGGAGGCCGAGGTCCTCGTTGGCGGTCGCACAGGCGGATTTCACCCGGGCCAGTCCGTGGACGAAGGCGGTCGGCATGGGGTAGCCACTCACCGGGAAATTGAGGACCGCCCGCTGCGTGGAAGCACCGTAGAGGGCATCGTCGGGGACCTGCATTTCCCCCATGGAATCCGATTCAGTACGCATGGGGGAACCCTGCCGCCCGGACGGGTGGGGATCGAGCCAAAAACCGGGAGCGGGCGGCCCTCCCGGGCCAGGGACCACTCCCGGATTGCACGGGCGATCGAGCCGGACCATGCTCCGCCTCGTTGCGATCCCCCATCATGAGCGAATCCAATTCCACCGAATCCACTCTGCAATCTGCCCTCGAGGACGGCCGTCTCCTCCCGGAAGTCGGTCCCCGCTTCCTCACCTGGTACCGGAGCGAGGCCCTGCCCGCGTGGGCCCGGGAAGCCCTCGAAGAACTCGTGGCCACCGGCCAGTGGGAGGAGCTGAACGACCGCTTCTACCAGGACCTCGCCTTCGGGACGGGCGGCATGCGCGGCCGCACCATTGGCCGGGTCTCCGCCTCCTCCGAGGTGGGTCCGGACGGCCAGGCGGATCCCCGGCATGCCGCCGTGGGAGCCCATTGCCTGAACGATTTCAACGTGGCCCGGGCCACCCTCGGGCTCTACCGCCATACCCGCCACTTCCTCGAGGAGGCCGGGCGCGGGCACGAGGTGCCCTCCCTCGTCCTGGTGCACGATGTCCGCTTCTTCTCGCGCCGCTTTGCGGAACTGGCGGCCTCGGTCTGGTCCGCCCAGGGCGGCCAGGCCTACCTCTACGACGGGCCGCGCTCGACCCCCCAGCTCAGCTTCAGCGTCCGCTTTCTCGGGGCGCACGCCGGAGTGGTCATTACCGCCAGCCACAATCCGCCCGCCTACAACGGCTTCAAGGCCTACTTCGAGGATGGGGCGCAGACGGTCTCTCCCCACGCCGAGGGCATCATGGAGCAGGCGAATGCGGCGACCCTCGCGGAGATCGGCCCGCTCCTCACTACGGACCTCTCCCGGGTGCGCTGGCTGGGAAGCTCCGTCGACGAGGCCTACCGCTCCACTCTGCTCGGAGGGATGGCCGATCCGGGCCTTTTCCGCCGCTCCGCGCCGCGGGTGGTCTACAGCCCGATCCACGGCACCGGTGCGGTCGCCGCGCTCCCCCTTCTGGAGGCGGCGGGCCTCTCCCTGTCCACGGTGGAGGAGCAACTCGCGCAGGACCCCCTCTTCTCCACGGTCGACTCCCCCAACCCGGAGAACGCGGAGGCCCTCACCCTTGCCCTTGCTCAGGCCGACCGGGAAGGGGCGGAGGTGGTGCTCGCCACCGATCCGGACGGGGACCGGATGGGGGCGGCCGTGCGCAACGCCCGCGGGGAGATGGTCCTCCTCACCGGCAACATGATCGGCTCGCTCCTCGCCGAGTTCCGGATTCGCGAGTACAAGAAACAGGGGCTCCTGCCGGCCGGGGGGAGTCCGCGGGCCGCCCTCGTCAAGACCTTCGTGACGACCCCGCTGCAGGAGTCGATCGCCGAGCGCCATGGGCTCAAGGCGATCAACACCCTCACGGGGTTCAAGTGGATCGGGGCCAAGCTTCGTCGCTACGAGGAGGAGCTGCAGGCGAATCTGCGCGCGTCCACGGGCATGGTGCTCGACTACGCCGCCTCCACCCTCGCCGCCCGGGCCCGGCTGCTGCTCGAGCACAGCACCTTCTATGTCTTCGGGGGCGAGGAGAGCTACGGGTATTTGGCGACCGACCTGGTCCGGGACAAGGATGCCAACGCGGCCATCCTCCTCTTCTGCGAGATGGCCGCCCGCCTCCGCGAGGAGGGCCGCTCGGTCCTCGATTTCCTCGAGGAAATCTACCGCACCTACGGCTACTACCGCGAGGACCTCGGCAACGTCTACTACGAGGGAGCCTCTGGGGCCGAGAAGATCGCGAACATCCTCCGCTCCTACCGGGAGGATCCCCCCACCGAGATCGGAGGCTACGCCGTCGAGGAGGTTACCGATTTCGGGCGCGACACGGTCGTCGACGCGGACGGGGAGACGATTCCCGCGGAGAACTTCTTCTTCCTGCGCCTCGCCGAGGATTTCCGCTTCGCGGTCCGGGGCAGCGGCACCGAGCCGAAGATCAAGTTCTACGTCTTCGGGCGGAGTGAGCTCGGCCCGGACGGGGATTACGAGCAGGTGGCCGCTGACCTGCAGGCCCGCCTCCGCGCTCTCCGGGAGGCGATCGAGGCGGACGCCGCGGTCCGGGCGGGTTGAGGCGGCGAGCGTTCCGTCCCTCCCGACCGGGGAAGGGGGAAGGCCGGGTCGTTTACTGGCTCAACCGGCTCCGCCGCGTCCCGCGCGCCAGGTAGAGGAAGGCGGCGAGAAAGAGCAGTCCGATCACGGTCGGCCCGACGAAGCCCTCGAGCACGGAGACGAGCAGGAAGGGCACGAGGGTGGTCGTGAGGACGAGAACGGGCACGAGGAGTTGTCCGCGCTTGAAGGGTGTGTGCGGCAGGAAGAGCTGGGTGAGGAAGGAGAGGACGAGGGCGGTGAGGTACCAGCCGGCGAAATTGAGGAGGGGGACCCCGTAGTAGAAGCCCTCCTGCTCCCAGATCCAGTACCCGCGCACGCCGGTGGCCACGGGCTCGAGTAACAGGTCCACCCAGACGGCCCCGAAGGCGGTGAAGAAGGGGATCCACACCGATCCCTGCCTGCCGGCGAGGGCGGAGTAGAGGACGGAATGGATGGGCCAGACGATCACCCACCAGGCGAGGGGGATGGAGAGGGGCAGCGAGCCCGCCAGCCGGGGACCAAAGGCGCCGGTGTAGCGGTAGTGGCCGAAGGGCCAGCCGGTGGCCGCGCCGATCCACTCGACCACCCCGCCGAGGCCGCCGATGAGGAGCAGGGCGAGGCAGGCGATTCCCGCCGGGGCGTGCGACACGAGGTGGAGGAAGAGGACGAGCGCCGCCAGCGCCATGAAGATGAAATCGGCCCACGGTCCGAGCGGGGTCGGCAGCTGGGCGCCCACCACGAAGAGCCCGACGAGAAACCACACGCCATAGACGAAGAGGACGAGGGAGTAGAGGCGGTAGAAGGACCGACTGCGGTAAACAAAAAGGCTCATGGGGCGCGGGCGGGGGGAATCCTGCCGCAGGGAGCGGGACTTGTCCCGCAAATCCGCTCCAGTGCAGGGGCCGTGCCGCTTTCCCGCAAGCCCGCGCTCCGCTTCTCCCCCGCCCCCACTAAGCGCCTTCCCCGCGGGCCGTGAACTGGAAGAAGACGAGCCGCTCGGAGTCCTCGACATCCCGGTAGCGCTCGATCTCCGTCCAGTGGCCGACGGCCGCCTCCCCGCGCACTTCCTCCTCGAGGATCGAGAAACTCGTCCCGGGGATGCCGCGCTCCGCGGCCGCCTTGCGGGCAATCCCCTCCGCTCGCTGGAAGTCCCGGGCGGATACCGCCACGGCCCCGCAGGCGTCCTGCCACTCCCGATGGGGAACGAAAAGGTAGAGATTCACGCGGGGATCGATGTCGACCATCGTAGCTAATCCAAGGGAAGGCACCGACCGTCCGCAAGGCCGGGGAGCGCCCCGCGCAATTCGGGATTGGTCCCACCGCCTCTCCCCGCTAGACCAACCGACTCATGGTCAGGGTTGGAGTTATTGGGGCCTCCGGGTACTCCGGGGAAATCCTCGTGGAGCGTTTGCTCGCGCATCCGGGTGCGGAACTCGTCCTGGTGACCTCCCGCCAGTGGGCGGGGCAGCCGGTCCGCGAGAAGATGCCGCGCCTCGCCCACCGGGCGGGCGAGCTGCGCTTTACCGCTTCCGACCCGGAGGCGGTCGCCGCCCGTACGGACCTCGACGCGGTCTTCCTGGCCCTTCCCCACGGGGTCGCGGTCGCTTTTGCCCGGCCGCTTTTCGAGGCGGGGCACCTGGTCTTCGACTTGAGCGCGGACTTGCGCCTTTCCGACGAGCGCCGCTACGCCGAATTCTACGGCATCGAGCATCCCGACCCCGCCCTCCTCGGGGAGGCCTACTACGCGCTCGCCGACGGTCCCGACCGGGCCGACTGGGCCGGGGCCCGGCTCTTTGCCTGCCCGGGCTGCTACCCGACCTCCCTCCTCCTCCCCCTCCTCCCCCTCGCCCGGGCCGGCCTGCTCGCGCCGGAGCACCCGATCGTGGCCGTGGGAATGAGCGGGGTCAGCGGGGCCGGGCGGAAGGCGAGTGAAGAATTCAGTTTCTGTGAGCGCAACGAGAGTGTGCGGGCCTACGGGCAGCCGGTGCACCGCCATCTCTCCGAGCTGGAGGAGCAGCTCGCCCGGGTCGCCGGGCAAGCTCTGCCGCTCCAGTTCCTTCCCCACCTCATCCCCATGCAGCGCGGCATCCTCAGCACGATCAGCCTGGGCCCGCTCGCCGGTGGGGCCGCGGCCGCGCGGGCGGCGTGGGGAGAGGCCTACGGTGACCGGCCCTTTGTCCGGATCCTCCCGGAGGGCCAGCTTCCGGAGACGGGCCTGGTGGTGGGCACGAACCGGATCGATCTCGCGGTGCACGACGACCCGCGCACGGGCCGGGTGCTCCTGCACTCGGCGATCGACAACCTGGTCAAGGGTGCCAGCGGTCAGGCGCTCCAGTTGATGAACCTGCGCTGCGGGCGCCCGGAGACGGAGGGTCTGCTCTAGCGGGGAGAGCCCGGCCATGGAAACGGAATTCTCGGAAGCGAGGGAGGGGGTGGTGGCGCCCGCCGGCTATCGGGCGGGGTGGGCCGCCGCCGGAATCCGCGGCGACGGGTCGGACCGCGCGGATGTGGGAGTGCTGCTCTCGGAGAGCCCGGCCGCCCTCGCGGCGGTTTTCACCAGCAATGACATCGTGGCCGCACCGGTGGAACAGGGCCGCGGAATCCTCCGCTCCGGTCGTCCGGTCCGCGGGATCGTGGCGAACAGTGGGAATGCCAACGCCTGCACGGGCGAGGCGGGGCGTCGGGACTGTACCGCCATGGCGCGGGAGATCGCCTTGGCGGTGGGCGGGGCGCCGGAGGAGTACCTCGTCGCCTCCACGGGCCGGATCGGGCGTCCGCTCCCCATGGCGGCAGTGGGGGAGGGCATCCGCGCGGCCGCGGCCCACCCGGAGGCTTCCGGGGAAGCCGGCGAGGGCTTCGCCCGGGCCATCCTTACCTCCGATACCCGTACGAAGACCGTCACGGCCACGGTTCGGGAAGCCGGGGAGGTCCTCTTCCGGGTCGGGGGTACCGCCAAGGGCGCGGGCATGATCGAGCCGGGCATGGCGACGATGCTGGCCTTTCTCACCACCGATCTCGCCGTCCCCGCCCCCTCCCTGCAGGAGCACCTGCGGGCAGCCGTCGATGGCTCCTTCAACCGGATCACGGTGGACGGGGACATGAGTACCAACGACTCGGTCTTCCTCTTCGCCAATGGGGCCGCCGGAGTGGGGGAAGGGAAGGGGACGGCGGCGGCCCTCGCCGAGGCCCTCGCCGGCTGCTGCCAGCGGCTCGCCTCTATGATCGTGGGCGACGGCGAACGCGTGGAGCACCGGATCGAGCTTTGCGTGCGCGGCGCCCGCTCCACGGAGACCGCCGAGAAGGTCGCCCGCAGCATCGCCCACTCCCTCCTCGTGAAGTCCTCCTGGTACGGGGAGGACCCGAACTGGGGCCGGCTGCTCTCGGCCGCCGGGGCCGCCCGTACCGGGATCCGCCTGGAGGACCTCGATCTCCACTACGGGGAGGTCCCGGTGGTCCGGGCGGGATGCCCGCTCGAGGAGAATGCCGAGGCATGGCGGCGGGAGGTCGCGCGCCCGGACTTTCGCATCATCCTCTCCCTCGGGCAGGGCGAGGCCACCTTCCGCATGCTGGCCAGTGACCTCACCCCGGGCTATGTCGACTTCAACAAGAGTGAGTGAGAGCCCCATGGACCTGCGAGACATCCCCCCGACGACCAAGGCCCGCGTGCTCCTCGAGGCCCTGCCCTACCTGCAGCGCTTCGCCGGTTCCGTGTTCGTCGTGAAGTACGGGGGCAGCTTTATGGACGATCCGGATCCGGGGATGCGCCACCGGGTCGCCACCGACCTCATCTTCCTCGCTACGGCCGGCATCCGCGTGGTGGTCGTGCACGGGGGAGGCAAGGCGATCTCGCGGGCCATGGACGCAACCGGCCGCCAGCCGCGCTTTGAACAGGGCTATCGGGTGACCGATGCGGAAACGGTCGAGGTGGTCCGCCGGACGCTCGACGAGGAGGTCAACGGGGAGCTCTGCGCCCTCCTCGCCGAACGGGGCGGGCGTCCGCGCTCCCTCCCGGGGAGCGGGATCCTCCGGACCCGCCGGATGGATACCGGGCCGGACGGGCAGCCCTTCGACATTGGCTTCGTCGGGGAGATCGAGGCGGTCGAGACCGCCTCGATCGAGGAAGCCCTTGCCGCCGGGGAAATGCCGATCGTGTCCCCGGTCGGGGCCGACGCCTCCGGCCAACCCTACAACACGAATGCGGATGTGGCCGCCGGCCGGGTGGCGGGTGCCCTCGGCACGCGCCGTCTGGTCTACCTCTGCGATGTCCCGGGCCTGCTCCGCGACCCCGCGGACCCGGGCACCCTGCTCTCCAGTCTCGCCGTCGGCGAGGTGGCGCAACTGAAGCGGGAGGGGGTCATCGCCGCCGGGATGCTTCCCAAGGTGGACAGTGCGGTCCGCGCCTTGCAGGAGGGCGTGCGACGGGTTCACTTCGTGGACGGACGACAACCGCATTCCCTGCTCCTTGAGATCTACACCGACCAGGGGGTCGGCACGGAGATTGTTCCCTGAGCAAGAATCGGATCCCCCTCCCATGAACGCGAAAACCGCCCGGCAGTACGAGCGTTACCTGGTCTCCAACTACGCACCGCCCCCGCTCGCCGCGGTGCGCGGGGAAGGTTGCCGGCTCTGGGACGACGAGGGCCGGGAGTACCTCGACTTTACCTCGGGGATCGCGGTGTCCGCCCTCGGCCATTGCCATCCCCGCTGGGTCGAGGCGGTCCGGCGGCAGGCGGCCGTCCTCGTCCACGCCAGCAACCTCTTTGCGGTCCCCGGCCAGGGGGAACTGGCCGAGCGGTTGGCCGCCTATACCCCGCCGGGACGCTTCCTTTTCGTGAACAGTGGCGCCGAGGCCAATGAGGCCCTCCTCAAGCTCGCCCGCCTGCACGGGCGGAGGCGAGCCGGGAGCGAGGGGGAGCGCTTTGCGGTGGTCACCGCCGAGCGGGGCTTCCACGGGCGTACCTTCGGGGGCATGGCGGCCACCCCGCAGGAAAAGATCCAGGAGGGCTTCCGCCCGATGCTCCCGGGCTTCCGGCACGCTCCGCTCAACGATTTAAACGCCTTTGCCGAGGCCATGGACGACTCGGTGGCCGCGGTGTTCCTGGAAACGGTCCAGGGCGAGGGCGGGATCTTCCCGGCGGACGCGGACTTCCTGCGCGGACTCCGCGAGCTCTGCACGGAACGGGACATCCTCCTGATGCTCGACGAGGTGCAGTGCGGGATCGGGCGGACGGGCTCCTTCTTCGCCTTCGAGGAGGCGGGGATCGAGCCGGATGCCATCGGGATGGCCAAGGGTCTCGGCGGGGGATTCCCGGTGGGGGCGATCTGGGTGGCCGAGGCGTGCGCGGACCTCTTCGCCCCGGGCTCCCACGGCACGACCTTCGGCGGACAGCCGCTGGCCTGCGCGGCCGCCCTCGCGGTACTCGATGTCCTCGAGGAGGACGACCGGATCGCGCACGTCCGCCGGCTCAGCCAGCCCTGGATCGAAGAGCTGGAGGACCTGCTGCGTGCCTATCCGGACCGGCTTCGCGAGGTGCGGGGACGCGGCTTCCTGGTCGGCATCGGGCTCCACGGGGATCCGCGGGCTCTCGCCGGACATCTCCGCGAGGCGGGCCTGCTCGCGGTGCCCGCGGGCGAGCAAACCCTCCGGCTCCTCCCTCCGCTGGTCGCCGGAGAGGCGGAGCTGGCGGAATCGGTTCGGATTCTACGCGGAGTTCTTCGCGGTAATCTTGACTTCTAATCGCTCCAAGACGAAGGCTCGGATCTCGAAACCACGAACACTCCCTACCAAGCTTCCACCCATGAAACTGAAACACCTGTTGCTCGCCGCTGGCACCGTCGCCGCCGCCGCTTTTCTTCCCGCCCAAGTCGAGGCGCAGGAGGAGTTGGGTTTCACCCGCTCTACCGATTTCTCGATTTTCTATCCGGCTCAGGTCGGCAGCGAGTTCGACAGTGTTGAGGGGGTTCGTTTCAACATCTTTTACGCGAAGAACAACAACCTCCGCGGTCTCGATCTCGGCCTCCTCGGGGTCGGTCAGTGGACCGGCGACGTCCAAGGGGTCCAGTTCAATTTCCTCGGCAGCATCGTCGAGGGCGACATGACGGGTTGGCAGACGGGCCTCTACACCCAGACGGATGGGGAGTTCACCGGGGTGAAAGGCGGTTTCATCAACCTCCAGGGGGATGACCTGGTCGGCTGGCAGTACGGCGCCGTCTCCCTCGCCGACAGCGAAGTGGCCGGACTCCAAACGGGTCTCTTCAACAAGGCAGGTAGCGTCAACGGGGTCCAGCTGGGCCTGATCAACTTCACCGACCAGCTCTACGGGCTCCAGATCGGGCTCCTCAATTTCAACGTGGAGGCCGACCCTCTCTACGTCTTCCCGATCTTTAACTTCTCCTTCTGAGATCCCGGCGCCGGCCGGGACGCAGAGAAGAGGAATCCTCCTAAGGACGCCCCCGGAGTAGCTGGGCCTGGTGCCGAGGGTCCCGTTTTCCCCACGCCCTTCCGTGTTTCCACGGAAGGCGCGTGGGAGCTCGAGGCCCTCGATCTGCTTCCGAACACAATCGGTTGACCAACCACCGGATGGACCCGGGTCCCCGACGAATCGGACCCTCCAGAATCCCGAACGACGCAAACCCTGAACCTTCGTGCCGCTGGAGCGGCCACTCCCCAGCCGCACCGCAGGCCCTCCCCTGCCCGCCAGCCCGTAGCGCCCCGTACTCGAACGAACCCCCCCTTCGCCATCGACCCAAGCCGAAGCGCGGGGAAGCCCCGAAAGGCGGCAGGGAAGTGCCGAGGGTACGGCAGCGAAGCGCCGGAAAGCAGAGTATGGATGTGCCGTGAGGTACAGCCGGGAAGCGCTGGAAAGCGCGGCCGGGATCTGCCGGGAGGCCCGGCAGAGAAACGACACAAGGCGCAGCCTGGTTGAATTCCCCGGGAAAAACCCGAACCCACCCCATGCCGCGGGCGTTCCCCTGCCCCGAGCCGTCGACGCCCCGACCTCCCAAAGACAGCCGAAAATCCTCGCTCTCCAGCGCCACCTCCTCAAGCCAAAGCGCAGCAGTGCGCCGAAGGCGCGGCCGGGATCTGCCGGGAATACTGCAGGGAAGCGGCAGAAGGCGTAGCATGGGATCAATTCCACGAAAAATCCCGAACTCATCCCCTGCCGCGGGCTCCGCCCGCTCCCATGATGCGCCGCAGGCGCTTCCCTGCCCGCGAGCCCGCAACGCACCGGATTCCCCAAAGGCACCCCGAACCCCCGCCATCCCGCGCTGTCGATCCGAGTCGACGCACAAAAAAGCGCCGAATGCCGCGGCATGGATGTGCCATGAGGCACAGCCGGGAAGCGCTGGAAAGCGTGGTAGGAGTCTGCCGGGAGGCCTGTCAGAGAAAGGCCGCAAGGCGCAGCTTGATTGAGTTCCCCGGAAAAACCCGAACCCATCCCATGCCGCGGGCCGCAGCCCGCTCCCCTGCCCGCGAGTCCGCAACGCCTCGATTCCCCAAAGACATCCCGGAATCTCCTGCCGCCTCGCGCAACCACCCCGAGTGAAGCGCAAGAGAGTACGGAAAGGTGCGGTCCGGATGTTCCGAAGGCACAGAGCATGGGAGGGCCGCAGAGAGAGGCCGCAGGCCCAGCAGAAGGGCGCCGGAAGGCGCAGTAGGATTCAAAACACCGAAAAATTCCGAATCCATCCCCTGCCATGGGCCCTCGCCCGCTCCGATGCCACGCCGCAGGCGTTCCCATGCACGCGAGCCAGAAACTCCCCAAACTCACAAATACACCCCGAACCCCCACCACCCCGCGCCATCACCCCGAGCCGCAGCGCAGGGAAGCGCCGAAGGCGCGGCATCGATTGCCGGGAGGCAAAGCAGGCAAGCGCTGGAAACCGCGGCCGAGATCTGCCGGAAGGCCCGGCAGAGAAACGCCGCAAGGCGCAGCCTGGTTGAATTCCCCCAAAAAACCGAATTCATCCCATGCCGCGGGCCGCACCGCATCCCGCTCTCCTGCCATGAGCGCCGCCCACTCCCATGCCGCGCCGCAGGCATTCCCCTGCCCGCGAATCCGCAACGCCCCGGATCCCCCAAGACACCCCGAACCCCCGGAACCAGCGGAAGCCCCGCGACCCCCGCGACCTCGAGGTCGTTACTTGAGCATCGTCCGCCGCCAGGGCTGGGCACCCCAGAGGGGAATGTCGACCTCCTCGACGGGGACCGCCCGCGGTGCGCCGGCCCAGCGGGCGCGGTGNCGGCGCACATAGGCCTCNGAGCCGGCGATCACCCGTCGGGCCATCGCCTCCTCGATCTCGCGGGGCGGAGCCCGGCCGCCCCGGACCTC
>P_1C_Liq_1_UnCtyDRAFT_1000106_pt1 | contig 18670 bp, 17 predicted proteins | sample Pon1CUnioCityCA_2_FD_10230 | JGI IMG/M metagenome (IMG submission 10230) | reverse complement strand
AGCAATAACTTTTTAATTTTTAAAAACATATTTATTTTGATTTATTATTGTTACGTTTGGGGTTAGGACGTCTTAATTGGTTTTGGTTTGTTCCTTTAAAAGTTTTTGATACTTCTGATATACCAAAGGACCCTAATGTTACCCATACAAAGGCCATAAATACAAAACGATTAATTTCTAAGGTATTTCCCATAAACCCCGCTATTACATCTGATATGGCTATTATTACCATAATACAAAAAGAGATAAAACCTATAATATTTTTTTCATTTAAATTGTTGTCTTCTTTGAAGATATTAAAAAAATTGGTTTTCATAGTTTTTATTATAAATATTTAATATTAACCTTGACATGATAAACACTCCATATCATTTATTTTCATTTTCTTTCTAGTAAATTCCTGTGCCGAATTCATAGAATGTTGATAATATAAAGTTTTCACCCCTAATTTCCAAGAAGTTATTAATAATTGGTTTATGTCCTTTACCGGAGTTTGGGGGGCTACCATTAAATTTAATGATTGGGATTGATCTAAATAATCTTGTCTAACAGCTGCCTGATTTATTATAGAGGATTGATTTATTTCAGCAAATGTTTTGAATATTTCTTTTTCTTTATCTGTGAGAAATGTAAGATGTTGTATTGATCCGTCATTTTTCTTAATACTTTTCCAAACTTCATTTGTATTTTGCCCTTTTTCTTCCAAAAATTTTTCTAAAATAGGGTTTTTTACAGTCATTTTAATTTTAGCCTTATCATCAACATAACAGTTAGACCAAATAGGTTCTATACCATTTGATACTTGGTTTAAAATAAATGCAGAGGATTGTGTTGGGGCAATAGCCATACGGGTCACATTTCTTTGTCCATATCCCTTTAATAAAGAAGGTTCTCCATATTCTTTAGCTAATTTTTTAGTAGTTTTTAATGTTTCTTTATCTAAATGTTTAAAAATTTCAAGATTTAATTTTGAGGATTCTATACTATCAAAAGGTAATCCCTTACTTTGTAAATACGAATGCCATCCCAATACTCCCATTCCAAGAGCTCTTTGAGATTTTGCAAAGTTATAAGCTCTCTCCATAAAAAAGAATGCCCTCTTTCCTTCAGTAATCCCACTATCTCTTAATTTTTCTAATTTACTACAAAATTCAGTAACTACAGAATCTAAAAATGTTAGTAATATCTCTACCGCGTCTGTATCTTTCCATTCATCATAATATAATAAATTCATAGATGATAAAACACAAACGAAGGATTCTAACTCGTTTGTAGACAAACATATTTCTGAACATAAATTGGAAGCAAAAATTTCTTTTTGTTTATCTTGGTATACTTGGGGAGATTTTTTATTTACATTATCTGTAAAAAATATATATGGGTACCCCATTTCCCCTCTACGTTGAATAACTTTAGCCCAACGTCTTCTAGCTTCCTTATCCCCCTCAATCATTCTATTCATAAATTTGTCATCCACACACACAGCATGTGTTAAATCTTGGATAGGGTGTTCTTCTGTTCCTATATCCATAAATTCATCAAAGTCTTTATGGTCTATAGGAAGATAAGGAGAAAATCTGCCCCTTCTAGTTTTCCCCTGGGATATAACATCTACTGTACTTTCTGGGAGGTTCATAAAGTGTACAGCTCCTGGTGCATCACCATTATCTTTAATGGGTTCTCCTCTACCCCTTATGTCTCCAAAATATCCAGATGTTCCTCCCCCTACTTTAGACATTTGTCCTACTTCAGCCTGGGAAAAAAGGATAGATTCTATGTTGTCCCCATAATATGAACCAAAACAAGACACCGGTAGTCCTCTTTCTTTTCCATAATTAGCCCATACCGGGGTTGATAAAGAGTACCACCCTTTACTAAGGTTATTATAAAATTTATCTGCGAATCCTGGTTTGTCTAATAATTTTTCAGCATGGTTTGATATTGTTTTTAACCTATCCTTGGGGGTTTCTCCTTTACTTAGATACCCTCTATTTAAGTATGTTTGAGTTGCTTCATTTAGCCAATTAAATGGTTCTCTATTCATGTTTTTGTTTTTAAAATAATTCATCTTCTGTTACTGCTTGTGATCTCTTATTATAATTTATACTTCTTTTATCAAAAAAATCAGGCCTTTTAGTCATACTTACTTCGTCATCAAACCATTCTGTTTCTGATAAAATATGTTGGTCTACTTCAAACATTTTCTCCATGCCTATGGCCTCTAAGGATTCATTAAATCTATTTTTGATAAATTCAGTGCAAGTTTTTTTATCTACAAAATCCAAATCCCCCATTTCAAAGATCCAATCAATAATTCTCTGTTCAGCTTTAAATGCTTTTTGGGTGAAATTTTTGAGTTCATCAGTTAATTCAGAAGTCCAAAGTTCGGGGTTTTCTTCTTTAATAATGTTTACCAAATCAAACCCAAACTGAGCATGGATATCTTCTTCTTTAGAGGTTGCCTCTACTGCATTACTTATACCCTTTAATGTTTTTTGGTGTTTATTAAAAGACATTATTATAAAAAATTGAGAAAATAATGATACATTTTCCATAAACATGGAAAATAAGATAATGGATTTAAAATAATCTATAGGCCTTTTAGATTTAGAGATTTCCATTATTTTATCTAAATATTCTATTCTCCCTTTTATTGCTGGGTGTTTGATTGTGTTTTCAAATTTGTGGGTTAAATTGGTGATATCCAAAATATGAGAATAAGCATCTTCATGTCTTACTTCACTTTCTGAAAATGTGGCTCCTACCTTTTTAATCTCTGGTTTAGGGAATTTTTTACCTATTAAGCCCCAAAATTCCTTAATTTGGTTTTCTATTTGGGAAATAGCTAATATAGAATTAATAACAGCATTCTTTTCTTTACTGGTTAATCCCACCTTTAAATCATGAATATCTGAAGTGTAATTAAATTCTGTATGTATCCAGTAGGCATTTCTTATTGCACTTATATAATCGTTTAATTGGGGGTATTCATTGGGTTTGATATTAATTCTAGGTTGGAATATGTTGGGCATATTTTTGTTTTAAGGGTTAAGTTCAAAAAATTTTTCTCTAAGAGCTCTTTTATCAAATTCATCAACACCATTACCAGGTGCTAGTGATTTATTAGGTGGCTCTAAAGTTTCCTGCTCATGGTCATCTTCATCATACTCTTTTAATATCTTGAAATGTCCAGTACTAACATCTGTTTTCATATAGAAGGTAATCCCATCATCTCCATATCTATTTTTTATTATATGAAGTCTTCCTGTGCCTTGGGTTTTATCTTTTCTTTTACGAGAAAGTGAACTTGCAAAATCAGCTATAGATATTTTATCATATGATCCTGCAGCTTTGTCTCCTTCTATTATGTTTTCTTGGGCACCCGATCTATTAACTTGAGATACAGACCAAATTGGGACTTGAAGGTGTCTAGCTAAACCTTTAGTCCCACTATAAATATTATCTATTTCTGCCTTCCTATCATCATTTTTCCTTCCTGGTGAAAGGAGATCTACATAATCTATTATAATTAAGTCAGGGTTAATATTCATATTTTTACATTTATCAATATGAGCCTCTAATGTAGACAATGTAGCTCTATTAATGGGGTATTCCTTAATTACTAATTCCCCTTTTAACTCCTTTAAAGTGTTCTTTAAATTTTTAGTGTCCTTATGTATTTTATTAACAGGCACATCCGAAAAAAAAGCGTCATATCTTTTTCCTACATATCCCTCCCCCAATTCTAAGGTATAATGTAATACTGTGTATCCTAATTTTACTGCATATCCTCCCAGAGCTACCAACCCCCAGGATTTACCTCCCCCGGGATTACCAAATAATAACCCAAAATCCCCTGTCCCTAAACCACCTTGTAATATAGTATTTATTTCTCCCCAAGGGGTTGGGATTGTTATTCTAGATTCTTCCCTATATCTGTCTTCTAGGTCTTTTAAATACTCATGTCCTAAGTTTTTATCTTGACCTAACTTTAGAGCATTGTCTATCTTATCCCTAACACTATCAAATTTGCCTGATTTTAACAAGTCAATAGACGTCATTAATGCATCTTTAAGTTTTTGGTTTTTACAAAAATTTAAAAATTCTTCTTGGACATATTCCAAATCATCTTCAGATGCTATATAAGCTTTCTTTAACTGGTCTCTAACTGATATTTGTAGAACATCATTAGGGATTTTTTGAAGTTCTACTTTGAGAACTTCCATATCTGGGGTGGTGTTGTATTTATTATAATATTTTAATATTTCTTTAACTATCCATTTAGATGCATCACTTCCAAAATCATCTGGTGATATAATATCATTTATATTAACTAAAAATTTTTTATGAGTTAATAATGAAGAAATTACCTTAATTTGAAAATCATGCCCATATTTACTTAAACTTTGTAAACTGTCCATGCTTTATAAAATGTTTATTTTTTGTAATTGTCTAACTTAGTGAAAGTATCTTTTAACCAGAAACCTACATTTCTAATCATCCCCCCTAATTGGTCTTCCTCATATAATTGTATAAAAGGTTTACTATTTAATTGTGGGATATCTTTTTGGATTAAATTATTTACGTATTTTATCCCTGAATCATCTATCATTGGGTTTGATAAATCCATTATTTTGTAATTGGTTTTAAGCCTTTCTCGATCCTGAAGAATCCTAGCATATATTACATGAGTTTTTAAATTCTTTTCTGATATTTCAAATATATCATCTAGGCTTAAATTAGTATCTTTTAATTGGGGAAATTTTGAAAGTAATTTTTTAGGTCCCAATCCCTTAACCCCTCTTATTTTATCAGAACCATCCCCAAGTAATGTTTTCTGTATAATAAAATTCTGAGGTATTATACCAAACCTATTTTTAATATCCTCTATTTTATAAAACCTTTTTTCCATAGGTCTATATACTACAACCTTTGAGTTTACTAATTGTAAGAAATCCTGGTCGCTAGATACTATGGTTACTTGGGAATTATATTCTTCAGGTAATGTTTCTGAGAGAGTAGCTATTATATCGTCTGCTTCTACTTTATCTAGAACTCCTAATTTAACTGGAAGATGTTTTAAATATTGGATTAATCTTTGGAGTTGGTCTTGTTTTGATTCATCTTCATCTTCCCTAGTATCAAACATTCCCCAATTTGTTACTCTTTGGGTATCTCTCCCTGATTTATATTCGGGGATTAAATTTTTTCTATTATCTGAAGACCCTTGCCCATCAAATATTATATAAACTGAAGTTGGTGATATTTTTTTAATTAAAGCTCCTAAGGATCTTATAAATCCCCCTAACCCACCTATATGAGCCCCCTCGGGGTTGATCATTTTTAATATAGAAAAATTTCTATAAAAAAGGTTATAGGCATCTAATAACATTACCCTATCATGAACTTTAGGAGGCTCAAAAACTTGATCCTCCTTTAATTCATCTAATAATTGCAATATTTCATTTTTATTTGCCATATTTATTTTGGTTCTTCTTCGGATGCTTCAAAAACTGATTCATCTTGTTCTTCTATTATATTAAAATCATCTCCCCCTAATATTTTAACCCATTCATTTGAATGGTCTTCTTTATATTTTTTAATTGCTTTATCATCATCCAATATAAACCCATGAGGGGTCATGACAATCTTACCCTTGGTAGTAACACCATTTATATGATTCTTATCTATTTGTAAATTAGTTCTTTTAGCAAATTCTACCTGCCTTTTATCCTTTTTTGCTTTTATTTTAGATGTCCCTGCATTTGCTATATTACCAAATGTTACTACAAATGTGGCATCATACCACATAGTAAAACCCCCTTTATTCATCATTTTAGGTTGGGCCATTGGGTTTGCTGGTTTTTGGGTCCAAACCTTATTAACTCCCACTAAAGTATTAGTATATGGAGATGATTCTTTTCGGGAAAGGGTAATTCTTTGGTTTACATTATTACCAAATTGAGTAGACATTGCCCCCGCATTCCACTCATTATTATTAGATTTTTTTTCTATAGACATCCTACATGGGATAGACCCTATAGAATCCCATAAAAATAGCAAATCGTATGGTAGGTTACCTTTTTTCTGTTCATCCATTAAATCTAATATAAAAGAAGCTACATCTTCTATACAATCTAAAGATTCCCTATCTACATAAATAAAATTACCTTTATAATTAGTTATTTCCCCCGTTTTAGGGTCTTTCTCAATGTCAACCTGTAATCCCATTTTTCTTGCAAAATCCCAATTCCATTTCATCTCCGTTATAATAAAAACAGGCATAACATTCATTTGTTGAGCAGAAGTAGCAGCTTCTACTAAAGCGCTAGTCTTTCCTGTATCTGAGTGCCCCCTTAGTAATACTATGTGTCCCATTGGTATTCCAGGGACAGAGGCTACCTCCCTAAAAGCAGGAGATAGTGGAATCCATTCTTGGTCTTTAAATTTAACTTTTTTGTCTAAACCTTTTTTGTTTTTAAACTTATCTAAATCAAAATCATTCTGTATTTCGTTAGAGATAGCCTTAGACAAAGATTTCTTTTTGTTTTTTGTCATATTTTACTCGTCAAATAATTCACTTATTTCGTCTTTTTTAGACTTTTTACCCTGATCTATATCAGAAGGTTTTTCCCCTATATAATTATCAGATTCCAAAGGGTTTTTAGTCTTAGGTTGTTTAGGTGCCTCTTTTTGAGGTAAATTTGATAATGGGGTAGTTTCTTCATTATCAGAATCATTATCATCGTCAGGGGATATCCATTTGGATAAAGCATCTTTCATTTCATCGTAGGAATATAACTTAAATTGATCTTGGGGTTTAGGTTGTTCTTTTAACCATTTTTCTACTTGTTCCTTATCCTCTGATAATGGGGAAGTTTTTAATTTAACCCTAACAGATGATTTATTGTAAGAGGTACCTGTTGATTCTGGTCCTACGGTCTCTATTACCAAATCTCTACCATCAGATACATCTGTATAGTCACCTACCTCTTCATCCAAAGCTAAATTAATTAGATCTTGGTACATTGTTTTACCAAATTGCCATAATCTAACTCCTTTATCTTCCTCACCTCTAACTATTACAGGAACAAAAGTTCTAACCTTAGGTTCTAACTTTTTAGATAAGATGTAATTTTCCTTATCATATTCCCCCTCACGTAGTTTTTCAGCGAATTCATAAATAGGGTCTTTTTCCCCAAAATTTAAAGGTGAAATCATCACTGGTTTAGTGATTTGGTAATGAATTTTAAGTTCGGTAAAAGGGTGTTTTTCATTGTAGGCCGAAGGGACTATTCTAATTTTGGATTGACCAACTGGAGGTTTCCAATATATTTTGGTAAAATCCTTTTTTTCTTTGCCCTTTTGGTTTTGTAAAGAGTCTAACTTTTGTTGTAGTTCATTTAAATCCATAGTTGTAACATTTTTAATTTAAGTAAATATAATAAATTTGTGTGGATGGATCAAGCTATATTTCTATAATCTTGAATATTTTAGTACTCAGGGTTTTTAATTTACCTTCCTCTGTTAATAAAAGTGAATTTTTAAATTCATTCCATTCTATAGAAAAATTTTTATCTAAATAACCATTATTTTGTTTTTTAATAATCTCATTTAAACCATTTAAACTATATAAAGTGTTAGTATCTTTTTTTCTGTGTACTAATATTGTATTAGGGGGAATAGTATTTACATTCCCTAAATCTACATTATATGTAATAACTAATTCATCTTGGTTTAAAATTTCAAAGACAAATATTTTATTATATAATATATTATATTTGTTTTGGATTTCTTTTAATGTAGTATCTAATTCTGTCTCGTTTGTAAACGTAGCAAATAACCTGTTATTTGGCATATTTTTGTTTGTATTAAATAGATTCTGATCTTCAAAATCATAATTCATTTTATACATATGAGATTCATTTTGTAAACTTGTAATCATAACCATATTTTTCTTTTATTTTTAAATTATACTTTTTAAATACTTCTCTTATTTTATTTAATATTTCCTTCTCATTTATATCGAAATCGAATGTAAAACTGTCATAAGTGTATAATATAATTTGGGTATTATAATATATTAACAATTTTATTATTTCTTTTAATATAATAACATTTTTTGACGTTTCCAAGGATTGAAGAAAGTAATTAAATAATTTTTGTTTTTTCATTTCCCCATGCACATCTTTAGATATTTTATAACCAGATATTGGGACTTTTATATATCCTTTATCTTGGTAATGTTTAAATAATTTATCTATATATTTTTGTGTCTTTTGAAAAAATTCTAAATGTTTATATTTGTCAAACACCCCACCATAAATTTGTTGGAATGTTATATGTTTTGATTCAGAGTATGAGACCCCGTACATATTTGCAAAGAATCCGTGTATATCTTGCGTTTGAAATTGGTAGTCAATGAGTTGGGCGATCAATGTAGGGTGATATGCGGAAATATCGATTTCCCAAAATACATCATTTTTAGGAATAAAGGATTTTCTAGAATCATCCTTCTTATTTAATGCTGAAAAATTAACCCCTTTAAAACTATTTGAAGGTCTACTAGTTAATGTTTTTAGATTGAATTGAGTATGAATTATATTTTTATCTGTTTTATAAAAGTGTTCCCCAAATCTCTTATTATCTATCTTGATACCATTTTTCTCAATTAAATTAAATACTACAGAGGATGATTTATTAAAAAATTTATAATAATCATCTTCTCTATGATATAAGTGAGGTTTAACTTTATTGAAAATACCCTCGCACATTTGGTAATGTTTTACTATAGGGATAATAAAATTATTATATTTTTGGTGTTGTTGGAGTTGATTATAATATATCTCATGAGTTTTAGTAGGTGTGAAATTTAAAGGATCTGGGGTAATGTTTATATCCCATATATTAAATAGAGTTAGATAATGGAGTATCTCTTTTTTGTTTAAACAAAATAATGAATCAAATTTAAGTAAATAGCCCTTTACATTCTGAAGATCTAGATTAAATGTCTCACTATGGTTTATACATAACATATACCCTTTGTGGGCCTCTAAAGGGTGTAAATATATAAGAGATATTGAATTCTCTTGAGGATGATTGAAGTGGGAGATAGGAATTACACCTATAAATGCATTTTTATAATTTTGATTGGATAAAACCTCTAATTGGTTTTTATTCTCTACTAACCAATACATATAACCTATTTTTTTACAAATATAATAAAATATATTGACTAAAAAAAGTTATTTTTTATAGAATTTAGTAAAATTATATTTTAAGTATGCCTTAAATTTAGATAAGCTTAAATTAAATGAGATATCTTCTACCTTTTTTTTATTCTTTTGTTTTACCTCTGATTTATCACCTGAGATAACCCACTTAATTGAGAAGGGGATATATAAGTAGTAAGGTACGGATGTATTTTGATTGGCAAATTTGTTAAATACCTCTTTGTTGATCTCTTTGTAAATCTCTTCATTTCTTTTCTTTAAAAAATATCTTGTTATTTCTCCATCTTTGTATTTTTCCTTAGGTACACTAATAGAATGAGATTGAGGGTAATATGTTGGTTGAACAGAGGTATTTTTATAACCTGTCCCTTGAGTAGTTAATAAAGACCTTTTTTGAAAATTATCCTTAGTACTATCAGAGTTAATAAATTCTCTAACTTGAATTAGCTTTTGATTAGAACCATCACCAGGGGATTTACCACTAAAAAATTCATTAGTTGATGTTTTATAGTAAAACCCCTTATATTCTTTTTTGGTAGAAGCATATATTAACTCTCTCCCATTGGTTTTTAAATTAGGTATTACTTGAGATTTTGGGTAATATTTCATTTAATTTAAACATTTTCTGGATTGTTGATACGCTTTTACTCCTTCGTTATAATAATCTTTATCAGATGTACCATTACCATCTACTTTCCTTATAGAATTTTCAAAATTTTCAGCTGTTCCTTTTCCTAATAAATGAGATACAGCTAATAACCCACTTTGTTGATACCCTTTGGAATTAGAATTTATGGTATTTTTAGAGACTAAATAATTATAATTTATTTTGATATAATTAAACATTATATTATTTTGAGCTTGAGAACTATTAAAGAATGCTTGTTTAGAAGTTAAACCTCTTTTCCCTGTCCATGAATTGTTATCTGAGAGTAGTGATTTTTGTGATGTTCCATTCTTAAATTTGTTAATAGCGGAGTCTTTAATATATCCTAATTCATGTAAAGCTTCTATACCAAATTGATATCTTCCTATATAACCAAATCTATTTTCAGCCTTAATATCTCCCATCCCTCTACTTTCTCTTTTAGATATAAAGTACATTAGCATTACAATGTCAGATCTAATTAATCCTCCTAGAGTTGATAAACTGACATTTTGGTTAATGTTTTTAAAAATAGGGTCTTGAAATAAATTTGAACATTTATCAAGTTCCTCTCGTTCGGGTTGTTGGGTTATTTCTTCTTCCTCTTTAGTAATTTCTTTTAATGTTTCAGATTCTAAATTAGAGGTGGATAATGTAACTAATTCTGTCTCCCAATCATTGTTTTTAATACTGTGGTTAACTTGTTTTATTAAAAATTTAAATGTTTCAGGGTATTGAAATGGTAAAAAATCATTGTTGATATTAATTTTATTATATATTTTAATTCCTGAGATTCCCTCTGCTGTAATTGTGAAATTTAAAGGTATGAAGCCTAGTTTGTTATCCCCCTTGGTTTCTAAATAATTTAAATACCCCTCGTATAGGTTTTTCCCTTGTTCTATCCAACTATGATTTAGACCCCAATATTTAGAATCTCTATATTCTACTCTCTCTACATTGTTAGGCCCTTGACTAAAATCTTCACCTCCTAAATTATAATGTAACCATTTTCTATAATTAAGAAGTAATTTGTTTTTATTAAACTTTTGTTTTTCTTCTTCTTGAAGTAAGTATAAATAAAAAGCTCTTTCTACAAATTCTTCTTTGGTTACATCATCAAAATTTTCTCCTTTATAGAATACACTTTTAGTTGTAATATTAGAAGTAGGTAGTGTAGGGAAGAATAAAGGGTTTACTCCTTTGTTTTCCCAAAATTCTCCTAGTTCTTTTTTTATTTTCTCTGTTTCTTTAGAACTAAGATTGTTAATAGTATAAAACTGGGTAGATTGTTGTGAAAATCTATCTTGTAACCCTTCCTTTAAAATATTAAAAATTCCCCCTTTCAACCCTTGAGTTGTTTTATTTTCTGCTGTTGTAGATATAGAAATACTACTAGCTAGTTTAGGAGTTATCTCTGTATTAAATTCAATGTTTTTTATAAAATTAGAGGTTTCATTCCCTGGGTTATATCCAATAACCTCTAATGGGTAATCATTATCTGCGGTATAATCAGGGTGTAAGTTTTGGTCTATTAAAGTGATTATTCTATCATCTTTGATAATAGGTTCTAATTTAGTATAATTGGCAAAAGAGCTATTTATTCCATCACATAAACCTTTTAAAAATTTATAAAGAGATACATTTCCTTCTTCATCAGTATTATCTTCAAATAAAGTTTTAATAAAATTAAAATTAATATATAAATTCATTATTTTAGCTGTGGATAAATTTTTGTCTTTTTTTGGGTTTAAGAATGTATGTAAAGGAGTACCTGGGTTGAAAATCCCTTTTCCCGGGTTATTTTCCTCTACCCCTACATTACTTAATTTTAACATATTGTGGGAAAAATCAAAATTTATAGGACTGCAAGTGCATATTCTGGGATCAAAAGGGAATTGATTTGGTTTAACATACATTAAATTTATTTCCTCAGCTGTATCTATCTCTAGCATTGGAGATTTAGATTCTTGATTTTGGATTATTGGAATACATACCTCTTCTAATGCTTTTAATAAGGTTTGGGTTCTAATATAATATCTCATTTCCTCATTAGCTGTGTTTTTGATCTCATTTATATTAGGATCTCCTTGATTATTGTTAGCCCTATTATCATCAAATCCTTGGGTATAAGTTGGGGATTTAAAAAAATTCTTTTTTACTACAGTATCTAATTCGTAGTCAGATATGGGTGTAGTTGTTTTTAAATCATTAGGTTGAGATTTATCTATTTTAATTCTTTCATTATATAACCAATCTAAAATTTTATTATTCATTCTTTGTTCAGAAGAAAATACCACCCCATTTTCTAAATTATTAGAGTCATATCTCTCATTTGCCTCCAAATCTATGGGGCTTAAAGTAGGAACATTGGTTTTAAGTGATTCTATAACATCTCCCATAGTAATTAACTCCAATGTTATATTATATGTTCTATCACTATTAAATACCCAATTAAAATTAGTTACTCTACCAAAAAAACCATCATAATTGCCCTTATATTTAGCTCGATTAGATTTTATTTTTTCTAACATATCTAATTGAGAAACCCCATCTGTTTTAAAAAATGTGTTATCTATAATTGTATCTTTTACATTTTTAGTCTCTAATTCCCCCGTAGAGTTTTTTGTAATGTATTTATCCCACCCCCACTCTAAAATCATAGTAAAACCTAATTTTAAATAAAGTAATTCTATAATTTCAAATTGGGGTTTATTAAATACTTGAATGTTTACTGTAGCTTTTCTTATAGATCCCCTATTTTGACAGATTATTTTGGCATCTATTATGCCTGGTGCAGGGGTAAGACCATATTTTGATCCACCTAAACCATAACTAGCATTGTTCCAAATATTTTTATTTTGTGTTATTCCTTTTCTAGGGGTATTAATTGTAGAATCTGTAAAAGTATTGAATAAAACTGATTTTTGAGCCAACTTAGAATTTAAAAATTCTTCAACAGGTTTAAGGCCTAATTTATTTAAAAGTTTTTCACCTGGGGCCCCATCTCCTAATACTGATACAGAAGAAGCTAATTTTATCCAAGCATTTTTATTTGATGATTGGATTAAATCACTATTATTTCTTAGAGTATTATAACCTTTTCCAGAAAGTTTTTGGCGATCTCTAATTTGGTTATTAACAAATTGATCAAACCCATCCCCTAATAAATTTCCTTTCATGTCATACTTGATTTAAATTGTTGAAATTAGATATAATTTTCCCTAAATTAGATGGAATTCTCAATTGGGTTCCAGGTGTTGGGTATAAAGTATCTGAACTCATTGTTGGGTTGGCCAATTTTATTATCCACCATAAAGATGGTTTTTGATAATAATTGTTAGCTAATATATCATATCTATCTCCCTCTTGAGTGTAGATATAAATATCTTCTTCATTTAGTGGGATTTTGGGGTACTTTACCCCTTTTTTAAATCTTTTACCTTGGTTTGTAAGTTTAATTTCTATATTATCGTATCTACTCATTAATTAATTGACTTAATTTTTCCAGTATAATTATTGTTATCATAATTATTATGTTCTTCTCCTATCCCTTTAGATAAATTTATATATCTTTCTTTCCCAAATTTATTAACTTTATTAGCTTTCTCTCCTCCATCATAAATATTTTGTTGTATTCTTGGGGTAAATCTATGAATAGGTTTGAAATTAAAACTAGTAACCTTAATTATGTGGGGAACTTCTTTAACATTATTATCAGGTTCCCCATTACTATTTATGGCTATCTCCCAAGGGGATTCCTCAGGTACTGATAAGTTTAAACCAGTTATTACTCCAGGTTGTTCATAAAAATACCCCCCTATTGTTAATGTAATTAAGTTTCCTCTCATATACCCTATCTCTGGGGAAAAATCTGGGGTTAGAGATGATGCTAGATAATTTAATTTATGGTACATTGGAATTATTTCTCCCTTAGATTGGGCAGCTACAGTCCATGCTAAAGAGACATCTCTATCAAACCCATTGTATTTATAAAAATTTTCTCCTCTGCCCATAAATTTAAAACTTTCCCAATCTGCACTATAGGAATCGTCCATATTATCTAGAAAGGCTCTAAAATGGATATATGTTTTTTTACTTGGGTTATTATTATCTATAACACCTATTCTAAATTTTACTAAATCATTTAATTCCTCACTTTGGGATAAACCCCCCAATTTACTTTTATATAAATTATAAGAAGTTATTTTATCTAGATGTTTATTATCCCCTTTTTGGGTTTGAGGGTCATAATCGTATCGTCTTTTACTAAGTTGTTTTATTCCAGGGTTGCCTAGATTAACCCTTTGGTGGATATTTTTATTAATATAACTAACACTTTTAAAAGATTTTGGTTTATTTTGTCTAAAATCTTCTTTAGTTTTAGGATTATATCTTGAAGATTCTTTTTTATTTAAATCTTTATAAAAAGAATTAAAACTAAACACCCCTGCTTCATCTAGTTTACTGATTTTTTCTTGGGTAGAATATGGTTCTACTCTTTCTTTGGGTAATAACTTAGGTATAATAGTTTTACCTATTCCTAATTTTGACCCCGGTCCTCCCGAATATTGGTATAATGGAGTATCTTTATTGAAAATGTCTGAATTTGATATCCAAGTATCTAATCTACTTGGGGAATTTTTGGTAATTGATAAATAAGTGGGTTGTCCTAAAGGGTCCTTAGCCCCAAAAGCTTCGAATATTCCCCCTCCATTTTTCCCAATCCCTTTGAATGGATCTAAACCTTGTTTGTTTAAATGTAACCCAACAGGTGTTCCGGCTGATTGTAGAATAGTTGAAGTAGGTAGATAAGCCCCATCATTTAATATTTGGCCCTCTCCATTTGCTGGGACAGATGTCCTAGATAAAATGTTTTGTTTTGCTGTAAATAATAAACCATTTATTGATTTAGTATCTGCAAACATTTGGGTTAAACGAGAGGTATCTTGAATTATCCTTTTGGGGGTTAAAACCCCTCCTCTAAGGATAAAATCGGGCCCCCCAGTAGTAGACACCCCAGATAATGAATCTGGTATATTAGATTTTATATATGGTTGGTTACTACTCCCCCCACCAGGTCTATCCTTGGTAAATTTTAAAGATTTTAAATTGGTAGATTGATTTAGTAATCCCATACATAATTAATTTATTTTTAGCTAGGTAAGTTATTCAAGTATTGTTCTGGTGTCTGGCCATCTAGGTCCAATGTAGAGGGGTTTGGTTTATTGACTACATTAGGTTCTCCATTTATTGAATATTTATTATGTAATGGTGAAGAACCAAAATCGGGTACAGAAGGTGTTGAGCCATCCATACTTGTTAGACTAGACCCTTGATTTTGAAGTTTTACTAATACGCTCATAATTATTTTTTATTATAAATATTAAATTATTATTGGATCTCATAGTTATTAACTGAAAAAGCAGTACCTACTTTAGTAGAATCCATTTTTATTGAATTTTGCTTATTTAATATTTGTTTTAATATTTTATTAGTTTCTTGATTATTATTTTGTACTGTTATCTTTTGAGGTTCAGTTTGTACATTTTGGTTAACAGTTTTAGATATATTAGGTGTTGCTATTAGATCATCATTATCTGCTAGTTCATATAATCCCCCTTCTTTTGTAGAGACTGTTGTTTTACCATCGGAGGTAGAAATTAAATCTGATGTTTGGGTTGGGGTTTTAACTCTGTTAGAATCACTAGCAAATCTGTAAGTATCTGAACCCGCCCCTAGTATACCACCTACAAGTGCTCCCCAAGGCCCTCCTACAGCAAAACCTCCTATTGCCCCCATTATTGTACCCATAAAGGGGCCTAATATATCTACTATAAGAGCTACTTGAGATAACATATCACCCAACACTCTCATAGCAGGTATAAGTGCAGGGGCTAAATCAACAAAAACTTCTTTTAATTTAAGTACAGCATTGTTAAATTCTTGTTGTAAAGTCAGTTGTTGAACTCTTTGGGCTACATCTTCACCTGCCATAGCTGTTATTTCTTGTTGGGTATTACCTTCATATTGTCTTAGTAATAACATATCGCTTAATTTTTTAGTAGACATACCCAAAGAATTGGCTAAAGCCTCTTGTTGGATTCTATTTAAATTTGTAAATTCATTAAAATCCCCCATTTGAGATGTAATTTCATCCATAACAGTTGACATATCATTATTTAAAGCCGCTAATCTAGCTCTCTCTAAATTAATATTTCTCCCTAATAGTAGTTCGGCCTCTAACTCTTTTGTAATAGAGCTACTAAAATCTAAAAATTGTTGAGAGGCAGCATTTACATCCTCTAGACTTGTACCTAAAGCTTTGGCTTGAGCTGTTCCCTCTGCTAATGCTGATACTGAACCTTTAAATTGGGCTAATGTAAAGGCACTTGCTTGTCCTACCTCCTCTAAAATTTGTTTTTGATTAAGTTGAACCCCATATTGAGAACTTATTTGAGAGGTTGCCTCTAATGATTGTAATTTTTGATTCTCTAAATTTTTCCCAGTTGCCTCAGAATAAAATTGAAGTGTGGTAGCACTTTCTGCCGATATTCCCATCAATTCTGTTAATCTAACTTGGGCTTTTAGATTTTCAGAATTTATTTTACCTTGTAAACCTAATTTTTGGTTCATATTACCAAGAGCCGTCGCTAATTTTGTCCCTGTAATAGCGGCCTCACCACTATTCATGGCAACATTTCCAAGTTCTATCCTTAAGGCTGTTGCTTCTTCTGTAGAAAGAGATAATGACCTTTGCATGTTTGTTATTTGGCTATCAGCTTTGAAGGCCCCATCTATTATAAATGATAATAAAGCTTGGAATATATTAGCTCTATTCACTAATTTTCCAAAATTTTTAGATAAATTTCCCCCAAAGGTGGCTAAAGCACTACCTGGGCCCGCTTCTTTGTTAGATTCCCTTAAGGATTCTTTAGTTTCTTCTATAGATTCTGATATACCTAAATCAGGAATCCCTAGTTTTTTTAATTGTTTACTAACCCCCTCTAGTAGTTGGGGAGCGGTCCCAAGGCTTTTATTAATCTTTTTCTCTTGTTCTAACCTAGTTTTGGCTAATTTTATAGTTTCTTTTTCTAAAGAAAATCCTTCTTGTTTATTAATTTGGATAGCTTTTTCAGCTGTCTTTACTTTTTCTAATTGGTTTTTAAGATTATAAAGATTTCTCTTGTCTTGTTCATATAGAAACCTCTTATTTTCTTCCTGGGAAATTTGGTTTTGGAGCATTTCCCTTTCGTTAGCTAGTAAATTCTCAGATTGGTTTAATAATTTTAAGTTGGTATTAACCTTAGATTCTATGCTATCTAATTCTTTTAGACTTAACCTTGTTATTCCTGCTTGATCTAAAGCTACCTTATTTGTTAATTTAGCGAAATTACCATAAACTTGATTACTTAACCTTAACCCCTCACTTTGCCTTGAAATTTCATTTTTTATAGCTCTAAAAGCACCTTCTAATCCCTCAGCCCCACTCTGCATTCGACCTACTTTTTGAGTAGCTTTATTTAGGGCTTCCTCTACCTTTTTAATTTCTTTTGTAGAATCTTCTATAGATTTAACTGTAAAACCCCTAAAAGGGTTAATTTCTCCTAACTTATTATAGGCTTGTTGTAATTCGTCTAATAATTGTTTTAATTCTTCTGGGGATTTTTCCATGGGAATTTATTTAGTTATAAATATTACTTATAACTACTTTTATTATTTTGGAGCTTTGGGATAGCATTTTTATTTAGTTTCCCATCTGGGTCTATTAAATTTTTGGATTGGGAGGAATTAGAATTTCCTTCTTGGGCTTCCTCTTTAGCTTTATACCATTTTTGGATTTTTTGGAAAGTAAATTTTCGTAACCAAATAGGCATACTATACACTGAAAGCCAATCATACCCCCCTCCCCCATGAAATACTATTTCATGGATAGTAGAAAATACCTTTAATCTATATTGTTCTGGGTTAGACTGTGTCTGGCCAAAAAAAGCCAACCCCAATGGGGATTGCGGTCTCCTCACCGCTATCTAACTGATAAGTTAGATCTACTTTTGGTTTTACTTTATTTATATGATTTCGTAGTGCTCTAGAATCCCTGGCTAAAAGTGCTTTATCAACAAATTCCCTAATTGTTTTTTTATCTTCTTCCCCATTTATTGATGTAATTATGTATTTTAGTCTAGTAGATAGTTCAGGTGAGAAATTTTTATTAACTTTATTTAATCCTTTAAGTTCTTTATCAATTTCTTTAGTATCTTTTACAGTTAAAAGTTTAAATGTAATTTTGTTACTACTATGGGGTAACTCAAATTCAAACTCATTTTTACCTTTTGTTATTAAGGATTCATCAAACTTTGCATTTTCTAAAGTTGATAAATCTACATTAACTTCCTCATTATTCCTATAAAAAGAATAATCCTTACCATATCCTAATATTCTAGTAGAAACTAATAAAGCATCTTTATCTCCTAATACTAAATCATCCAAATTGATATTCGATACCACTACTGATTCTAATAATTTATCCATAGTGGTGTTATTTTCTATATAGGATTTATTAGTTAAGATATCCTCCTCGCGAGCAGTCATATATTTTATTTCAACTTTACCACTTGAAAGAGGATTATCTTCTGAGTAGATTAGTCCTTTAGATGGAAGTTCTACAACTTCCGTAGGTATTTTAAATTCGCTCATATTTTTTATGTGTTATAACTTTAATTCATGTATACATACGAATATGTGAAAAGACTTACTTGAAAGCAAGTAATCATTTAAAATTTTTTTAACAAAG
>P_1C_Liq_1_UnCtyDRAFT_1000105_pt1 | contig 18738 bp, 14 predicted proteins | sample Pon1CUnioCityCA_2_FD_10230 | JGI IMG/M metagenome (IMG submission 10230) | reverse complement strand
GACTCGGGATAGATCAATGCCACTATCATTTTTGCCCAGACGGATGTCAATAAACGCGAGGTCAGGATGGTTATTATCAATCATTTCCAGAGCTTCAGAAGAGCTGCCAACGACTTCTACATTTATTGTTTCAAATAAGTCCAGCATCATGCTCTTGGTGTTTTCCGCAATGACCAATTCATCCTCAACAATCAAAATAGTTTTATAAGTGCTCATCTTTTTTTAACTCAATACTTAGTATAAATTGTTCACTTTCTTTTCGCCATTCAAGTCGAGATTTTAATTGCTTCGCCAGCAATTTGATCAAATACACACCCAGACTTTTAGTATTGCTATTCACTTTGGTGACATCAAAGCCAGGACCGTGATCAATTACCCGACAATAAATATTGTTTGAATCTGATTTCAGTTCAATATGTAATTTTTTATTTTTACTCACATGTGCGTATTTACAGCTGTTTGTGATCGCCTCGTTAATGATCAAACAAAGTGTTACAGCCTGAGCTATTTCGACCTCTATCTCGACAAAATCAGTGACCAAAATATCATCGGGATCCTTTCCCATCGCTGCGACAACATTCTTGCTCAGTTCTTCGAGCGCCTCTTTTAAATTCACTTTTGCATCATTGCGCTTATCGTATAAATTTTTATGAATAGTAGCGATCGAATCTATTCGCAAAACACTATCCTTTAGTTCTTTTTTGACCTTTTCATTTTCAGATCGATGAGCCTGCATATTGAGCAAACCAGACAACACCGCTAAGTTGTTTTTTACACGGTGACTGATTTCTTGAACGAGGGCTTCATTTGATTCAAGGGCTTGTGTGAGCTGCAGGTTCTTTGATTCTTTTTCTTCGTTTTCTTGCTTTAACTTCATTTTTAAGCGGCGTTGTTTATGTGCATAGATAAAGATGATCATTAGACTGAGGCCAATTAATGAAACGGTGATCCACAAAAAGAAACGTTCTCGATTGATCGCTTTCTTTTCTAATTGTTCATTTCTTAGAGAAATTTCCTGTTCGCGAATAGTTTGTTCGTTTTGTTTTTGAGAAAACAACACTTCAACCATTCTCGTATTCACTTCATAATCCTGATCTTTTTTTGAAATAACTGCTCTCAAACGCTTTCGTTCATAATACTTCATTGAGTCCGGACGATTTAACTGTCCTTGTAAATTCCGGAGATCCTCCAGTAAATTGACCTCTAGTTGGTACCATTTTTTTTCCTCAATCAATTCAAGCGCTTTGTGCGTGACCGCCAAGCTTTTCTCTAGCTCTCCAATTGTCCCATAAACAACAGAGATGTGATGCATTGCATTGACTGCGTAGCGAATCATTCCTACAGAGCGCCACAAAGAGTCTGCGCGGTGAAAGTGAGGTAGTGATTTTTTATGTTTTCTTTGGACGCGATAGACATACCCGATTTCATTTTCTGCCGTAGCAATAAGGTCTGCATGGTTTATTGACTCAGCCAAAGCTAAAGACTGCTTGGAATAATAAAGTGAGGAATCAAGTTGACCTGTTTCAGAAAAAACTGCTGCGATACGATTCAGGCAACGCGCTTGGTGATAAGTATGTTGTGCTGTTTGATGCAGGACCTCTTTTAACGTTTGCATGGCTTTGTCATATTCTTGAATTTTTCGGTACATCTCTCCCAAAGAAATCTTTGCTTCCAGATATTGTTCTTCGTTCTGTGATGAATCAGTAATGGTGTTGGCATCCAATAAAAAAGAAAGTGCCTTTCCATTTCTGTCCACTGCTGATAACGAAGATGATAAATCCAAAAATATTTCTGCGCGCAATGTCGGTTGATTCATCGCTTTGATCCAACGTGCTGCTTTTTCCAGCTCATAATAGGCTTGTGGATAATTTGATTGCCAATAAACCGCTTTTCCATGTGACCAATGCTTTAGGGCTTTTCCCAAACGTGAAGTCGTATCGATGGATTGAGCAAAAAGGAGAAGACTATCCGGATGGGTATACTTTACACGCTCCTCCAGAGCTTTGAACGATTCAAAAGATGGCTGGGCCTTTGCATGGGTTTGAATACTCAGTACTAGCAAAAATAATATGGAACAGAGCTGCCTACACATCTTGGAGGTTTCGGATCTGTCACGAAAGTAATAAAAAAGGTCGAGTTCAGTCTTTTAATTGGTTTTGCGTCCTGCATACGCCGTAGAAGAAATACTTCCCGAACCACCATAGTGCAAATTAATATAGACACTATCTGGTTCAAATCTGAAATTCATGTAATTAAAACCAGCACTGAAAGAAATAGTTTTTCCATATTCGACGTTGTTCTCATGTATTCGAGCCCCCAATACGTCGATAGTATCTTCTTCTGATGTAATTGTAATCGCTTTTTGAAAAACGGAATCAGCGCTTTCTCCACTATTGTCCCAATAGCTTTTCTGTACTTGACAGTCGTAGGTCCCTGCAAAAGGATGTTCCACTTTATCTTTTAGACAACTCGTTAAGGACAAGAAGACTATGCATACCATAAGAAGACACTTTTCCATATACTCTCAAATTCTTTTTGGGTAACGTGGGAAAGGCTATTAGGGTTGGGGTTCGTTTCAAAAAATGACTGAAATGATATGTTTTTGGATAAAGTCACGTCTCTATAATCAAGACGAAAAGTATTTTGAACTAATTGCAAGACCTAAGTCATACCTTTTACTGATAGCTTGAATGGGAACTTTGAATTTTCGTATGTCTTCTTACTTCCATTCCAGTTCAGGAGAAAGCTCTTTTGTGTTCGGAATAAACAGGGCTTTGAGGTAGGCAAGAGAAGAGCGCAAACGGTACTAATAATACATTAAATAACTGGTTTTTCATGATTGAGATTCTCTTGAGGTTAAGAAAAAAACGGCCCCTAAAAAAGGAGTGATTAATTACTGTGACTCAAATAGAATTGGAATTCTGCATCGTACATTAACGGGTTTTCCCTTGCTTTCTCCAGGAATCCATTTGGGCATTGATTTCACTAGCCTTTTAGCTTCTTCATCAATTTCCTTTGAGATCCCTCGCATTATAGAAACCCCTCCAATAGAACCATCTTTGAGTACTTTGAATTCCACATATACCTTTCCTTTTGTATTTGTTTCGGTTGCTGTTTGTGGGTATTTCAGGTTTTCACTGATCCATTTTTTCATTACCTCAGTCCCTCCTGGAAAGCTAGCTTCTTTATCCGGGAATTCAACTATATGAGACGCTTCTTTTTTGTCGTTGTTTCCACTAATATCAATCATTGGTGGAGGTGTTTCTTGTGAATCATTTCTTCTAGTTGCATTTTCATTAGTAGAGTGGACATGCCCATTATCTTCGTTTACAGAATTGGCCTGTGCATCTTCTCTCATTTTTTTTCGTAGAGCCATTAATCTTATTGCGCTGCTTTTGAGTAATGCTTTTGATATCATTCCACTGAACTTATTAGGATCTTCATACTTTTCATTGTATGGGATGAACTCAATGGTATCTAGAAGTTTCCCTTCTGAATCAAATACCTGCCATGGAGAAATAAATTTTTTATCTTTGATTTTACCTGAAAGCTTTAATGACCCGTCTCTTTCGAAGGTTTTGACATTTCCAGTACCATTCGCAATATCTAGAATTGTTTTTTTTCTGCCCATGGAATAATAACTTTCTCTGAAAAGAGTATATTCATCGTGCTTTGAGTAATCCATATCGTAAACTTGAGCCCCTTTAGAGTTAAACTTTTGGTGTTTTATAATGCTACCTGAATCGTAATTCCTTATTTCAGATAAATCTTCTTTATAATTGTACGACCAGCATTCACCTGTGAAATTTCTATCAATGGTATTACACCTCACGCGTTGTTCAAATTCGGAGTGAACATTTAATTCCTTTGACAATTCTTTTAGTTCTAAAATATTAAAATCAGCTTTTGCTCCAGCTGTATTTGCTGTTATATATTTTCCCTCCACCTCAAGATTTTCTATAACAAAAGGTGCGTAATCTTCTATCCAAAATGAAAGTGAGGAGTTTGATTTAATGACCTTTACTTGTATGGAATCATATTCTTCTACTTGTTTAATGTATCTTCGTTCAGAAATTTTTGATCCTTTCAAATCACTAGAAACGTAGCCAACCATTCCATTTTCGAGAATATAAAATAAATAGCCAGCATCTTTATTATGAGTAGCTTCTTCCTGATCAGCGCAAAATAATATTCCTGCCCACGAACCTCCCCCACTGCGATAAGAGTCCTGTAGCGTTATGTTTGCAGTTAATTCAAAATCCCCAACTTCATTTTTCAACATCCTTTCTGAAACAATTCTGTCCTCCATTGAATCAACTGTAAAATTGTTTTCTAGAAGCTTACTTGATGTACATGAAAAACAAAGGAGTAAGAAAACTGGAAAGTATTTTATCATGATCTAAAAGTTAATAAGTCTGATTCGTAGCACTTACAAGAAAGTGCATCAATGTATTTCCGCCAAGTTAGTAAAAGTCGAAGAAAAATTTAGGTGGTGTAGCTAAGTTTTTTTCTGTACTACATTGTTAAGTTATGATTTGAACAACTTTCGTGATGGAAGAGGATCATCACTTGATCGCCATATCTGTCGCCTTTTAAGTTTGTTTTAAAGAACTTTTGTTGTTTGGGTTAGTTGAATTAAACCAAGGTATCTAACTATTTTTCTGTAGATTAAACTACAGGTTCTGAAAGTTTTTTCTTCTCTAAACTGATAACGATTATGATAAATCGTTAACAAACTTTGATTTTAGAATTTTTACTCGTTTCGGATGGCAAGCTTTTATAAATGGATAAGCGCTTTTTTAAGTGTCATATTTTTTTATTGAGTTAGTGGCTGATTTCGAGGAGCATTACACACTAATGAATTATTATTTCAAAAGAAGTAACCTATCTGTTAAGTTTATTTATTGACTCATTGGGGCCAGGGTCTAGCTAAACCACGTTTTAATGCGGTTTAGGTTTGTTAATGGTAGTTTATTTCTTGTATATTAAATTAGATAAATCATCATTTTTGAAATTCAAGTTTTTACTTACTTTGGTTGATTTAAATTTATTGATTGCATTAATCAACATTCTGTGTTTACCCCAAATAAAGTGAATCCAAAGGACCGTGAATAGCTATTCAGATTGTTTTAAGTGGATCAGTGCAGAATCTCACGAAATACAATCAAACCCACCCTTGCAATTCCACAATTATTGCGATATTTATAACCAATTTTTGTATAAATTCAGACTGATATGGGTAACGAGATGGAAGAAAAGAACGAGAAATTGTTAGCGAAACGCGCTGAAGCCAAGCTAGGTGGTGGTGAAAAACGCATCGAAGCACAACATAAAAAAGGCAAGTTAACTGCTCGGGAACGTATCGAATTGCTCGTAGATGAGGATTCATTCCAGGAGCTGGGAATGTTCGTGGAACATCGTTCGAAAGATTTCGGTCTGGACAAACAAAAAATTGCTGGTGATGGTGTTGTTACTGGGTATGGTACAATTCACGGTCGACCGATTTATGTATTTTCACAAGATTTTACAGTTTTAGGAGGTTCGCTTTCTGAGACACATGCAGAGAAGATCTGTAAGATTATGGACCTCGCGTTGACGAGCCAAACACCGTTGATTGGTCTAAATGATTCGGGAGGAGCTCGTATTCAGGAAGGAGTGGTTTCTTTGGCTGGTTATGCTGATATTTTCTATCGCAATACCCGTGCTTCGGGTGTCATTCCTCAATTGAGTGTCGTTATGGGGCCTTGTGCCGGTGGAGCCGTTTATTCTCCAGCTCTAACAGATTTCATCTTTATGGTAGAGGATACTTCTTATATGTTTGTTACTGGGCCAAACGTGGTGAAAACCGTGACTCACGAGGAAGTGACCTCAGAAGATCTTGGAGGTGCAAAGGCGCACGCAGAGAAATCTGGAGTCAATCATTTTACCAGTGCGAATGACGTAACGGTACTGAAGGATGTGCGCGATTTGATGTCGTATTTACCCCAGAACCACAATTCAACTGCGCCGCATACGGAAGCATTTGACTTCGACGAAAAGAAATTAGATACAATTGCTGGTATTTTACCCGATAACTCAAACATGCCTTACGATATCCGTGAGGCAATCGATTGTGTGATCGATGATAATTCCTTCAGAGAGGTGCACAAAGACTTTGCAACAAACATCGTAGTAGGATTTGCACGTGTGGAAGGAAGAACAATTGGAGTTGTAGCAAACCAACCAATGTCGCTAGCGGGAGTACTGGATATCGATTCATCAAGAAAAGGAGCGCGTTTTGTACGCTTCTGTGACGCTTTTAATATTCCACTATTAACATTCGAAGATGTGCCAGGATTCTTGCCAGGAACGGATCAGGAGTGGAATGGAATTATTGCACATGGAGCGAAGTTGCTTTATGCATTTAGCGAAGCAACTGTTCCACGTATTACGATCATTACGCGTAAAGCCTACGGCGGAGCCTTTGATGTGATGAACTCAAAAAATATCGGCGCTGACTTGAACTTTGCATGGCCTTCTGCTGAGATAGCCGTAATGGGAGCAAAAGGAGCTGCGGAAATCATCTTCAAAAGAGAAATTGCAGCAGCAGGAGATCCGGAAGCAAAACTTAAAGAGAAGGAGGAAGAATATGGAGACATGTTTGCGAATCCTTACCGAGCGGCAGAACGCGGTATTATCGATGATGTGATCAAGCCAGCGGAAACGCGTGCTAAAGTTGTTGCTGCTTTCAAAATGCTGGAGAACAAGAAAGAAGAGTTGCCGCCGAAGAAGCACGGGAATATTCCGATGTAGGGTGGGGAGTATTGAGCAAGAGTATTGAGCAGGAATAGTGTTTATTGATGTAGTCAAGATGCGTATAATCTTATCACAGTTTTCGATGACGATCTTTCTCTTTCCATCGTGGCTAATGATATATTTAGATTCAATAAATAGCTGAAGCCAATATAAAGTCTCGTTTGCCTCTTTCGAGAGGTGTTTTTTTTGTGATAAAAGCTCTTCGACTAAAAGCATAATTCGCTTCAGAAATAGTTGCTACAATGGATGTCGCACTGCGTAGTAATTGTTTCGATATAACAAACGCTTTTCTTGCAACTAAAGATTTATGGAGCTCAATTATTTCTAATGAAAAATTAAATGATTGTTACAAACAATGGGTTTTGATCCATAATTTACTTTTTTCTTTAAAACTACTCACTACTCTTGCTCTCTACTCACTATATCACTCGTCACTAATCGCAGGTTAAACAAAAATGCGTATATTCATATTTCTCAACAATTGACAAACAAAGGAAATAGGATATATGACAGAATTACAATCAAAACTTCCCCATGTAGGCACCACGGTTTTTACGGTGATGTCGAAAATGGCGCAGGAACACAAAGCAATTAATTTATCACAAGGTTTTCCCAATTTTAATGTGGCTGAACAGTTACTAGACAACTATCATAAGGTTATTGATGGCAATTATCATCAATATAAACCCATGCCTGGGGATGGTCGCTTGCTGAATGAGGTAGCTCAAAAGGTGGAGACACACTATGGAAGAAGCATTCATCCGGAAAACGAGTTGTTAATCACGGCTGGAGCAACACAGGCCATCTTTACAGCGATTCAGGCGATTATTCACAAAGGCGATGAGGCAATTGTTTTAGATCCATCTTATGATTGTTATGCACCCAGTGTTGAATTAGCTGGCGGAGAACCGATCCACGTGAATCTGAATGCTAATTTCACCGTAGATTGGGACAAGGTGGAGGATCAGATTTCGAAGAACACGAAGTTGTTGGTGATCAATAACCCCCATAATCCTGGCGGTCGCGTTTTATCAATGCAAGATATTGAGGCGTTAGAACAAATTATGAAACGGCATCCACATGTTTTTTTACTGTCGGATGAAGTGTACGAATTCATTCATTTTGAAGAACCACACATCTCAATCAATACACGGGAGGCGCTTTACGAACGTTCGATCATAGTATCGTCCTTTGGCAAAACCTTTCACGTAACAGGTTGGAAAATAGGTTACGTAGTGGCGCCTGAAGCGATCATGAAAGAGATCAAAAAAGTACATCAATATGTAGTCTTTTGTGTCAACAGTACGGCACAGGAAACATTGGCGAGCTACTTACCACAAGTTGACCTTGGAGATCTCAGCACATTCTACCAACAGAAACGCGACTTTTTTCGTGAACGCATGAAAGACAGCCGATTTGAGTTGTTGCCATGCGAAGGATCTTACTTCCAGGTTGCAAGGTATAATGCGATTAGTGATTTGGGAGATGTGGATTTTGCCAAGGAAATGACACAAAAACACGGTGTGGCAGTAATTCCTATTTCAGGATTCAACAAAGATAAGCACGACGATCATTTGATCCGTTTTTGTTTTGCAAAAGATGAAGACACCATAATTAAAGCAACAGAATTATTATGCAAGATTTAAAAGTCACATTAATTCAAGCCAAACAGGAATGGGAGGACAAAGAATTGAACCTCATGCATTTTACGAAAATGCTTAATGAGATAGAGCATCCAACAGACCTGATTATTCTACCGGAAATGTTTCAAACGGCATTTACTATGAATGCTAAAGAGATGGCGGAGACCATGGATGGTTCGAGTCTGAACTGGTTAAAACAAAAGTCACGTGAGAAAGAAGCGGCGATTATGGCTTCACTGATCATTGAAGAAGAAGGGAATTATTACAACCGGATGGTTTTTGTGACTCCTGATCTCCGGGTACAACATTATGATAAACGAAAGCTTTTCACGCTCGCTAAGGAAGATGAACATTACTCTTCTGGTGAGGAAAACACCATAGTAGATTACAAAGGTTGGAAGCTTTTGTTACAAGTTTGTTACGACCTACGTTTTCCAGAAGTAGCTCGAAACAGAGTGGTGGATACAAGGTTTGATTACGACGCGATCGTATATGTAGCAAATTGGCCAGAAAAGCGTTCCTTGCATTGGAAGGTCCTATTACAAGCGAGAGCCGTGGAAAATCAATGTTATGTGATTGGTGTGAACAGAGTAGGAGAAGATGCCAATCAATTGAATTATTCAGGTGATTCTTGTATTATCTCTCCATTGGGCGAAATTGAACAATATCACGCACACGAGGAGATCATCATGAGTGATATGCTGGAAGTGGACATTTTGCAGGAGACGAGGAGTAAATTGCCGTTTTTGAGAGATCGGGAGGTGTGAAGTCGATGGATCGGGTAGACTTGATACACCACTTTATTCATTTCATGGCATTCGAATACCTTACCATTTACTAATTTCAAAAAATGAAACTACATTTAGCTCATAATAAAACACTTTTCAAGCAGTTATAACGGCATGAAACTCTATTCGAACAAACAAAAATGGAAGGTCGCACTATTATTTGTAGCGCTCGTACTTGTTGGGGTGTCGTTGTTTGTCTCGAATACGATTGTATCGAAGGTAGCGCAACGGGAGCGCGACCGGGTCACACAATGGGCTGATGCGATTAAAAAGCGAGCTGAATTGGTGCGATTAACCAATAATTCATTTAGTGAATTGCGCGAGAAGGAGTTGAATGAAATGGAGTTGTGGATCGACGCCACAAAAGAGATCTCTCGCAAAACACCGCTTGACAGGCAGCAATCCTTTGATTTGCCGCTAAAAATCATTAATCGTAACGACGATATTCCGGTAGTTGTATTGGATCAAAACGATCAAGTTTCTACTTATATTAATTTGAACTTCGAGGCGAAAGACCTGGAAAAAGCTTTCCCTCAAGCAGATAGTACAAAACTTCAAGGTTATTTTGAAGACTCATTGGTAAAGTTGGCATATAGTTGGGAAAAAGCAAATCCTTCGTTTACGATAGAAATCTATGACGGATTGTTTATGACTTATTTTTATAATGATTCTCGTGATATCGTTCGCTTAGAGCACGAACGAGATTCATTGCTTGAAGCTTTTAATCAGGAACTCATACGTAACACCAACCTTGTTCCCGTTGTACTTACCGATAGTTCAAAATCAAAAGTCATTGCTACAAATTTTTCTGATGATGAAATTGCCAATTTTTCCCAGACATTGGGTGATTTAAAGGCTCAAAATGATCCAATCCGCATCCGTTTTTCTCAGGATCGGACCCATTATGTCTTTTATGCCAATAGTGATGAACTCGTGCAATTACAGTACTTTCCTTACATTCAGTTCCTGATCATTGGATTGTTTATTTTTATTGGATATATGATTTTTAGTACATTCAGAAAGGCCGAACAAAATCAAGTGTGGGCAGGGATGGCTAAGGAAACAGCACATCAACTTGGAACGCCAATTTCTTCATTGATGGCATGGGTGCAAATGTTGGAAGGAATGGATATTGATAAAGACATCACAAAAGAAATGAATAAAGATGTGCATCGCCTTTCTCAAGTGACTGATCGTTTTTCAAAAATTGGAGCAGGAACGCAATTGAAAGAGGCCGATATTGTACAAACAACCAGTGAATTTTTAAGTTATTTACGAACCCGTTTGCCTCAAAAGGTGCAATTAATATTTGATAGTTCAGATAAAAACCTGGTCATAGCTCACAACCCTCCTTTGTTTGAATGGGTCATTGAAAATATATGTAAAAATGCCATTGATGCTATGGAGGGAGCGGGTGAGTTAAAAGTAACAATTCACAAAGAAAATGGGTCCGTTCATATCGACATCACGGATACAGGAAAGGGTATGACAGGCACTCAACAACGGAGTGTTTTTCAACCGGGATATACCACGAAAAAACGCGGTTGGGGCTTAGGGTTATCACTGGCCAAACGCATTATCCATGATTATCACAAGGGTCGATTAAAAGTGCTTCGCTCAGAAGCAGGTAAGGGGACAACTTTCCGTATAACATTATTTATCTAGTGTTAATTCAAAAAAAGCACCACGCCCGAGGGCAGGGTGCTACTTTAATACCTGGATATTTGTTGATAGTTATTTCAACTTGAAATGGATGACAGTGTTTTTATAAGATCGAATAAATTCTCCGTTTTCATCGACACCCGGATTCCAATTTGGCGATGCTTTTATGACACGGATTGCTTCTTTTTGAAGGCTTTTGGATACTTCTTTATTCAGCACCTCAATAGCTGTTAAACCTCCGTCGCGTTCTACAATAAAAGTGAGCCAAACGTCGCCTTCTTCTTGAAAATCTATAGATTCCTCTGGATAAATGAGGTGTGTTTTTAAGTATTCTTTCCAGTTACCCGCAAATGTAGCCTCTTTTTTAGGATACTTTACAGCTTTGTTCAATCCTGGTTTTTCTCCAATATCAACGTCAAATTTACCATTGAGAAGATCGTTTAATTCGCCCAAATCAATTTGATGTTGTTCATCGTTATTGGTGTTTTTTGTTTTTTTGATGGGTTGATTGAGGTTTTTTTGTGCTTTTGGTTCTACTTTTTTTGTCTGGGCCACCTTTTTCGTTTTGGGCAAATCTTTAGGGCGGTCAATTTTGACTTCGATTTTTTCTACGGGGACTTCAGCGGTTCGCACTGCTTTTTTGTCTGTTTTAACAGCAATAGGAGTGCGCCATGCAAATGCCATAGTTGCGCATGCGCTTACTATCATAAGGCCCAATTGAAAATAAACCGGTTTTCTCTTGTCGGCATCGAGGTTTGGATTTTTTTTTGCATTCATAAAAAAGCGTTTTTGAGTTCACATGAATGAATTCAAAACTCGTGCCAATCTTTAGTGGTCAATAAAAATGGGCCTATCCAGCGGTTGAGTGATCGATAAGTTTAAACCCTCTTCCGTGAACATTCATGATTTCGATGGAATCATCCGCTTTAAGTATTTTTCGCAATTTAGCAATGTAGACGTCCATACTGCGTCCGTTAAAATAATTGTCATCCCCCCAAATTGAGCGCAATGCCGCTTGACGATCGAGGACGTCATTTTTGTTTTTTGCGAGTAACTTTAGTAAATGATTTTCTTTAGTTGTTAGTTTGTTTTCGTCATCTCCGATCTTGAGGATACGCGTTTCAGGGTCAAAAGAAAACTTTCCTATGGTGAATGTCCGATCTACTGAAGTGTTGCTATCCGCAGTGCGTTTTAAAATCGCTTCAATGCGCGCAACAAGTTCCTCCATACTGAAGGGTTTGGTCAAATAGTCGTCCGCACCGAGGGAAAAACCCTGAAGTTTATCCTCTTTCATAGTTTTTGCTGTAAGGAACAAAATCGGTACTTTTTGATCGATACCACGTATTTCTTTTGCCACGGTGAAACCGTCCATTTCCGGCATCATTACATCCAAAATAACAAATTGGAAATTTCCTTTATTAAACTTTTCCAAGGCTATTTTTCCGTTCCTGGCCAATTCTACTTGATAACCTTTAGCTTTAATAAACGAATTCAACAATAACCCCAGGTTGTTATCATCTTCTGCTAGCAAAATATTTATTTTCTCACTCATCTTTTTTGGTTTTAGGGATAACGAGGGTAAAAGTAGAGCCCTCACCATATTTACTTTTTACATCAATTTTCCAGTTTTCTATATCGGCAATAGCCTTTACGTAACTCAATCCGAGTCCAAAGCCTTTCACATTGTGAATGTTACCAGTAGGAACACGGTATAATTTGTCAAATATTTTGTCAATGTGCTCATTTTTTATACCAATACCTTTATCTTGAACTTTCAAGGCGAAATCCCCATTGGACTTTTTAACGGTCACTACATGTATATCAATGTGCTCGTTACTGTATTTGATCGCGTTGTCGATGAGGTTAGAAACAACATTCGTAGTGTGCACCGGATCTCCCGTAAAATGAAGTAGGCCGGTAGCTTGCTCTAGAACAATTCCACCTTTCCCTTCCGGAATCCGTATTTTGGACTTTTTAACTGCTTGAGCAACAATCTCATTTAGTTCTAGCTGTTCCTGTTTTAACTGTAATTCACCCTTGTCGATGACGGCGCTCTTCAAAATTTGCTCAACCAACAATCCCAAGCGTTTATTTTCCTCTTCAATCATTGATATATAGGGCGAAACAGCCTTGACATCGTCGCTCGTCATGTCTTGGTCATTCATGGCTTCACAAGCTAAAGAAATAGTGCTGATCGGTGTTTTGAATTCGTGGGTCATGTTACTGATAAAATCGTTCTTAACTTCTGCTAAGCGGCGCTGACTTAAGATAGTTCGAAACATCACATAGAAGGAAATGACCACGAGCACTACGAGTAAAACACTTACGGTGAGCGTTAACCACATTTCACGAAACAACACGGTGTTTCGTTTGGGGAACGAAACATGCAATAAGAGCGGTTCATCGAATATGTTACCCGGGAAGAGACGCACCTGTTTGGTATTAGAAGTATCGATAGTGCGCTTGTATTTGTCTGTGTACGAAGGGAACTCGATGATTTTATTGTTTTGATCGGTAATGCTGTAATTATAAGTTGTTTTTAATGATTCAGTTTCGAATGTTTTGGCAATCATAGAATCTAAAAATGCCAGATTAATGCGTTGGGAAGGATTGAGAAAGTTGGTACTACGAAAAGTATTAACCATCAGCTCATTGATATATTTCGACTTTTTAAAAAGACTGGTCAGAACGCGTTTATCCAATTGATATGCAAGATCTGTTGAATCTTCGTTTTTACGTTTCTTCTGACCGGTTTTGATAAGTGTTCCTATTTCACTGATATCGCGAGCCAATACGCTATGCTTGGCCGAAACTTCTGTGAGCGAATCGTAAGATTCTCCAGTAATGTGTAGGTACTTTCGTGCTTCCCCGTCTTCATATATCGTGGTATCTGTGATCGACACTGATTCGCGTACCGGGACTAAATTTTGGAACTCTTGTTTGAGTGCTTTTTTATATTGTCCGCCAAAATCTTTATTAAAAAAAGAGGTGTAGCGCTGTAGATCAGAGGCTTTTTCGTGACGAATGGCAACCTTGGAAAGCACATTGTCAATATGAGTGTTAAATTCTTCAGACTTTTGTTCATAAAGTTGTCCCGCATGGTAAAGCTGCAACCCAACCAACACAAGCAATGCCGTACTTGTCAAATAGATAATATTAGTAATGCTAATTTTACGCATGCTTTTCGAAATTAGCAGGATATAATTTAATACGGGTTGTGCTTAACCTTTTTTAACAGGCTAAGCGAGCGCTCAGGTCAAAGCACTCAGAGCTTCATCGTCATCCAAAGATCGCATGAAAAATGACCTGATTCACCTAGTCGGTGATTGATCACCGTAAAACCCATCTTTTCGTAAAGATAAACCGCTTGATTTAATGCCGGTATCGACTCCAGATACAAGTGGGTATAATTCATTGCTTTGGCAGTTGCAATACATTTTTCCATCAAGCGCTTCCCTAATCCATAACCTCTATAATCGCTGTCTAGATATAATTTCACCAGTTCACCATATCCATCGGGTAACCCTTTCGTTGGAAAAATCCCACATCCTCCAATTATTTTTTGGTCAGCTTCAGCAATGAAGTAACAACTTCCTTCCCTTTGGAATAATGCGAACAACTCGTCAGTAGTGGGGTCTGTATAGACTGTCCCTGGCTTGTTTTCGCCGTATTCTTCCAGTGCTTTTCGGATGACACTGGCAATGTTTGAATTATCCGATTCTTGTATAGGACGAATGGTGAAATTTTGCATGTTGGCACTTTTTAATGGTACAAAAATAGAGGAATGTCGCTAACCCATGCAAATTTTATGGTGATCTACACGAGTTCTTACTATCTGAGTGAGGAACGCTCTTTTAAAAGTGAAGGTCTAGTAATAAAAATTTCGTAACTTTCATTGTATAGGTTTCAAATTGAGACATTCATGCTGATGTAAGTTTGAGCTATATTAAACGACTAAAAAAATATAAACGATACAGATGAAGTTAACCAAGATAGATTTTAAAAATAAACAAGGAGATACGATCAGTGGAAGGCTGGATTTCCCGAGAGATCAAAAACCACTAGCATACGTGCTTTTTGCCCATTGTTTTACGTGTAATAAAAATCTTGTTCCTGTCAAAAATATATCACGGCAACTCACCGAACAAGGGTTTGCTGTGTTGCGTTTTGACTTTACTGGTTTAGGAGCCAGTGAGGGGGATTTTGAAAACACCAATTTTTCTTCCAATATTGAAGATTTGCTTTGTGCAGCAGAGTACTTAGAAAAAGAGTACGAGTCTCCCGCCCTTTTAATTGGCCACTCTTTAGGAGGAGCGGCGGTCATCTACGCGGCAAGTAAGCTCAACAGTGTTCAGGCTGTGGCAACTGTAGCTGCACCTTCATCACCAGGACATGTCAAGAACTTGTTCGGATCGGATATTGATCGAATTAAAGAGCTCGGTAAAGCAGAAGTAAATATCGGCGGAAGGTCTTTTCACATAAAAGATCAATTTCTGGAAGATATTTCGGAAAAAAACATGACCCACGCTCTGAAACATTTGCGTAAGCCTATCTTAGTGATGCACTCTCCCCAGGATACAACAGTTAGTGTAGAAAACGCTGCGGAGATCTATCAGCATGCCATGCATCCGAAGAGTTTTATTTCTTTGGATGGTGCGGATCATCTGTTGAGCAAGAAAAGAGATTCTGCTTATGTGGGGAACGTAATTGCCAGTTGGTCACGACGATATTTGGATTTGCCTAAACGAAATACATTGCCCAATAAAAGCCAGGTGACTGCCCAAATTGGTTCTGAAGGATTTACTACTGAGCTTCGAGCGGGACACCACACTTTTCGCGCAGATGAACCCGAGGATGTCGGTGGTAATGATTTTGGACCTTCACCATACGATTTAGTCCTGTCTGGATTGGGTGCCTGCACAGCTATGACGCTCCGTATGTATGCCGATCGTAAAAAATGGGGCCTAGACGAAGTAGACGTGTACCTCGATCATAGTAAGGATTACGCTGAAGACTGCGATCATCCTGAAGAAAAGCAATCAAAAATTGATGTGATGGAACGTAAAATCAAGCTCAAAGGTGATTTGGATGAAAAACAGCGCCAGCGCTTGTTGGAAATTGCGAATAAATGTCCGGTACATAAAACGTTGCATGAAAGGGTAGAGGTACGTACTTCACTAGAAGGTAACAATTCTTAGGTTGTGCGGTTGAACGTGAGAAGTAGCCGATAATTAATCCCTTATTTCCATTATATTTGTATCAATCACTATAAACTATGTAAAATGCACATTCAGGGAAAGGTTTTCACAGTTGTAATCCTAATGCTGATCTCTTCTGGAGCGTTGACTCAAGAAGAACACTTAGCTACTTTTACCCAATCAAGGCTTTCAGAAAAGTCATTTCCCGAGAACGTTCAGTTTGCTGTAGGCATCATCGATGGCGATGAAAAGTTAACCTTTGGATTTGAAAAGGATAAAAAGTGGAATGAACTGGACAATGCATCATCCATATTTGAAATAGGATCGATTAGTAAGGTTTTTACATCATTATTAATGACCAATGCAATTTCTGAAGGCTACATTAATCTAACAGATACGATTCAAAATGATTTCGAAATTGATTGGAAGGTGGAGAAACCCATTACGTATAAAATGCTTGCGAATCATACATCAGGATTGCCTCGAATTCCTTCGAATTTATTGAAGGATGCAATTCTGAACAAAGAAAATCCTTATGCTAAATATGATGAAGAGGCTTTAATCAAATATCTCGAAAAGAAGATGTCCTTAAAATCAGAACCGGGTGAAAAATACGCTTATTCTAACCTTGGTGTAGGATTACTCGGTTATTTGGTTTGTGAAAAACTCAATTTAACGTACGAAGAGGCTCTACAGAGATACATTTTAGAACCTTGGTCAATGAACAATACATCGACAAATAGAGTTAATATTCAAGGTGATATGGTTACGGGTCTTAACAAAAAAGGAAAAGCAACGAGTAACTGGGATTTTGATGTATTTGCTGGTGCAGGAGCAATTAAGTCTAATGTAGTTGATATGCTCAAATTCATAGAAGCACAGATCGCCGATACATCTGAGGCTGTTCAATTAATGCAGCAAAAAACATTTGAAGGAGACCAGTTTCATTTATCGTTGGGCTGGCATATAATTCCAAGTGAAAATTGGTTATGGCATAATGGGGGAACAGGTGGTTTCAAATCCTCATTAGCAATAGATCCTAAAACGAATAATGGCGTCGTTATTTTAACCAATATTTCATCAGGTCATGAAAATGCACGGTTTGTTGATGATCTCGTATTCATGTTATTGAAAAGATTATAGTGTGGAGTTGTGGTAGTATGTTTTGGTTGTGATTATATTTTAATTGAGCTTTATTTGCTTCCGCTCTATGAGCCTCGTCAAGGGTGTACATTGAGTGTCCGTTTAAGAAATTCGATGAATTTGGAATAAATAGAAAAATCATTTAAGTTCATCGGTTATCTTTTTGTCGAATAAATCAAAGACCGAGCAGAGAATACTTATCCCCACTCGATCTGTTTTCATATTGATAAATTCGCGATTTTGAAAATTATACAATGCACAGGCGGATTAGTCAGAAATAATTAATTTTTTCGTGTATTGCTTATCATTTACTATATAATTTAGAAAGTATACCCCATTCTCAAAAGAGCTCATGTCAATCTTAAAGTTATGATTATGAATTTTTCTTTCCATGATTTCTCTACCTGACATGTCGTGAATTACCATGTTTATGTTTTTTTGATTTTGGCTCAACTCACCATAAAATAAACCACTAGAGGGATTTGGATATATTGTTACGGGGTTAACTATTTGACTTGTAAGACCTGCGGTATTATTAGACTCTCCTTTAATCATTAGTGCGATGTCGAGTTCAAAATTTGGAGCAGCAATGGAAGTGTCACCCATATTTACTTGAAAAGAGTCAATAATACTTCCATCAGAAGTATTGTACCAATATGCCATACCGTCTTGAGGAACTGAAATATTAGCAGTAATATCATTCGTTACTGGAGGTAATGTTTGATTGGTAGGGCAGAAAATATATAGATATAGATCACTATTAGTTGTTAGCTCGTAAAATCGGTTACCCTGANCTCCACCACTCACANCAGATGTAGAGGAGATGTTAACGTCAGCACTCACTTGTTTTGCNTAAGTCTGATGGGCTCCAAAATATTGTCTAACTTGAGGTCCAAAATAAATTCCNCCACCGACGAGATGGTTCCAGTTTTGTTCCCAAAATAATGAATGTGCCTCCAGGAAGAATCCAACCCACGCTTTAACGCGATTCGTATAGGGGCGTTGTGGGTCTTCACTTAGTGCTCCAAAATTTTCTCCAGCTTCACCGAATATGAGTGGTTTCGGATAATCAAGCTTNGGTAAACCTCCTTCAACAGACCACCCATTGTCGACTACATCCTGAACACTGAGATCTGCATTCATGAGATCGGTCGAGTAATAAACATGGGGGCAATTGACGTCAATATCGGCATGATCAGGTCGTGACCAGCTGACTGAAACCATCCTTCCATAAGGATCGACGTTATTAATGTGCGTAGCCATTTCATTCATCCAGTTATTCGAAGCAACTTGTTCATTAAAAAACTCATAAATATCTACATAGGCGCCCCAACGAGCAATGACATAGCTGTAATAGCGCTTTACTGCATCTCTGTCTTGTAAGTTAATCGGTTGATAGGTGAACCCAGGGTGGTTTTGCCAACCAAAACCGATAGGATCAAATAAAATCCTTACTCCCCGATTCCGAAGTGTTTTAACATAATCGTCACCCCATTTTCCTTTAGTTAC
>P_1C_Liq_1_UnCtyDRAFT_1000104_pt1 | contig 18766 bp, 9 predicted proteins | sample Pon1CUnioCityCA_2_FD_10230 | JGI IMG/M metagenome (IMG submission 10230) | reverse complement strand
AGTCCAAAGGTGCAGTTTGTTGAAGGGATGATGGGTGAAGCGAATTTACGATTTTTTGCCGTTGAACACATATTAATGATGTTGCTTTCCATTCTATTTATTACGTTGGGAAGAAAACGAGCAGAGAAGAGTCCTGACCCGAGTCGACGCCACAAACTCATTTTGCGTTATTACGGTTTGGGCTTTATACTCATATTTATTGCAATTCCATGGCCTTTTATTTACGACAAAATAGGAGCTGGTTACTTTTAGCACCTGTATTTCTTGTTTTTTCACGTTGTGCTCCAACCTCTGTTGTTAACGAGAGCACGGGAAAGGTCGATGGTGCGCTGGTGTACAAAAAGCACTGTGTAAGTTGTCATGGCAAAGGCGGTGATCGCGGTTTGAGCAACGCGGCTAATTTAAAGAAGAGCACCCTGAGATCTTCAGAAATTAGAAAAACGATCCTTTATGGGACAGAAAACGGTATGTCGGCATACGAAGAAGTTATTACGAATAATGAGGAGTTAAATGCATTAGTAAAGCACGTCAAAAGTTTGCAGGAAGATTAATGGAGATAGGTAAGATAAAAAAAGGAATTGAGGGCGAAAAAGCTGTTTTAGTTGGTGTTGTAAGTCAGGATCAAACAAAAGAGGAAGGGAAAGAGCACATTGATGAACTCGCCTTTCTGGCAAAAACGGCAGGAGCTGTCACGAAAAAAAAGTTTTTACAAAAGTTACAAGTTCCTCACCCAAAAACATTTTTGGGGAGTGGCAAGCTCAAAGAAGTTAAAGATTATGTCATAGAGCACAAAATCGACATGGTTATTTTTGACGACGATCTCAGCCCTTCCCAGCTACGTAATATTGAACGCTTTTTGAACGTTAAAATTCTGGATCGCAGCAACCTTATTCTTGACATCTTTGCCTCTCGGGCCCAAACAGCGCATGCAAAAACACAGGTTGAACTTGCGCAATACGAGTACCTTTTACCACGTCTAACGCGCATGTGGACCCACCTCGAGCGCCAGAAAGGAGGTATTGGAATGCGCGGACCAGGAGAGACACAAATTGAAACGGACCGTCGAATCATTAAGGAAAAAATTACGCTACTCAAGAAAAAATTAAAGAAAATAGATAAACAGAAGGCAGTACAACGCGGTAATCGGGGCCAATTAGTGCGGGCTGCACTCGTCGGTTATACCAATGTCGGAAAGAGCACGATTATGAATGCTATCAGTAAGTCCGATGTTTTTGCTGAAAACAAGTTGTTTGCCACCTTAGATACGACAGTCCGAAAGGTCGTGATCGAAAACTTACCATTCCTACTTTCAGATACAGTAGGATTTATTCGCAAACTTCCTCACCAATTGGTTGAGTCCTTTAAATCGACCCTGGATGAAGTGCGTGAATCAGACGTTATTATCCATGTGGTGGATATTTCGCACCCGAACTTTGAGGATCATTACCGCGTGGTGAATGAAACGCTCGGCGAAATTGATAAAGACGAAAAACCCACAATTGTCGTGTTCAATAAAATTGATGCGTACAAATACGAACCACAAGAAGCGGATACGCTGGAGGAAAAGGGTCCGGAAAACTACTCCCTGGAAGAGTTAAAACAACAATGGATGGCGCGTCTAAACGACAGTAAATGTGTTTTTATCTCTGCAGAAAAGAAAATCAATTTTGATGAATTTAAATCTATTCTCTACGACGAGATTAAGACGATATTTCAGGAACGCTATCCCTATAACAATTTTCTGTACTAAAGGAGCACAAAAATAACGAGCGGAATTACATTGTCTGTGCCGAGTATTGAGAAATTCAAAGTGTGTATCTTCCTTCTTAATTCTGTCATAAAAGTTTGTAAATTACAATGTTTACTTTTTTTTGGCACAGTGTGAATTCATTCAAAACATACAAATCAGGACATCACTGCATATGAGCAAAATGAACTTAAAAAAAGGTTCTACCACGAATGTAGTTGCTAAGTAACTTATCTCGACTCCGCTCGATATAGCACATTTCGGCTTCGCTCACTTCGGTAAACTCTGCGCATCGCGATGCAACGCTTTTTGATTGAGCATTCTATTGCTGCGGGATTCCCGCCTGCTGGCGGACAGGCAATCGCGCAAGTAATAGCTGTCATTTTCAACTGACTGCCCGTTTCAACAGCTTGCTTTTTATTGAATGATCTACTCATCTTTAAGTGGCTGAAGGCACTATCATATAGATTACGCTTCCATCATCGAGGGATAAATCCCTCGCCGATGCAATCGCTGAAACAACAATCATTACTCCCTGGGGTATCCAATCATTAAATCGTTATCCATTATAATAACAGTAACCTCAAAAATAATTTCATTTCCCATTGCTCATAAGCGATATTTAAATAAACTTGTACTCCCCAAAATAATGCCCGGGTGGCGGATTTCCGGTAATCGGAGCAAGCTGGTAGACGCGTCCCGATTCCATCGGGATTCTTTCGGGAGTGCAGAAACTTTAACCAATAAATCAATCAAAATGAATTACTCTGTTTATATCTTGTACAGCGCAACGTTTGATCGTTATTATATCGGGCAAACTAATAATTTGGACAATCGAATCAAACGACACAACAACGGTTACGTGAGGTCAACAAAACCTTATCGACCATGGAAAATTGCTTTTCGGACTAACACCAAAGACAGAAAATCCGCCGTGAGGCTCGAAAATCAAATAAAATCCTACAAATTACGCGTGAAAATTCAGGAATTCATCTACTCCGATCAAAATATCGTTAAAAAATAATTGTTCCTAGTATTGCTCATAAGCGATATTTAAATAAATTTGCAGTCACTCTATTTTATGCCCGGGTGGCGGAACTGGTAGACGCGTTGGATTCAAAATCCAATTCTTTCGGGAGTGCGGGTTCGATTCCCGCCCCGGGTACAAAACGGAGTGAGTGTGAGAACGAGAGCGATGACACTCACTTTGTTTTTTCTTTGCTCTCACTCTGCTATTCACACCTCGCTATGTTTAATTTCGAAGAATAATAAATTAGGCACCAAGCCCAGTTGTTAAATCAGCAAACGAAAGAATTACACGCTCAGGGCTTTTTCTCAGTAGTTAAAAGAAATTAGTTACATTTTCCATTCAAGTTACACCCATGAAAGATTTCGTAACAATAATGACCTTCTCCCACTCCATTGAAATTACGGTTTTACGGTCTCGTCTTGAAGCAGACGGTATAGAATGTTTTTTGAAAGATGAGTATACTGTTGATGCCCATCCGATTATTCTAATGCCATTGGCGGGGTTAAACTCCAGGTAAGACAGAAAGATGTTTTAAAAGCAAAAGAAATTCTACAAGAAAATGGTTACTTAAATGATACCCGACAATATCAGCCAAAACTTTTGATTCTAGCTGACAAATATACCGCAAAAACCCCCTTTCTTAGCAATATGCAATTTGAATTCCGTTTGATGATAATGGTTTCCCTCATTGCTTTGATTTTTTCTCTTATTCTGCATTCCGCCTCTTAAATTAAATCCTAAAAGAAAATCTTGGTCGTTAAACATTCAAATTATTGAACGCAAAAAAAACGACACTCCGTTAGGAATGTCGTTTTATTCAGTCATAGAAAAACCTGTGTTCTACTGTTTCACAATTTTAAACGTTTTGGAACCTTGCTCATTGTACACGCGAAGCGTATATATTCCAGTTTCCAGGTGATCAATAGCTACAGTTCCCTCCGTCGAATTTTGTAGCGCCTGGTCATCCACGGCTACTACTCGACCGTTAATGTCAAGTATTTCCACTTGCAAAGCCTTTTCGTTTTCAGGATTCGCAATATTAATCTCATTGGATGCTGGATTCGGATAAACAGCAATTTCTTTCATACTTTCCATTCCTACAGAAAGGTAGTTACAATTCCCGTCGACACGTAACATCATGATAGCCGTATCTGCTGGACAAACTCCATTATCAGCAATATATTGATAGTTGTAATCTCCAGGTGCATCTGGTGAAGTCACTTGTCCATTACCGAGTGGATTCTCGTAGGGATCATTCCATGTACCAATCGTATCGGCACTATTATCCAGACCGTCATTCAAATCGACTGGTTCATTTCTACAAGCTACTAAGAGACCATTTTGACCTGCATTTGAAGCAGGGAATAAGTCAATAGTAGCAACTGTCGTATCAGATTCACAAATCGCGTCGACGATGTAATATACTTCGTGCGGCACAGCTGGCAGATTTGATACCACAAACAAGGAGTCATCCACGATTAAAGACGGTGTATTTGGATATTCCCAACGCCCATTATTCTGACCTTGTACGATGATGTTATTATTCAAATTAACGGTGTCGTCAAGTCGACAGAAATCGAGCGCTCCATCCTGCCCAGGAACAGCGAAACAGTTATCAATTTTCACATTATCCAACAATATGTCATTGTAAAATGCTGAATTGATCGTAACTGTTTGATTCGTCATGAATCGCACTTTAATGACCTGACCCGCATAAGCCGCCAGGTCATACGATTCCGTTCTCCAGTTTGTACTATCACCCTGAAGTGTATCCAGATAATTCCACGTTCCGTTGGCGTAAACCTCAACTATGAGTGGAACGTTATCTCCAGGGTTATCGGTGTTATTACTGAACCAATCGAACTCCAAATAAGGATCGACTAACGGCGAAACATCGATATTCGGTGAAGTCAGCATAACACTGTCTGGGTTAGAGCCAGAGCCATCTGTCCAGGCAAAGGTCCCATTTGGACGCCCATTAGCAGCTGCACCATAACCAGGAGAGCCCGAAAATTCCCACAATGTATTAGCAGATGTAGAGTTTATATTGTTGAAATTATCCCAACAATCTGGTTGAACACCAGCCTGAAATTCCTCTAAGAACGGCGCCATGTAAGTGAGACACTCTGTTGAAAACTCTTCAATCGCACTGTAATCACTCGTATCACCAGGACTACAAATTGCTCTTACATAAGCATCGTACTGCGTGTCCGGAGTAAGTCCTGTAATTGTTTCAGGATTATTGGTTGTTACTAACGTATTACCTGTTCCTAAAGTGAATCCAGCCGTATCATATTCAATGATCCATTCTGTTTCATTAAACCCAGCTTGCCAGTCCAATTCAGTTGTCGTTGCAGCAATATTGACAGCTGATAAACCAGTCGGATCTGGGCAAGAAGGTGCTTCAAGAATTTCGAATTCATCAATAGCCAAATCACCATTGATTCCAGCACGTGAAGTTACAAATCTGATTTGAACAGTTTGTCCGATATATCCTCCAAGTGCAATACCAAACTCTTGCCATGGCTCTATTTCACTCGTTTGCTGTTGTCCACTAATCGATCCAATTCCATCCCACGTCAAACCACCATCATCAGATACTTGAACGCTTAACTGAGTGATATCGTCACCATACATGTGATAATAGAACGTCAGATATGGAACTGTCAACGGAGTCAGGTCAATATACGGAGATGTAAATTGAGCAACATCCCCATTTGATCCAGAAGAAGATTCCGTAAAGATATAATTTCCTGTTCCTCCAAATCCTGATGAGGGACCTGTACTACCAGTAGGTGTGTTACCTGAATTTGTTTCAAATGCATAGTCACTTGTTGGGTTTCTTGTCCAACACTGGCTAATATCACCAGAAACAGGATCCCAATCCGTTCCATCAAAATTCTCATTGAAAGGTGCCGTAAACGGAGAACATGACGTAGTAAGTGTAAGTGGTCCTACCCAATCTGATTCGTCACCTCCTCCACAGTCAGCCTGTACGTAGAAATCGTATTGAGTGGCTGGGTTTAATCCAGTAATTGTTGCAGGATTCGATGTTACAGGTTGGAATGTTCCACCACCTTGTGTAAATCCAGCTAGACCAAATTCAATATTCCAATTCGTTGCAGAGCCTAACTCTGTCCATGCCAACTCAACATCTGTACTACCTATAGTATTAGCTACAAAATCAATAGGAAATGGACAAGTTGGTGCTTCTTCGACTACAAACTGGTCGATTGAAACATCACCATTTAGACCACCACCGCGCGCTGTACTGAAACGCACCTGGATCGTTTGTCCTGCATAAGCCGTTAGGCTCACTGGATAAACCTCCCAGGCATCACCGTTAGCAGTTTGTTGTTCACCTACTATGGTGCCTTCATTCGTCCAGGTTGCTCCACCATCGTCAGATATTTCAACATCTAGCTGTGTAATATCATTTCCGTACATGTGGTAGTAAAAGGTTAAAAATGGATCCGTTAAAGGAGTTAAATCAATTTCAGGAGAAACAATTTGGGCGACATCACCTGTAGAACCAGAAGAGGCCTCAGAGTAAACATAATTGCCAGCTCCACCAAAGCCTGTTGATGGACCTGTACTTCCTGAAGGAGTGCCGCCAGTGTTAGACTCGAATATAAAACCTGTGTTTGGATTGCGCGACCAACACGGACTAATATCTCCTGTGGCCGTATTCCATTCCGTACCATCAAAGTTTTCTGTGTAAGGAGCCGTTTCAGGTAAACAGTTCGTAAATGCTGAGACTGGACCTATCCAATCAGACTCATCACCTCCCCCACAATCTGCTTGCAAGTAAAAGTCATAGGCAGTAGCAGAATTAAGTCCCGTTACTGTTCCCGGGTTGTTTGTAACCGGAAATAGCGTACCTGAACCTTGTGTAAATCCAGCAGGGCCATATTCAATATTCCACATGGTTTCCGTTCCACCATTTGTCCAAGAAAGCTCTACACTGTTGGTTCCAATATTTGTCACTACAAGGTCAGAAGGGAATGGGCAGGTAGGAGCCTCTTCGATTACCAACTGGTCAACAGAAACATCTCCTTCATACCCTCCTCCTTTCGACGTTGAAAAGCGCACTAGAATACTTTGACCTGCATAAGCAGAAAGGTTAACCGGGTAGATTTCCCACGCATCTGTTTCGGCTGTTTGTTGTTGCCCAACAATTGATCCCTCAACGGTCCAGGTCGTTCCACCATCATCTGAAATTTCTACGTCAAGCTGTGTTATTTCACTTCCAAACATGTGATAGTAGAATGTCATATAGGGGGTCGTCAGTGGCGTTAAATCAATTTCTGGTGATATTATTTCAGCTGTGCTTCCCGTGGTACCAGAAGAAGCTTCCGTATAAACATAATTTCCTGCACCTCCTAACCCAGAAGAAGGCCCAGTATTGAAACTTCCTGTTCCACCTGTATTTGATTCAAAAGCATAACCCGTAGTTGGTGTTCTCGTCCAACAAGGACTGATATCTCCTGTCCCCGTGTCCCACTGGGGTCCATCAAAAGACTCAGTGTATGGTGCTGAAGCTAGCGCCGCACAATTGGTAAAACCTCCTACTGGACCAATCCAGTCTGAAACATCACCGCCACCACAATCAGCTTGTACATAAAAATCATAAGAAGTTCCAGCAGTTAGTCCTGTCACGGTAAAAGGATTTGAATTTGCAGGAACTATCGTTCCAGTTCCTTGCGTGAATCCTGTAGGACCGTACTCAATATTCCAGTTTGTTGCCGTACCATTCTCTGTCCAGGAAAGATCAGCAGAGTTTTGCCCTGTATTCGTAACGATTAGGTTAGAAGGGAATGGACATGTTGGAGCTTCCTCAACAACGAACTCATCAATCGAGACATCACCATTAAAACTACCCCCTTTATTTGTAGAAAACCTTACAAGCACAGTCTGTCCTGCATAGGCAGTAAGGCTTACTGCCAATCGCTCCCAAGGATCTGATTCATCCGTTTGTTGTTCACCAATAACCGACCCTTCAACGGTCCAAGTTGTTCCTCCATCATCGGAAATTTCTACATCTAACTGTGTGATATCATCTCCGTGCATGTGATAATAAAATGTCATGAACGGATCTGTCAAAGGGGTCAAATCAATTTGAGGCGAAGTCAGTTCAGCCAAATCACCTGAAGTTCCAGAAGAAGCTTCAGTGTAAACGTAGTTCCCCGTTCCTCCAAAAGCTGCAGTAGGTCCAGTGTTGGATGAAGTGGTGTTTCCAGTATTCGTCTGAAAGTAAAAACCAGTAGAACTATTTCTCGTCCAACAGGCATCAATAGCACCTGTTCCAGGATCCCAAGTTCCTCCATCAAAATTCTCCGTATAGGGTGCTGTTTGCGGACATTGCGATAGCGCAACATTCACATTAAAAGTACCTAATACGGCTAAAACGGCTAACAATATATTTCTTTTCAAGAGCATACTATTTTATTAATTATAATCCATTACGCAACTAAGACGTAAATTTTCTAAAATTAGTTGGTTTATAAAAGTTAATTTACAAAAATAATTATATCTGTTAAAGATATTGCAAATTATATTGTTTTAGTTATTTATAATTGTCTAATGTTGAAATACACCTTCTAAGAGGTTCAGTTCTATAGTGAGCCAAAAGTCTTACTTCTCTTTATTAAAAAAATGAAAAGAATTAAGTAAATTCTTAGTTCTATAAACATGATAAAACAAAAAAAGCGGCACTCCTCAGAGTACCGCTTTTCCAATTATTTGTGAGCAATTATATCAATTTACTGCTTCACAAGTTTGAAGGTCTTCTGACCGGATTCATTGTAGATACGGATGGTATAAATACCCGTTTCTAAATGATCGATCGCAACCGTTCCTTCAGTTGTGTTTTCGAGTGCATCATCATCAACCGCAACTACACGTCCATTCACGTCAAGTATTTCTACTTTCAACGCTTCAGAATTTGCAGGGTTGACAATATTCACTTCTTCTGTCGCAGGGTTTGGATAAATTGAAATTTCATTCATCGCTTCCGTAGCGAGTGATAAGTAATCACAATCACCATCTACCATCAAATCAACAAGTGATGTGTCCGCTGGACAAACACCATTTGAAGTGATATAGTCATAATTGTAATTTCCTCCTGCTGATGGCGCAGCAATTTGACCGCTAGCCAACATGTTATTAGAAGGATCGTACCAGTCACCTCCAAGGTCAACGTTTCCGTTAAGTCCTTGAATTAAATTAACAGGTTCGTTTAAACAAACTTCAACTGAACCATCTTCACCCGCTGAAGAAGGAGGGAAAACGTTAATCGACGCTACCGTCGTGTCCGTTTCACAAATCCCGTCTACTAGGTAGAGTACATCATAGGTATCAGCAGGCAATGTTCCAACATTGAAAATCGAATCATTCGTGATCAAGAATTGACCTCCAGGATATACCCAGCGACCGTTGGTTTGACCTTTAACGATGATATTGCTATTTAGATTCAATGTATCATCTAAACGACAAATATCAGCAGAACCATCTTGTCCCGGCTCAGGAATGCAATTATCGATCTTCACATCATCCAGCAAGATATCATTATAAAATGCCGAATTCGTAGTGACCGACTGATTTGTTCTAAACTGCACTTTAATCACCTGACCTGCATAGGCAGAAAGATCATAACTTACGGTCATCCAGTCAGTACTATCAGTTGCCAATGTATCTAGATTATCCCAAGTTCCATTTGAAAGCACATCAATTATTAAAGGAACATTATCACCTGGATTATCTTCATTGTTACTGAACCAGTCGAATTCCAGGTATGGGTTTGTTAGTGGAGATACATCAATGTTCGGCGTTAGCAACATTACGCTATCTGGATCTGGAGTAGACCCATCTGACCAAGCGTATGTCCCATCAGGACGTCCGTTATTTGACGCCCCATAACCTGGCGAGTTATCAAACTCCCAAAAAGCGTTTGCACTCGTTGAATTCGCACTCGTTAGGTTATCCCAACAATCGGGTTGAACACCTGCGCTGAAATCTTCTAAGAACGGCGCCATATAAGTCACACACTCCGTTGTAAACGTGGCGAGTTGACTGTAAGAACTTGTGTCTCCAGGACCGCATATTGCTCTAACGTATACATCGTGTTGCGTGTTTGGCATCAATCCTGAAATCGTTTCTGGGCGATTAGTTGTTACCATCGTGTTTCCAGTACCTAAGTTAAAATTGGTTGTATCGTATTCCAGGATCCATTCAGTCTCCGTATTACCGAGCTGCCAATCAACATCAGCCGATGTGGCTGTAATGTTATTCACAACCAAATCAGTCGGTTGCGGACAAGAAACACACGTTTCAATATTGAATAAATCAATTGCCATGTCACCTTCAAAACCAGTACCGCGAACACCAATTATGCGGTATTCAATTGTTGAACCAATATAAGGTGTTAAATCGATTTCTACCGGAGTCCAAGGATCAGTCTCAGCAGTTTGGTCCTGACCAACTTGCGTAAACTCAGTCGTCCAGGTTGCACCACCATCATCAGATACATCAACAATCAATTCACCCATTTCAGCACCAAACATGTGGTAATAGAATGAAATTCGCGCTTCTACCATCGCCTGAGTGAGATCGACCGAGTTATTTGGATAAATCGTATCGGCATCACCTTGTGCTCCTCCTGAAGTTTCAAGGAAAATATACCCATTCCCAGTGAAAGCACCATCAGGACCTGTTCCAAACGAACCTGTTGTACCAGTATTAAACTCCCATTGCGGATCTCCCGTTGCTGTATTCGACCATTCTGATGGAAAAGCAGACTCGAAGTCCGTTGAATACAAATTCGTATTTCCTCCAGATGTACAGTTTATTGGCGCAATCAACGTAGTGATATTGATTGGACCAATCCACATACTTTCATCACCTCCACCACAGTCTGCTTGTAGGTAAATATCGTAAGATGTTGTGGGGCTTAAACCTGTCAACGTGTACGGGTTAGAGTTCGCTGCTACTACTGTTCCAGATCCTTGAGCAAATCCAGGAGCACCATACTCTATATTCCACATCGTTTCAGTGCCGCCGTTCGTCCAGTCGAGGTCAACGGAAGTTGCTGTGACATTTGAAGCATTTAAGTTTGTAGGAGATGGACAAGTAACCTCAGAAACATTTACGTTATCCACGATCCAATAATAAGACCAGTCTCCAACCCACCGAAAACGTACTTGAGCATTAGTGGCACCGTTAAGATCCGCTGTTATGTCCAGCGATTCAAATTCGGGGTCATTCGTATCTGTTGTACCGGTCAATACAGTAACCCAACTCGTGCCATCAAAGACCTCAACATAATATTCACCTCCAAAGCCACCATTAAAATAATGGTCGAACGTTAATATAATCGGATTAGTGTAAGCTGAGGCATCGAACTGAGGTGTTTCTAAAGCAGATTCTTCAGGATTACCATCTGACCCTAAATCATCACTGTCAAATATTGCAGCTGGATCTGTTATCGGAGCATTAAGGGTCCTCCCTCCTGGATTATCAAAAGTCCATAGCCCTCCTCCAGCTAAAATCTCATTGTTGTTCCACCCTGCTGGTGGGGTTGTACCAGTCATTCCTGCAAAGTCCTCGTCAATAATCTGTGCTTCCACTGACGAAAACATAAACAGGGCGACCATCGCACCTAAGTAATTGTAAATTTTCTTCATAAACCTTTATTTTTTTATTTGTATTATTAACGGATAAATATATAAAAAGGTTGGGGAAATAACAATTTTTTATAGTGAAGCGTGATTTATGTAATAAATGTGTCAATTTAATCATCCACTCATTTTGGAGTAATTAAAAAAAATAAAGAGCAATGGTACAAGAGCTATAATGGAACCCGAGCACGCAAAATAATGATCAGACATACTCGATACAAGGTATCACATCACCCTGTATCCCGATTGCTGGAACTGAGGACCAAAGCATAAAAGTACGGAGTACTAACGAATGATATTCACATGTCCCGTTTCCACATATTTATTATCCGTTTGAATGGCTTTAAATTCCATTTTCCAGACATATGTGCCTAATGGGACTTGGCGGTTGCTTCCCGTTCCATAAGTTCCATCCCAACCCACCTGGTGATTGCGCGAAACAAAAACAGTTTCGCCCCAGCGATTATATATTGTCAATCTAAAATCCTCAGGAGTGAACCCCGGAGGAAATTCTGCTTTAAACCGTTCATTGTATGGATCATTATCTGGGGTGAACGTGTTGGGTACATAGTATAAAACGCGATTCTCAACGGTAATAAACTCTGTCACTGAATCACGACATCCTTCATCCGTCAACGCCAAGAGCTTCACCCAATAATCTCCACCAATCTCTGGAAATTCAATCGTTGGATTATTTTCTGATGAACTGTCAAAGTCATCAAATAACCAGGCCACTGAATCCTCTTTCACTGATAAATTGCTAAATTGTACTTCAGACTCAATAATATCCAATTCTTCAGGTGAATAACTAAAATCTGCTACCGGATTGTGGTAAACCGTTAATAGATCTTCAATTCTTAAGCTGTCTGCGCAACCTTCATTACTTTCTACTCGCAACTTTACATCGTAAACTTCGGTATCATCTGACTCGTTGTATAAACAATCTTCATAAAAACCTTCCGCACTCGACTGCATCAATTCACCGTTCAAATACCAGCTATAGTCCACCATTGTCGAAGGATTATTGATAGTAGAGCCTGAATTCAATGTAAAACACAACGGTGAACAATCGGCAAGTATATTGTTGTCAATAGATGGAACGGGACGCGGATGAACCGTCACTTGCTCCGTAATTGAATCCCGGCAACCATGATTCGTTTCCACCAACAATTCAACATCGTAGGCTCCATCGTTATCATAAGTGTGCGCAGGTTCTGCTTCGCTGGAGCTATTCCCATCGGCAAAATCCCAGACATACAAATCAATGGTATTTGCAGAGTTGGTGTTAGTTACTGAAGAGTTGTTTTCAAAATTATGCGCAACGTTCAAGCATTGATCTTCTACAGAAAAATCAGCATCAGGTAGCGGATAAACAACTGTTTGAACTTCTACAGAATCTACACAACCATTGTTGGTTTCCACTTTTAGCGATACATCGTAAATATTTTCGTTGTCGTACTCGTGCACAGGGTTCTGTACGCTTGAAGTATTTCCATCACCAAATTCCCAGGACCATTGAGATAGCACGTCACCATTCGAGTTGTCCAACGAAGAATTATCAGTAAAACTCGTTTCTTCTTCGAAACAAACACTGTCGATATCGACCTGAGCATCGGGTGTTTTATACACCACGACAGTTGCGGTATCTTTGTCATCACAATTACCTAATGTATAGTTCACAATATAATCCGTACTATCCGAGGGATCAATGTTTGGTAATTGGCTGGCAGTGGAATTATCGAGCTCCCACAAGTAGTCACCACCCGGATCTGAGACTGAAGTTGCTATATCAATCGTTTCTCCATCACAGATATAGTAGTCCTGTGCTGTAATTTCAGGCTGTAGGTTTACAGTAATACACACAACGTTAGATAATGAAGGTGTACCACAGTCACCGACTTCCGCACGCCAGCAAGAATTCGTATTATCTAAAGGAGGCGAGGTTTCACTATCCGTTGTCGCACCCGCTAAATCAGTCCAGGGACCACTGGGGTCGGGAGCAAATTGCCACTGGATATCGTCTTCATAATTCACCAATGTCAAATCCACGGTTTCCCCTTCACAGACTTCAGTTTCACTGGCACTAGCTGTTCCTGCGTCGGGAGGGGGTTCAACAATAATTTCTATTGATGCCTGGGTTGTTGTGTTCGTGCACTCCTCAGTTATATCAACCGTAAAAATACTATCGTCTGTGGGGCAAACATTGATTTGAGAATTCGTAGATCCAGTACTCCAGGAATATTCAAGCACTTGTCCACAACCGCCACTTACTCCAGCAGATAGAATAGTACAATCCCCAGAGCAAACAGTATCGCTCTGAGCAGTTATTTGTCCATTTAAAGCAGGTGGGGTGCCTGGAACGGTAAAAGTAAACGATTGCGTCCACCCACCATTGACATCAGCGTTGTGATTCTCCCTGAAACGCACTTTGTAGTCTCCGGGACATAAATTACCAAAAGGAATAAAGGTGGTGGGATAACTCTGCAATACACAATTGGGTTTTTGCATTTGTGGAGACTGAAAAAAAGGATATGTATTCAAAGGACCGTAAAATCCTGGATTAAATGCAGAACCATTCCAAGGAACATTTTGACAACGCACTTCGATGTCTAACCAATAAGGCGTATTTCCACATCCTGAAGCGCAAGTAGCGGGGTCAGAATCGGCATTGATTTCAATCCCATTAGGTAAAACTGTTATACTCGTATTCATTAAAGGTAGAGAATGACAGGCAATACCTTGTTTCGCATAAAGCGATGTAAACAACAACAATATTAGAATTACTAATTTATTCCTCAAAATATTCTCAATTTTATAGTTCACCATAATTTAAAACTAACGGAGTAAGTTCACATGTCCTGTTTCCTGATAGCGCTTATCCCGCTGAATTTCTTTGAACTCGATTTTCCAAACATAAGTTCCATTCTCAGCTCTTCGACCGCTATCCGTTCCATAGGTTCCGTCCCAACCAATAAGATGGTTTTGCGATTCAAACACCACTTCCCCCCAACGATTAAATATAATGAATTTGAAATCTTCGGGAACAAAACCATCTGAAAATATAGGTTTAAAACTTTCGTTAAACTGATCACCATTGGGAGTAAATGTATTTGGAACATACATTGGAATGTTCTCGTCTACTTTAATAAATTCACCAATTGAATCTTTACACCCTTCATCTGTATACGCAAGAAGATAGGTCAGGTACTGACCTCCTTTCTTTGGAAATTCAACGATTGGATTCAACGCGGTAGACTGATCAGAAACACCAAACATCCATTGCAGTGAGTCAGCATATTCTGAGGTGCTTTCAAATTCCGCTTCACTGTTGACGATATCGAGGTAATTTGGTTCAAACTCGTAATTCGCGACAGGATTATGGTTTACGGTTAAATGATCGCTGATTGACGCGCTATCAATACATCCTTCATTGCTTTCAACGATCAATTTTGAGTCATACACAACAGGATCTCCCGATTTGTTTTTAATACATTCATAATACGACGATTCGCCACTATTTTTTACAATACTATCATTGAGTATCCATTGGTAATTGACCATTGTCGAAGGATCATTAATCGCCGCTCCCGAGTTAAGTGTCACACACAAAGGAGAACAGTCAACCGTAGTATCAGCAGAATAATCCACCACTGGTCGCGGATGCACGATGACCTCCTGAGTAACATCGTCGACACATCCTTGATTCGTCTCGACCGTTAAATTCACATCATAAAACCCGTCCGAATCATAATTCCAAGTCGGATTTTCTTCTTGTGAAGTTGAGCCATCTCCAAAATCCCATTCCCAACTTACAACATTATTGGTCGTATTAGCGTTACTGACTGAAGTGTTTTCTATGAAATCGACATCCTCCTCAAAGCAAACATCTTCGGCTGTAAAGTCAACATCTGGAAGTGGATATACAGCCGTATTTATCGTAGTCGAATCCAGGCATCCGTTATTAGTAGTAATTTTCAACTCTACGTCATAGACATTTTCAGTACCGTAAGTATGATCAGGATTTTGCTGTGTCGACGAATTACCATCTCCAAAATCCCATTCCCATTGGTCGATTTGATCGCCGAGCGAATTATCCAGTTCAGATCCATCGGTAAACTGCGTCACCTCGTTTAAGCAAACACTATCGACCGAAATCTGGGCTTCAGGTACTTTTCGCACAACGACCGTACTTGTATCCTCCGCCTCACAATCATTCAACGTATATGACACAATATAATCAGTTGTTGCAGGAGGAGATACTTCATAGTAAGTATCCGTTGTCGTTCCATCGATTTCCCATAAGTAATCTCCTCCGGGAGCAGAAACAGTGGTGGGAATATCAATAGTATCATATTCACAAATATCAAAATCGTCTACCGCGACTGATGGTATAGGGTTGACAGTAATACACACCTCATTGGAATGAATAGGAGTGTTACAATAGCCTACCCGAGCACGAAAACACCTCTGCGTATTATCTATCGGGGGAGAAGTAAAATTGTCTGCTGTCGCTCCTGGTATTTCAGTCCAGGGTCCTCCAGAATTGGGAGCAGATTCCCACTGAATGTCATCTTCGTAATTGACGAGTGTAAGATCCACCGTTTCACCTTCACAAACTGCCGTTTCGCTGGCAGAGGCTGTACCCGCATCAGGAATGGGGTTTACAATAATTTCAATCGTCTCCTGGGTTGTTGTTCCACTACATGCTTCTGTAATATTTACCGTAAAAATGCTATCGTCGGTAGGGCACACATTAATTTGAGAGTTTGTTGATCCCGTACTCCAGGAATATTCTGGCACCAAGCCACAACCTCCCGCAACTCCAGCTGTTAATACGGTACAGTCTCCTTCACAAACCGTATCCGATTGAGCTGTTATTTGACCATTTAAAGTGGGAGGAGTCCCTGGAATTGTAAAGTAAAATGCACCCGTCCAAGCAGCAGTTTGAGAATTATGATTCTCCCTAAATCGCACTTGATAGTCCCCCGGACAAAGGGAGCCAAATGGTATAAATGTCGTGGGATAGCTCTTTTGTATACAACTCGGTTTATTCATCTGCGGTGATTGAAAGAATGGGTAGGTGTTGAGCGGGCCGTAATAACCAGGGTTAAATGGTGACGGATTCCAGCTTTCCCCTACACAACGCACCTCGATATCTATCCAATAAACCGAGTTATTACATCCCGCTGCACACGTGGCTGGATCGGAATCAGCGTCGACCTCAATACCATTAGGCAAAACGGTTATTCCAGAATTGAGTAAAGGTAAAGCATGGCAGGCTTGAACGCGTTCAGCAGTGGTTGTCAGTAAAATTACCACCAATGTATTCAACAACCATTTCACCTTATTTCTTTTTAACATCATTGTTTCGTTTTGTTACAATTTCTGCGCACATCTGTCCGTTTGCTTCTTATAGACGTCCAACAATAACTCAATGTTGCCTCATACGGTAATTTTTTTTGCTCTGTTAGAAAAAAAGCTCTAAAGGTAGCTGTTTCCAATTACAAGGACTTCGTCCGTCCACCATCTACTGGAACATTAATTCCGTTGATATATCCGGCAGCCGGGCTCGCCAGAAAGGCGACCGCATTAGCAATTTCATGCGGTTGTGCAATGCGTTTCATCGGTGAAAGTTCTGCCATATTTGAAAGTATTTCATCATAATTCAGACCTGAAGATTTTGCTGCTTTATTCTCTGCTATGGATTGCAGTCGCGACGTATTCGTTGCTCCTGGAAGCACATTATTTACCGTAATATTGAATTTCCCCAATTCATTGGCAAGTGTTTTACTCCAATTAGCTACGGCACCGCGTACAGTATTCGACACACCTAAACCATCGAGTGGTTGTTTCACACTTGTAGAAATAATATTTATTATGCGCCCGTATTCCATTGCTTTCATACCAGGATAGAGGGCTTGCACCATGATATGGTTACAAATTAAGTGTTGTGAAAAGGCATCTTCAAACTCTTCCGTACCCGCATCTATAATTGGACCACCTTTCGGTCCTCCGGTATTATTCAACAAAATGTGGGCTTTATTTTCAGTTGCCCAGTTCNTAATCGTCTTCTTAAGTTCCTGTGGTTTCGAAAAATCAGCAACTAAATAACCGTGCTTTTCGTTCGGTTTGAGTTCTGCTAATACCGTTTTTAGTTTCTCTTCATTTCTAGCTATGAGCGTCACATCAGCTCCAAGTTCTGCTAATTCTAATGCAGTTGATTTTCCAATACCCTGAGTACTTCCACAAACCACCGCTCGCTTTCCATTTAAACTTAAATCCATAATTCTTTTTTTATTCGACCGTTACTGATTTGGCTAAATTTCTCGGTTGATCCACATTACATTCGCGCATCACTGCAATGTAATAAGAAACCAATTGCAGTGGTATCGTCGTAAGTAGAGGAGTTAAGTGCTCATCCGTATCTGGAATCTCTATGACATGATCAGCCATATTTTTCACTTGCTCATCTCCTTCAGTGACGATTGCAACTACTTTTCCTTTTCTGGCTTTCACTTCTTGAATGTTACTTACCACTTTTTCATACGAAGGACCTTTTGTTGCAATGACAAAAACAGGCATCTCTTCGTCAATAAGTGCAATCGGACCGTGTTTCATCTCTGCTGCAGGGTAACCTTCAGCATGAATATACGATATCTCTTTTAGCTTTAGCGCTCCTTCTAATGCCACAGGGAATGAATTACCTCTCCCCAAATAGAGCGCGTTTCGCGCACCTTTATAGTTTTTCGAAAGTTTTTCAATGTAGGCGCTCGATTCCAGTATGCGCGAGACCTTGTCTGGGATCAACTCCATTTCGGTAATCAACCTTCTGAATTTCGATTCATTCAAGGTTCCTTTCTTTCTGGCAATGGTCAAGGCCATTAATGTGAGCACCGTCACTTGTGCGGTGAAGGCCTTTGTGGAGGCAACGCCAATTTCAGGACCCGCATGGGTATAAGAGCCAGCGTGCGTAATACGGGAAATCGAAGAACCCACAACATTACAAATACCAAGTATTATAGCCCCCTTTGACTTCGCCAATTCAAGCGCAGCCAACGTATCTGCTGTTTCTCCGGATTGTGAAATAGCTATTACAATATCACCCTCTTCAATAATTGGATTGCGGTAACGAAATTCTGATGCATATTCTACCTCTACGGGAGTGCGCGTTAAATCTTCAAATAAATATTCTCCAACAAGCGCTGCATGCCATGATGTTCCGCAAGCTACCATGATGATACGGTTAGCATTGGCCAACTGCTGTTCATAATCTTTTATTCCACCGAGGCCAACCCATCCTTTATCCACATTCAG
>P_1C_Liq_1_UnCtyDRAFT_1000103_pt1 | contig 18781 bp, 26 predicted proteins | sample Pon1CUnioCityCA_2_FD_10230 | JGI IMG/M metagenome (IMG submission 10230) | reverse complement strand
GCCGACCAGCCGCAATCTTGGCACGTCGGACAGCCACCGACCACATGAATGTTCGGAGACCGACACTCTCGGCACTCCGAAGCGAAACCGCCCACTATTCGTCCTCGGTGTGTTCGCGGATCTGGGCCGGAGTCATTCCCGAAAGACGGAGCGCCCGCCGTTCAAGAATAATCGCAACCGCCTCCGAGATTAGCGCCCCCGTTGCGAGCCCGGCCCACAACGCCATGATAACCGGGTCGTATAGAAACTCCATTAGAGGTCTCCGTTCGCGGCGAGAAGGGGCGCGACAAGGGACTTTCCCTTCGCCGCGTCCTGTCCGACCGCCCGGTAGTGTTGCCACGCCACAAACGGATTCGCCGCCGAATACTCGTGGTGGGCGTACACGTCCATCCCGCCCCGGCCGTTGTCGAACCAGAAAACGTGGTTCTGATACACGGCCAGCGCGTCGGGAACGAGATCGGACCGGCTCTCCCGGTAGACCATAGAGCCCGACTCAAACTGGTCGCCTTCTGGCCGCCCCCGGACCTTGAGCCCGGAGAGAACACCCTGTACGTAGCCGGCGTCCTCAAAGAGCCGTGCGGCATCCTGCGACGTTCCGTTGATGGTGCCTACAAACTCCGTCGCCTTCGCCGAATTGGTGAGAGCGAACGCGCTGTTGTCTCTCACGTACTGGTCAAACGAACCGAGAACAACGCGCCGAAACTTGTTCCAATACTCGTTCTCGGCCGCCCCGAGATAGTCGCGTCCGATGTAGTGATACAGAAGCGTTACGCCGAGCGCCGATATGAGCGGGGCGAGAACGGCACCCAATTCAATAGAAGAAATCATTTGGTTAACTTACGGCTTGTACCAAACACTAACCGACCGCGGAGTTGCGCTACTAAACCCACTACCTTCTGCTGTTGCCGTAAACCCGTTACTGTATTTAAACGGAGGAAGCGTGGCAACAGCACCTTCACCAGTTCTCACACCCCGAACAGCAACGCTGTTTCCGTCTACCGTAAGATTCCAATTACTTACCGAACCGGTGTCTCCCGAACTTGCTGACGTAAAAGTAATTGCTCCAACAGTTCCCGAGCCGCTATCAGAAACCGTTACTGGACTGGAGTTTCCGCTATTGGAGATGCCAAAACCGTGAGAATAGTCTGATATATTGAACGCGGTCCCATTATCTCCTTTGGGGCCTTGCGGCCCGGTCGGTCCCGTGTCCCCTGTGTAGCCACGCGGCCCCCGAGAGCCCGTGTCGCCCTTGGGCCCGGTTGGGCCGGTATCTCCGGTGTATCCTCGGTATCCGCGCGGCCCCTGTGAACCAGTTGCTCCATCGGCTCCTGTGTAGCCGCGCGGGCCACGTGAACCAGTATCTCCTTTCGGCCCAGTAGCACCATCGGTTCCGGGGTCTCCCTTCGGGCCCTGTGGGCCCTGCTCCCCAGTAAACGAGTAAATGGTCCCCGTCGAGTCCTTGTATTTAGCAACTCCGTCTCCCTCGTGGAAGTATAGTTCTTTTAGATTTGCGTCTGCGTCGCTTGTGTAAACCGGAGTCCGGTCCGGCGTTCCCCATGACATTATAATTTAATTAACTCTGAAACACAACGAACCCGTCAGAGCGGGTGTAAACTTGTGCGCCTTCCTGTTCAACGCTCGCCGGAATATCCGCAATCGTGTCGTAAATGGCGTTCTGGACCTTCTCGCCGACAGTAACCGTGTTGGGAGAAATGTCCTCTCCGGTGTGGTCGTGCGGGAGTTGTGAATTTACCCACGTTTCTGTCGCAACGGCGTTTCCGCTCACCGAGAGGCTCCCACCAACAGACAGGTCTTGGAAGACGTTTGCCGAGCCTTCAAGAGAGATCGTGCCGCCCGAGAAGTCGATGTTCCCCGCGCTTCCGACAAGCGAGTTAGTTCCAACCGACAGGTCCGAGGTGATCTCGCCACCACTCCGTTCAACCAAGTCGTTGTTGGTTGTCGAAATGAGGTGGTTCAGGTCTTTGATTATGTTGTGGGTAACAAAGTTGTCCCACCCGTCAACCGGCTGTTCGCCCTCCTGATACGAATACCCCGTTGGGTGTTCTGCCCCTGTGTCTCCCCACGTTTTCAGTAAAGTGCTGTAATTAACCATTATTTAAGAATTGCTGAATAAGTGCCGCCGTTTTCTTTTGGATCTCCGTTTGTGTCGAGACCATCATACCCCTGTCCGGGACAGAATTGCCCAAATTATACTCCCCCGAAGACGTGTACGTGAACGTCCCCAAAACGCGGAAACTCAATTGATAGCCCGCCGGAATGAGTAGACGACCGTTTTCTGAAAGTTCGGTCGAACTCAACGCGATGTTATCAATCGAACCCGGCGGGGGGGTTAGCGTAATCTCCGCGGGCTTTTCTTCGTACTCGACCGTTTTCGGATCAACATCAAGAATACCCGCAATTCTGTTGATTAATCCACCAACGGTTCCTTCGCTCGTTATTGACTGGTATTCAGTAAACGTGCGAAGTCGATACTTTTCGACCGACTCCGCGGACTTTGAAACCGTGTCAAACGGTGCGCCAATCTCGGAAATGCTCGCGTTCTTAGAAGCGGTCTGAATCGTTGTCTCCCGATCAATTTCAGACAGGTCTGCGTCGAAATTGTCAATAGACTCTCCGATAACGTCGAGAAGCAGGCGATTGCCACTCTCGTTGTCTTTCGGCATCCAAACAGGCAACGCCCGAACAATATCGTGGCCCGCTTCGCTTAACTCGTGTGCCATTTAGATCGGGTTCTCCGTGATAGAAATAGAACCATCAACAGCATCCGCAGTAGCCAACTGGTAGTCCTGTATGGTGATGTTTGCCGTCCCGGTCGGGTTAGCCGAAACTCCCACAGTCAACGAATTAACGTCAAAGACACCGGGAACGTCTCGGATCGCATATTCAATCTCTCCGTAAATCACGTCGTCGCTAACAGAAATCCGCCCACCTTCCTTGTTTCCGGTGGTAAACACACCACCAACATAGGAAACAATCGAGTCCCGGACAGCATCGTCTCCGTCGTACCGGTCGCTGGTAGACACATCAACGTCAATATACAACTTGATCTGTTCGGGGTTAGAGAACTTTATTGCCTTGCTCTGGCCGTTATCAAGAACAACGTTTTCAGAAATTTCTGTCCCGTGAACACCACCGACCAACACGTCCCCGGCGGCTTTTGTTTCCAACAGCATATCCGCGACCTCGTAACTGTCCCCGCCCTCTACAACCAGTTCGACCTCGTGTGGGTTCAGCCCGTCAACAGTTCCGCTTGCGCTCTGATCGTTTGCGAAAATAGAGACAGACTCAACGTCAGGAACCCGCCGAACAGCACGGACCAGCGCCGGCTGGCTCGCCCGACTCCCGGCCCCCAGTTCCTTCTTTGTGCGCTCGCGGAACTCCTCGTCAAGTTCGCGCTCCTTCCCGCCGGTAGTGGATGTGGGATTAGTGACCGACTCAATCCCCGTGACCGACGACGAAAACGTACTAATCGAGTTCGGCCCGACGTTGCTGTCAACGCCCCCTTCAACAGCCGCAATCGGAGCATCAACAGACACGTTGCCGGCAAGAAGGGTCTTCGCCTCCGTGGTGGTGAACGAATACGGATCGTTCGAGTCCGTCTGAATCGTAGTCCCGCGCGGAATGGTGTAGTCCGTCGAGGCCGCTGTCTCTCTGGAGAATGTAGCGACTCCTGTAGCCACTCTTGCTGGCTGTCGCGTAAGGCCCAACTGTTCACAGAAAAGGTCGAGAGCGCCGCCCTCGGCGTACCGTAGTTGGGTCGAGGAAAGAACGTCGGCCATGTCTCTCTGGGACTGGGCCTGTCGTTCCGCAACCGGATCGTAGAACAGACGAATAACCGCAAGTTCGTTCTCGTTAAGATCCTCGCCGAAGCGGTCTTTCGCGTCGGCCATCATCGAAGCCAAAATGACCGCTTTGGTCTCGGGGTCAAACTGGCCGGTATCGCTATTAACTGTCATTATTTGCTAATTTCTCTAATATACTCGGGGTCGTTTTCGTAGAATACAATAATCTCGATGGTGTTAGGCTTTGAATCAGAAAACTCAATTTCCGTCCCGAGTAGTTCCTCGACGCCCTCAACATTATCCACAACACGCCCCGCTTCCAGCCGCAACAGAGAGAGGATCTGGTCCTCATCAAGTTCTCCAACGATTGTATAAAAATAATCAGTAATGTGGAGAGTCAGCCGTTGCTGGAAGTCCTCTTTCCCCGTTACAATAGCGAGGTCGTTACGGTCGTCAAGTTCTACGTCGAAATTCTTATTCAGTCTAATGTCCATATTAATATTCCTTAAAGAAATAATACGACGGGTTTAACCGTCTATATCACTTCGTGATAGGGGAGGAGTGTTGCGCTATAGGTCCGGAACAGGACGCCATACGAATGTGGCAAGAAGGCCGCCGGTCCAACGGACCCGACACGCCGTCTTCGGTTAGCGGGACAGTTTCTTAATAGAGAACTGTGCCCGATCCGGGACAATCGTTTCCGAAGCGGCCTCTTGGATAGTGTGTATCCGAACTGTGTCTCCCGAGGAGAGATCCTGAATAGACCGGGTGTGGACGCTTGAGGCGTTGTGTCCCGTGTTGTCTCGAACGTACCCGGACCGCCCAACAACACCGGCCCAATTTCCGTTGACGCGAATCCCTATGTTGGCGTTCGTCCGGGCCACGTTAGAAGTAAAGTCGGCGTCGGCCTCGATCTCATACGTTCCGCTCTCCTGAATCGTGACCGTGGTCCCGTCGAACGAGTACGGAACGTCGTTGATTGCTGTCGTGTTCCACGAAATGTTATTAGAGGAGTTAATGTCCGTGTTCGTCCCCTCGGCGTGAAACACTTTATCAGCAAGGTTCGTCCCGGACGAATCGTACACCTCGTCCCCAAGACGGACCGTATGTGCGTCGGCGGATATTTCACCGTCTGCCGCCAGAGTAATGTTAAACGTATCGTCCGCCTGTTTCGAGAACGTCAACTCCGTGTTCTCGTTCAGTTTTAGGCAGAAGTCCCCTTGTGAGAGATCGGGCATGGTGAGCGGTGTCGGATTGTGCGGCGTTCTCGCCACGTAGGACTCAAAGCCGACCTCGTACACCTCCACAATATCCCCTTCTTCCGGGACCATCCACAGCCCTGTCTTCCCGGTCGCAAACGGAATCTCCTCAATATACTCGTCCGGGGAGAGTTTCACAGAAACGTAGATCCGCTTCTCCTCCGGAGCCGGAACGACGCTCGTCACACGACCAATATCTGTGGTCATGATCCGAAGTCCGAGCCGCCGTAGTCGTCCACGGAGTCCCACCGAATGTCCTTCTCGGGGTTCTCAAGCCACGATTCGCTCTGTATGTCCGACGCCGGGAGAGCCGAAACCCCAACATCTACGATCCAGCCACGTCGCATATCGAGTTTGTGCTGAACACTTTGAACCATGAAAACGCCCGTGTCAACTTTTCGCTCGCAATATTCCTGAATGTCTCCCGACGCGGCGAGAAGGTCGCCGACAGCGAGTTGGGCGAGAGCCGAAGTGTCCGAAGACGCTCCGGCGTTGAGAACAAGGTTCCCGTTCTTTCGTTCCATGTAGTGATTCACCAACATTCGCCGAGCCGCATCTTCAACGTCTTTCGGGTTCGTTGCCGGGACAATTGTGTCCGGCTTCAAAGACCGCCCAGAGACTTCATTACCGTCTTCTCCAACAAGCCACGCCTTTCCGTATGAGAAAACGTTTGGCGAAGTCAGAGACTTAGGCCCGCCGCGGGGCGTGTTCGTGATGAACTCGTATCGCCCCTGTAAGATGATCTGGGACAACTTTCCAGAACCGGTTGAGACGTTGTATTCTTTCAGTTTTACGCCCTTTCCGTGAGCCCCGACAGTAAGTGATTGTGGGCTCATACCGCGGAGCCCGTAGTTGAACTGTCCGTTTCGGTCTACCCACGTATCGAGAGCGAACGTAGAAGCGGCCTTCCGAATCGCGTCGTATGGACTCATGTCCGTGAGATTGAGCGAAGTCGAAGCAAACTCGGGGTTGCCAAGAAATTCGGCCAGCCCCCGAGCCGCCCCGGCCGCGGCGTTCTGGCTTCTGTCGATTAGACCACCAGCCGCCGACCCAGCACCAAATTCCTGTTCCACCGCAAGGTTCGGCGTGTTTCCGGACGGGTGCTTAACGCCCGAAATAACGCCGTTGTCGTCCTGTCTCCGGCCGATGATATACTCGATAACCTCTCCCAGTTCGGTGTCCTGAAAGTGCCGGTTAACCGTTCCCTGTTCAAGCACCTTCTCGCCGTCATAGAGCGTCAACGTCGAATCGCTGGAGTGTAGATTCACCGACTCCGGGTGAAACATATAGCGGTCCTGTACGTCATCGCCTAAGCGGAGGATAACCGGCTCAAAACTAATCGCTTTCTCCGATATTTCCTCACCGTCTTCTCTGGAGAGTGTAATCTTAGTGTGCGAGAACTTGCGCCTCCCGCTCCGGGTTGTGGCTTCATACGGCTGAAACGAAATCCCGCTTTTCACAAAGTCAACCGACATTCCGCCCGGAAGCCCACACGTCATCGTATCCTCGGATCTCGTGTGGTCTCCTCCGATTCGCGGACCGGCGCTTCCGGCCCAGTAGAAACCAGATCGATAGAATACTTGAAAAGGTGCTGTCGGGTACTGCCGTCAAACCCAACCGGGCCTTCGTACTCTCCTCCAGCAACGCGGACTTCTCCGGACCAGCCCGAAGTAATCAAATCGAACGTCCCCTCGTTGTCTAAGAGCGTTTCAAACGTCTCTAATTCAACTTCAAGGACAATACCTGATACATGAATATCTCGGTTCTTGCTCCCAAGGTCGGTAACGTCTTCGCCGCCACAGAAGTTTCCTTGGCGATCAAGTTCTCTCTCTTTCGTGACTGAAATGCGAGTCGGAACGTAATGTGGCCCAAACGATAACGAGCCCGAAAGCAGAAATGTCGCCTGTCCAGAAGCCGTTGACGCTTTCGCAACGTCGCCTTTCGTAATTCCAGAAGGGGGCCTCCGTCCCGGTCCTCTCGGGACCGCCATTACTTGTCGGTCTCCGAGTTAACGTTAGATTGTTCGTCGTACATACTTCCAAAGTTGTCCTTCATCTTCTGGTACTCCGAGTTGCCAACGTCTCCGTAGATGTTGATGGTCGAACCGCCGCCACCAGCACCCATGCCGCCACCGTAGCCGCCGTAGCCGCTCCCGGAGCCGGATAGGTCTCCAGCCGAGGCGTGGGTCTTTCCGAGAACCGCGCCACCGATAGCGCCGCCCACAAGGACGAGAAGCGCCCCGAGACCCGTGGCCGCAATCAGGGCGACCGTCGCGGCCAGCGCCGCGTTCAGCGCCCCGACGACACCGATTGCCGAGAGGGCCGCCGCCGCGAGCCCGAACAGGCCGGTAATCATAGACGAGATCCCGGCTCCGGCTGTCCGAAGCATATTAATCGTCAGCAAGATGAACGCTTTAATCAGCGCCCCGAGCGAGGTCAATGTGGCCGCGATGGCTGTGTAAGTCAACTTCGCAAACAGCATATTCAACCCGACCAGCGCCCCGTACAGAAGGAGGACAGCGGCCAGAGCCGAAAGGGTCGCCGAAACCCACTTGTTCGCTAACAAGTCCGAAAGTGACGCTACCATCTTGAACAGCGGGGCGAAGGGAGACAGGGCGAACCCGATCGCCTTCGACACGTTGTAGATAATAACGATAAGCGACATGAGAATCCCCCCGAGTTGGAGGAACGCTCCCATGTTGTCGTAAATCTCGTCAATCCCCCATTCCATGATGTTCAGGTTGCCGAACACCCGCCCGAGAACGGACCCGATTGCCTCAATCCTCGGCCGAAGGTCGGAGATAACGTTCAGGAACCCAATAACCCAATTGAGAATCCCGCCGCCCACACCGCCCAAGAAGCCTTCAAACCCGGCGAGCCGAGTAAGAGGGTCAACGAGTTTCTTTGCCGCGCCTGCCAGCCCGTCAAGCCACTCGTCCACGATGGGGTTCATGGCCTTGAACGCGGGCCGGAGGGCGTCGAACAGTTCGCTTTTGACTTCTCCGATCTTGTCTTTCAACTTATCCATCGAGTCGGCGGCGTTCTCGCCGTAACCGAGAAGCCCCAACCCGACAATCGCACCACCAGCGGCCGCGAGACCGACAAGAGCCGCCGCCGCTCCGATAGCGGCTCCGGCCAGCGTCACCAGCACCGGAATTAGGAGGGCGAGGAAGTTCCACACCATCATAATGTTCGGCTTGAACTTTCCGAGTTTCTTCATGATCTGACCGAATCCGCCGGTCATTTCACCAAGGTCCATCTCGTCGGCCATTCCGACAACGCCACCGGCCGCACCCGCTACCATGCCGCCAACTTTCCGAATACCGCGACCGGCTCGCTGTCGCCGGCTAAACGGGTACGTCCCGCCGCCCCGGCCAGACATGAACAGGTCCGGGTCGAACCCCTTTGCCTGAATCTCCAAACTCCCGAATCGGCCCCCACCAAACATCTTGGAGGCGTCAATATCAGGGTTGAACGAAGTGCCCTTCCGAATCGCCGACATGAAGTCCGAGGTCGCCGTCCCCTGTCCGCCCTCTTTGCTAAAGTCGGGGAGCGTGTTCGGGCCCGGAACGTTGCTCCGGATGATCCGGTCGGCTTCGGCTCGTGCTGTCGGATCGTCCGATAAGCCCGACGACTTGGGCCGAAGGTCTGTGGCTCCTTCAACGGCGAGAAGGTTCTCCACCACACTCTTTTGAACTACGCTGTCGAGCGGGCTCCGCATGGGCGGGCCCTTCATCTGACGCATCCCGGCTCCGACACCCGGAGCGCCGCCCCCACCTCGCGTCTTCAGGTGGAGTGTGGAATACATATCCTTCTCCAGCGTCTTCTTTTTCGCAAGCGCCGCCTCAAATCCCTTAACGTCGATTTTCAGCGAACTGTCGAGACTCTTTTCCAGATCCTTGAGTTGCCCCTTGATCTTCTCTATGCTACCGTCATCGTCAATATCAAGACCGACCTCCAGTTTCTTGCCGTCGATCTTCTCCAACTTCGCTTCAAGTTCTTTGAGATCCTTGGAGAATTTATCGACAAGATCGACAACGACCTTGACGGGTTCAGACTGTGCCATTTAGTGTATTAAAAAATCGAATCCGCGTTGGTTCAGTCCGACTCGCCGTCGTTGACGTAGGTGACTGTCTCGCCCTTCCCGCCGCCTTTGGGTTGGCGAAGATTGTTGACCCGCCCGCCGCCGGACTGGTCGGTTTGCGCTTCCTCTTGCTGGGCTTGTAGTTCGTCCAAAAGGACCATCCGCTGAAACGGCGTCAGGTCCGCTTGGGTCTCTACAAGGGGTATTCCTGCCTCTTTCGACAGCGCCAGTACGCTACTGGCCCCCCCGGCTTCCCGGAAACTTCTCTACGTCCCGCACGTCCCCGGATAGTTCGAGCGCCTTCCCGCCGAGTTCGACCGAGTAACCGCCGACCATCATGCCGACCATCTTCTCGGCCTCGTCCTCGGTGTGGTCAATCAGGTCTCCGTCTTCGGAGTACGACCCCTTGAGGCCGCCAACGGCCGCCCGCTGGATAGCCGCGACGAACGCCTTGTCCATCCGGGTAATATCAATCGTGTCCTCGCCGGCTTCGTCCGCCTCGTCTTTGGCGTCCTCGATCGCCTCGACCGCCTCCTCCTCGTCCATGTCGAGGTGTTCCTTGAGGAACGCCGCAATCGGGAGAAACTTCTCGTCCTTGAGGGGAGCCAGAGACGCCGTGACGCTCTCGCCCAGCATCTCAAACTCGTAATCCTCTCGGTATTCGTGGCCGCGGACACACATCTCGTACAACTTGCTTTCAGACTTGTTAGATTCAGACATAGTATTGGTGCGCTAAAATTCAGAAATCGGTTCTATTCGTCTTCGGGGCTCTCCGCCACGTCGGTCGGGTCGGAGTCCATCGTGCCGTCCCGCCCCTTCTTCATCGCAATAAACTCAAACGAGGTCTCGACCGTTTCCCCGGAGTTCATTTCGTACCCGTCGCTGGTCAGAATGACCTCATAAAAGGCCGTCGTCCCGCCGTCCGCGTGGGTAATCGTAATCGAGTCCAGAACGACAGGAATACCGTTCGTGTCGAAAAAGGAGTCTTCAAGATCCTGTCGGTTGCCCTTACACGTCATGTCTCCTTCATAGGAAACCTGATTGATCGAGTAACCGTCCGGGAGAGTCTGGCCGGAGCCGTAGATAGTCTCAACGTCAACGTTCTTGTTGACTGTAAGAGTCTCAACGACAACTTCCTCGGTCCCCACGGACACCGTAATGTCGGCCGCGCTTTCTTTGCGAGATGCCATTTTAGAAAATTATAGATGTAACTGTCAGCAATCGAAATTGAATCGTAATCAGCGAGAAGCGCCGCGCTACTCGATCTGACCAGCCGAGATGGTCGCAACGATGTTCCGGAGAGGATCGACCGTATCAATCCCAACGTCAACCGAAGCCGTCATCGCGTCCACTTCCTCAACCGTCACGTTGAATCCGGTAATGGAGTTGGTGTCCATAAGGCGGTTCAACTCCGCCGAAATGTTCGACCGAAGGCTGTTCCGAGCCGCAACCGTGTGAAGTTCGCCGATATACTTCTCGCTGTTCAGATTCACGACTTCCGTCACGTAGTCCACAATAAGTCGGTGGAGAACCTGACGCATCGCGGACTCTCCGGCGTTGTCGTCAGAAACCGAAGTCAGGTCTTCGACAATCCGCGCCCCGGCACTCTCGTTGACAATCGGGACGGTATTCGAGGAAATCAGGTCTGCCTGATCAGTCGCGGAAAGCGTGTAGGAGAGGTCGTTAACGGTCTGAAGCCGCTTGAACATCGGGCTGAAGTTAATCCCCAGCCGGGCACGGAGACCACAGAAAGCCCCCACAATACTCATCATGTTCTCGTCGCGCGACGGGTGAATCAACTGAATCCGAGACGAGTCGTACCCGATAGAGTACGCCGAAAAGTCCGAGATAACCGGAGAAGCACCACCAACAATAACGGCGAAGTTATACAGATTAGCCGCCGTAAGGCACCGCTGGTGGGCAAACTGAACGGCGTCGTCGTTCTCGGTAAGCATCCCAACAATATCAACGACCTCGCCCCGGTCGGCGAACATCGCTTCTGTTGCGGCGTCGTAGTCATACGCAGAGTAGTCCACCGTGCCGCTGGTAGACGGTGCCTGATCGAGAACGAAATCACCAGTAACCGGATTGTAGTGTGCCTCGTCGGTCTCAACAGTAACGCTCGACACGTCTCCGTAAGTCGTAAAGACGTTCTTTGAGGTGCCGTCAATAATGAACGAGACCTGCTGTGCGTCTTCGACAACAGGTGCGTTGTCCAAGACGCCTTCGGCCGCAGAAAGCCCGGTAAGGTCTTCTGAACTAACGTCTGTTAGTTCGGGAGCGACAGCAAAGACCGGATATGCCCCCTCGCCAAGCGCCGACACAACCCCGTTAGTGAGTTGCGAATCCGGACCAAACAGATTCCGTGCCTTGACCGGGGTCCGAATTACCTCAACGCTGTTAGGTTCCGCAGTCCCCGCGTCCAGATCCGCTTCTCCGATAAGCCCAATCTGGCCGGGTGCGCCAATATTGACGCCCGTACTCGATGCCGATTCAACGCTGGTCTGAACCCCCGGAAGGGTAGTGTTGCCAATAGTAACCATATAGATTAAATTAAAACTCCTGAAATTCCGCCCGCTACACGTCTTTAGAGATCACAACATCCCACGGGACGGAGCGGATGGTGTCACCTTCTTGCTCCACTCGGCTCACATACACGAACCGAATAGTCACGCCGCTTTCGTACCAGTCCGGCTCGACTACCGGGTTCGACCGAGGTTCCGCGTCTCCGACTTCCCACTCGGTCGTGTCCGGGTTGAAGTCCGAGGCGTCATACTCAAACGGCAAGAAGTGGTCCGCCGCGTCGGAAAGCCATTCGTCCCGCTGGCCCTCGTCATACGTCCGGATAACCACGTCGCACTCCATTCGGTGATACCGGTGAAACTCTCGCCCCGTCGCGTCCCCGTACTCGTCCCGGACTACTCCCGCATACGGGTTCGCCCCGTTTTCTCGGAGACGCCGGCTGTTCCAATTCAGGATACAAACCGGCGGCCCCGCGGTCTCATCTCCGCCCGCCGTCCGAACCGTAACCGTAGACGGGAGCGCCGATTCAAGTTCGCCGAGGAACAGTTGGACTACATCTTTTTCTTTCACAATTTACGGAGTTCTCTTGAAATTCGCTTTGCGGTTATGTCGGCGGAGTTCTTCTCGGCCCACACCCGAGCGTCCTCCATGTAGTGGACGCCCGAAATGCCTTCTCGGTATATCTTATCCTGTAGCCAGAACGCCAAATACACCGTCTCGTCGTCGTATTGATCTAAGTCTCCCATTACACGTCGTACCCAAGGAAATCCAGAAGTTGGCGCTGTTTCGAGCCGGGATTGAACACGTCAAGCCACTCCTCAACCAGCCACGGGTAGTATTCGTGTAAGTTCCCGACGAGGAACTTGATATTACGATCCTCCCAGCCGGAACTTGACAGAACCTCGTGGGTCGTCGCAAGCGTCTCCTCGGCGTTGGCCGACGAGTACGCCCAGAACACGAAGAAGTCCGCTTTCTTGTCATACGTCCCCGCCTTTTTCGCTTCGCGGGCCCGAACCGACTGTAGCCACCAAGCGTGGTTAGACGCTTCAAGAAGTCGCTCCATGCCAGACGCGCCCTTGGTAGACTGAAACGTCGGGCTGTAGTTCCTAATGTCAGACACAACCGCCGCGTCGTAGGCGTCTTCCATCCAGTCCTCTCCACCAACCACATCCGGCCCGAACACGGACTTGTCCGTGAACATCTGTTGCCGGGCGTGGTTTGGGAGATACGCCCGAATTGTTCTCTGTCCCCCGTCGCGCTTCCAGTCGGCCTCGTCAAGAGTCTTTTTCCAGTCGTCGCCGTTACCGTTCCTCCCAAAGTAAAACGACTGTGTGAGGGCGTGTAGCGACTCGTGGAAGACCGTCTTCTTGTATTCGTCCGCGTCAACTGCTTTGTGGTCCGATATGTCCTGTTGGGACCAAAACAGGGCCGCAAACTTGTTGTCGAACCTCGGAGCCACGGACCCGAGAATGTTGTTCTGGCGCTTCTTGGGAACCCGGAACGTCCCGATGAACGACCGGAACGTCTCTTTGATCAGAAAGTCGTCGTCGTAGGTGTCCCACAGTTCGTCAATCCACGTATCGCGGATATAGTCGTTAGAGGCGTCGGTCGGGTCGTCAGACTCTACCCGGTCCCGAAGCGGTTTGAGGAGAGCGGTCTTGTACCCGTCACGGATCACGTTATCGAAGTGGTCGCGTAACTTCTCCTTTTTCTCCGGGGTCGTTAGCGACTCCCAGAACCGACCCCCGACCAGCCGGAAGCCCGAGGTGTTATCAACGCCAACGTCGGTCACGCCGCCGTCGTCCTCAAACCGGACTCGGATCTGCTCGTCCAACTTTTTCGGGAACTGAATAACCTCGGCGCGACGAAATCTGTCGTCAAACTCGTCGTAGATAACAACGTCCTGTCCGGGGAACGTCGTCCGAATGTCCCACGTCTCGTCGGGGTCGTACTCCCGGAAATTGAGCCCCGGAAGGTATCGCCCGTCGCTGTCGGTGATGATCGGATTGTAGTCGTCCGGAACGACCTCAAACTCGCTTAAGTCGTACAGACTGTCGAGGTCGCCGTCCCGGTAATCGACTTTTGCCCCGTTAATCACGCCGTCGTCGCCGGTCGTGACCTCGGAGATTTTACCGAACGAGCCGGTCCCGCCAACGTAGACAGTCTTGCCTTGTTCAACGTCCAGCGGGGAAGCCCCCTTTCCGTCGAAGTTCTCAATCCACTCCGCCTTGAAGTCGATAAACGAGTCGTCAGCGTCTATGTCGAGGGTGTAGTCATACGACCCCGACGTGTGGACCCGGCTGATCGTGCCGGTGAGAGACCCGCGGTCGGGATACGAAACCAGAACCGACGTGCCCTTTTCAAGACGGTCGGCTCCCATCAGCGGGTCGTAATCTCCCTGACTCGGCGGGCGGGTAACAGTTGAACCACCGTCTCCGCCGTCGTCCCCGCTGTCGCCGCCCTCCCACTCTTTCTTGTGCGGGGTCCATCCGGGGTCGAACCCGGTCCCCGTCAAGTGGGCGCGGACCCACGGAATCAGCGATTGAACCGGGGGCATTTTGCCACCATACGATAGCGGGGTGTCCCGCTTCCGCTCGGTTCCGGACACGCCGTACTCCTGTGCTGGGGCGTGTTCGGATACGTTCCGAACAGTCACGGTCTGCCGGTCCCCAAACTCCAGCGTCGTGTCCGCAAAGCCCTCTATCAGTTCGTGGCTCCACACCGCGCCCTTTCGCCGAATCTTGGCTTTGGCCGTCCGCTCGATCCCCCGAGCAATATCGTCCGAGGCGTCGTCCATCCCGTCTTCAATATGGCTCCGAATCCGCCGACCGACCTTCTTGCCGTCAACGGATACTTTGAAGCGCATATTTAATTAACGAGAGTCGTGGTGGCCTCGATGTGGGTCGCGTACCGAGTCATGGCGTCTACCTCGTAGGTCTCGCCGTCGTAGGTAACTCGGAAGCCCTCTTGTGCGGCGGTGTCGTGTCGGAAGACCAGAAGCGGAGAGTCCGCCGGAAGCCTCCCGCCCTCGTGTCGGNTCGCGTTGGGATTCGTCGCCCCCTTCCCGTAGACCCGGACGACCGCCTCGGTCGTTACGGGCGAGAAGGTGTCGTCAGAGAGCGTCTTCCCATAGGCGTTTGTTTCCTCCAATCCGGAGGGCTCGGCAATCTGACACGGCAACCCGAGCCGCTTGATTGAGACCGTTGCCGCTCGACGGTTGGATGAAAGCATCATTAGTTCTCGAACGCCGAGTTGCCGTACTCATACGTCCTGTCCGACCGCTGTCCTTTCAGGTGCCCTCGCGGGCGACCGTCTCCAATCGAGTGGTAGTTCCGCCAGAAGTTGTCAAAGTAGAGCGAATTGCCGCCCTTCTCGCTGTCAACGTCTAACTCCGAGATACTGAACGAGGCACCGTCAATCTCCCCGCCCTTGACCTTCGCAAAGATACAGACGAGCCAGAACAACGTCCGCTCGGCCCGAATGTCGGTGTAAAACTCCAAGTCGGGGTCGTTCTTATTCGACTTCAACTCCCGCTTGGCGATCTCGGTGATCTCCTGAAACTCGGAGCCGGTGACGATCCCCTCGTCGTAGTTGGTCATGGCCCGGACTTCGGCCATCAGCGTGCCGTCGTCAACGGCCATTAGCGGCCCGCTTCGACAACCGCCTTGAAGATACTCTCCTGTCCGTCTTTGAGATACCCGTCAACGAACTTGTTGATCTCGATAGTCGCCCGAGTATCCCCAACTCCCTCAAGGTCTTTCCAAATCTGGTGGGTGGGAAACGGAAGGTCTCCCAAACCGACGAGAAGGAGGGCGTCGTGGTACTCCCCAATCTTTTCGATCGGGACCGTCCACGTCGAGTCCTTGTCGCCCTGTTCGACCAGATAGACGTTCCCTTCCGGGTCAACTCCGTCTACGTCTACGTCAACGTAGGATTCGTCGCGGTCCAGAACCTCACCGAACACTCGGAACCCGTTTTCTTTTGTCATGTATGAATAAAATGGTGAGGCCGATCAGCCCGCGTTAGGACTGATTAGGCGATGTTGTTCGCGCTGAACTTGACGGCCGCCAGCGGGTCCGCCATCTTCGCACCCATCCGCATCGAACCGTAGGCACCCAGAAGGGCCGCCGGGTCGCCGAGCGAGCCACCAGCGCCCCCGATCGGAGCGCCCGTGTTGTCGGTCAGTTCGACGGCGCGAACCGTCGAGGTCTTGATGGGGGTCTCGTCGGCGATGATGTAAACATCCTCGCTCTCGGAGCCGTTGAGCCACGCCGTCTGAACGAACAGAACGCCGTCCTCGCGGAGCGTCTGCTCCGTCGAGTCGCCCTCCCGAAGCCCCTCGGCCTCCGGAATCCAGTAGTTGGTGCCGTCCGTGCGCTCCGAAATGAGCGCGTTGGCAACATCGTTGCTGACCACCGCAACACGGGGCCGCTTCCCGTGTTCGCGGAGATCCTTGTTCGCTTCGCGGACGTGTTCCGCAACCGTGTGCGGGTTCGTGTCGCCCATCAGGGCCTCGGTGTCCGCGTAGGTGTGGCTGTGGGTGTCCGAGAAGGACTGGCCCGCGTAGGGCTCCGGGGTGTACCAGAGCGGCGAGCCGTCCGCGACACCGTTCTTCATAACGTCGAACAGCACCTCGAAAGACTTGTCCTCGGCTCCCTCAACGAGTTTCTGGAACTCGTCGCGGAGCATTTCGCTCGGGTTGTCCTCGATGAACTCACGCGAGTAACCGAGAGAACGGCTGTAGGACTTGACCGAGAACGCCATCTGGGTGGAGTCCATCGTGCCGGTCCGAGCGTGTTCCATCTCGGCGACTTCGCTCCACGTCATGTCGCCCGTGCGCTGGAGGAAGACCCGAGACGAGACCTCCTGCGTGAACTGCGCGAGGAAGCCCTTGGGGGCGTCGTTATACAGATCGAGAAGTTCGACGCCGTATCCGAGAATCTCGTGAAGCGGAACGTCGTCCTTAGTCGTTAACTGTCGCTTGCGGGAAGGATTTGCCATTAGAAATTACCTGTAAAATATGTGATTGTAGTCAATCAACCAGTTCAAGCCGTCTCGAACAGAGTCTCAACGTCGAGGAACAGCGCCTCGCCGTCGTCGTTCGCAATACCGACCGCCTGAACCAGATCGCCGGCCGCCGAAGGCGCGGTCTGGGTGTAGCCGCCGCCGGGAGCGAGGTACACGGGCTGGCCGGGGACAAAGCCCCAGTCCTCGTCCGCGTTCTCGATCACGATGCCGTACTTGACAACCGCGATCCGCGACTCCCCGAGAAGTTCGCGGTTCGACTGAATGATGACCGAAACCTCCTCCTGACTGAAGTTGGAGAGGTCGGTAACGGGGGCCGCCATAACGCCAATAGCGTTAACGGCCGTCCCGGAGTCCGCGTCGGCGGCAACGAGGTCGCCGTTCGCGTCCATCCCAACGAGGTCGCCTTCCTCGCCGGCATACTGGGAGACGGCACCGTCTCGGTTGATAGGCTGTTCTGCGCCGGTCGCAATTCGTGCGTGAACCATTAGAATATAAGTTTAAATCCGCTGTTTAGAGACCGAGAATCGCGTCAAGGTCTTCGGACGCCTCGTCCGTGAAGTTACCACCGGAGCCACCAGAGCCACCGGAGCCGGTCTGGGAACGCTCCTCGCGCTCCGCAAAGGTCAGACCGTCGTCGCCGTCGTCGGAGTCGTCCTCGACCGTCTCCGTAGACAGCGAGAAGGCCCCCATCGCGTCGGCCTTGTTCAGAAGTTCCGGAAGCGAGAACCGCTCGGCAACCTCGTCGGCGTCGAACATCGGAGTCTCGTCCGAAACGACGGCCGCGAACTTGTCGATAAGGGTGCTTTCGGTCTCCGAAAAGGCGGCAACCTCGTCCTCAAGGTCGTCCACCTTCTCGCCGAACTCGTCCCGGTCCGCCTCGACTTCCGCGTAGTCCGCTCGGTTCTCCTCGTGCTTCTCCATGAACTCGTTGAGAGTAGAGCGAAGGTCGGCCTCGTCCATATCCTCAACAGGGTCTTCGATATTGAACTCGTACATAGTTATCAGTAAATCAGATTTCCCGGACGATTAGCCGAGACTCGCCCCAAACGGGGGTCACAGGCTCGCTAACCTCGGAGAAGTGGGGAGAAAGCCCCCCGTCGTCGTAGCCCGCCGGGAACGGGGTCAGACTAAACTCCTGTAGTACCGCATCCATGAACTCGGCTGGGTCGCCCCGTTTCGCGGCCTCCTTGACCTCGATACTCCGGGGGTCCAGCCCAACAGACCCGTCCGTAATAGCCGGGGGGTCGTGGGTGAAGTCCGCGATGGTATCTTCCCGAATCTGGCTCCCCGTCGCCGGGACGTGAGCCATCACACGCAGGAATCCATCAGAGAACTTGATCTTGTCGCCGTACACCCACCCAACGTTCGCCTGCTGGGAGTGGCTGTGGTCGAACTGTAGGGGAATCCGCTCCGGGTAACTCTTAGAAGCCACCTTCGACAGAAACTCCGACGTAATATCGACCTCGAAGGGCGTCCCCTCGTGGCGCGTTCCCGGCTCCATCGCCGCAAAAATAACGTCGATGGAACCGTCTTCGTGTTCACGAACGCCGTACTGGTTGAATCCCTCTCCGAGAGAGTCAACGATGCCTCCCGGAACGGAAAACTCGACGTTCATTCCGAAGGCGTTGCTCTCGGTCGTGGGCTGTGCGTTCGTACTCATTAGTTAGAAGTTAATCAGACCCTCAAACCGGGCCCAAAGTGCCGCAAGCCCCGAACCGATACCAAACGTAATCGCGTTTAGAATCGTCGTGTTGCGGCGTATGTCGTTCGCGTTCTGTTCGGTCGCCTTCTCGACCGTCGTGACACGCCCAACAAGGCGGGTGGTTCGATCGTCCATCCGCTCCAATTGGTTATCAATTCGTTCCGTTCGCTCGTCAAGCCGATAGAGAATCGCTTTCGCGTCTTCTTCGGTAATCGCGTCTGTCGTCCCCTCGGCTTTGTGGTTAGGACTCGTCATTAGTCTTCAAGCGACTGTTTGGGGCGGTCGCTATCCCCGGAATTGTCGTTCTCCGGATTCTGACGTGTCTTTGTCTCGCGGCCCGCCGACTGTGCCCCACCGCCCGTATCAGTCGGCCGTCCACCATC
>P_1C_Liq_1_UnCtyDRAFT_1000102_pt1 | contig 18802 bp, 15 predicted proteins | sample Pon1CUnioCityCA_2_FD_10230 | JGI IMG/M metagenome (IMG submission 10230) | reverse complement strand
AGATCACAGTTTAGAGGCGTTAGAAATGTTGAATATTTTTTGTTCAGATTAACTAAAATTTATGCTTAGTCCCCAACTTTTACTCTTGATCCAACTTATGCCTTTATATCAAACAAAAAAAGGTTGCTCTTTCGAACAACCTTCTTTAATGGTAGCGGGGACCAGACTCGAACTGATGACCTTCGGGTTATGAGCCCGACGAGCTACCAACTGCTCCACCCCGCAATATATCTTTAATATGTAATGTCTTTTTTCGTTCTGATCGTTATCAGAAATCCCTAAAGGGGAGTGCAAATATAACGAGTTTATTTTAAACGACAATATTATTTAAAATAAGAATACAATATGGTAGTTAATGAATAATGAAATAAGAGCTGTTAGAGTGCTAATCACAAGCAATTGTAGGGTGCATTATTTGCTGACTATTAAGCATATAAGTGCTTGAATTAGGTGCATGTAATAGAGGTTAACAGAATAACGAATTCAGTTTATTATTTTTTTTAACTGTTCTTGAAGCATCGCGATAGCCTGATCAATTGTAGCTTTATGCGTTCGGAATGATAAAATTGCTATTCGAATTACAAATTTTCCGTCTACACGTGTTGAGGAAAGAAATATGCGTCCATCCTGATGACAATTTTTCAATAATTGCTGGTTGAAAGCGTCTTGTTTTTGTGCCCTTGGGTACCAAAAGTAACTCACAGAAAGGTCGGGACGAGGACCGAGCTGAAAACCGAGATTCTTCAGCTGCTCACGGAAATAATGGGTCAACAAGATTTTTTCTTTCAAGGCAGCTTGAAAAGGAGCAATACCGTGTAGTTTTAAAGGCAGCCACATGCGAAGCGCTCTAAAATGTTTGGTTAATTCTGGTGAAACATCTGCTGGACTCACGGGAACATCTCCCGACGTGGCATCTTGCATGTAATTTGCCGTATAGTGATGTGATTTGAAAACAGCGTTACGATCTTTCACCAACACAGCTCCAATACCATAGGGTAAAAACAGCCCCTTATGTGGATCAATGACCAAAGAGTCAGCCTGTTCAATTCCACTAAATGCACCTTGGTATTCGGGAAGTAATTTAAAGAAACCACCATATGCGGCATCTACGTGAAACCACATGTCATGTTTTTTGGCAATTGTAGCTAACTTTTTAAGGGGATCGATCGCACCCATATCTGTCGTGCCAGCGGAAGCAATTACTAAAAACGGATTTTTACCATTTCTTTCGTCATTTGTGATAAGTGACCTTAATTGAGGAAGATCCATCATTCCCCGATCATTCATATCAACAATTCGAATGATTACATTTTCCAGTCCGATGATGCGCAAGGCCTTATGAATACAATGATGCACTTGTTCGGTCATATAGAGTGCAGCTTCAGAAACAGGCCGCTCCATTACTCTTTTGGCGTCCCGGGCCGCAGTTAGCGCAATCAAATTAGCGATTGATCCACCAGAGGTGAGGTTCCCAATGCTGTTCTCGGGAAATTCGAAACATTCTTTCAACCAATTCAGGCAGGCTTCTTCTATTTCCACAGCTCCAGGGGAAGCGTAATACATACCTGCGTATACATTGCTCACGGATGCCAGATAATCAGCTATTGCTGATGCGTAGAGTCCACCGCCTGGTATATACCCCAGATGACCCCCAGAAGCCGCATTAATTCCGTGTGGGAAAACATGGTTTGATACCGTATCTAAGATTTTTTGGATCGACATTTGTTCATCTGAAATTCGAAAAACAGCTTTGTCTGGACGCGAGGAGCGATAAGCTTTGGTGGTAGATAATTGATCTAAAAATTGATTGGCCACTTGCTCCATTTCACCGTTCATGTCTTGACGTTGTTCTGGGGTGATTTCTAATGCATTCGCTGATTCTTCAAGCGCTAGTATTTCTTTTACATCCGTTGGGTTTTGATTCATTGTTACACATTTCCTACTACATACATCTGATCAAGATTAGGAGCTGGTCGCCCACCCTCATCTTCTAGCGTAATAGCGAATGCTGCAGCCGATTTCGTCTTTTTCGATACCTCAATGAAAGCCGTTTTCTGTTTTTTGGGCAGTACACCCATGTTTTTGGGTTTACCGTCTATGATCGCCCACAGTTGGTATTGTTTTTTAGCTGGTGCGCTGGGCAATTGGTCGACTTGAAGGACAACGCGGCTATTGACTTTATTCCAGAAAACATTCACCAATGAAGTGTTACTCAGATCAGTCCCCTTAAGTACCACTCTCCGCGTATTCGTATCAGAAAGGAATTGGAGTAACTCATTTTTCTTTTGAAGCTGCGCTGAATAATCTGTTGAAACAACCTGGATTTTTTGACGCTTCGACTGGATATCACTTTTGAGTTCAGCGACTCTTTCTTCCAGAACCTTGTTATCACTTCTCGTATTTATAAACACTACTGTTGCAATTAAGAAGAGCGCAAAAAACGCTGCAGCCATTAATTTCCAGGTATTCTTTTGATCTTTATTATTAGAAGCTGGTTTTTTTTCAGCTGTAAAGTCGTGTTCGATGATCTCATCTTTTTGATCCTGATCGATCTTTTCGTAAACCTTAGAAAGTACTTTTTCCTTGAGTCCTTCGGGAGGAGTGACAGCATTTTGGTCCGCTACTTTTTCCAAAGAAATTTGAAAGTCTTGTAGGGCTTCATCAATAGCTGGATAGATAGAGGACAAACACTCAACCTCTTGTTTTTCTTGAGGAGAAACTTGACCGAGGACGTAGGCCTCTAAAATACCTGATGCTATGTATTCTTTTAAATCCAAAATATAAAGTTTGTCATCATTTTTCTCAGTTTTTTCAATCCATTTCTCGCTCGGGTTTTTACCGTACCGAGCGGGATTCCCAGTTCATCGGAAATTTCTTTCTGTGTGTAACCACCGAAGTATAAATATTCGATGATTAGCTTATGGTCTTCATCCAACTTACCAACTGTTTCTTTTAAACCAAGATGATCAACATTCATGGAAGTTTTGTGAAGATTACTTGTATTTACGAATGTTTCGAATGATTGGATTTGCACTTTCCCTTCCCGCTTTATTTTTCGTACTTTATCGATAGCCGTATTTCTCGCGATGTTCAACATCCACGTATAAAGCCTTCCTTTAGATGAATCAAAAGCGTGAATTTTTTTCCAGATTTTAACGAATGTTTCTTGCATTGCGTCTATGGCCTCATCTTCTTTTCGTACTATGCGGAAGATTACACCGTAGAGTGCACTGGAATAATTGTCGTAGAGCTTTTCAAAGGCAGCGTGTTTTCCTTTCCTGAGCTCATCAACAAGGCGTTGATATTCTATTTCTTCTTTTTCTAACAAAATTCTGAACTAAAATAGATAAAATACCTTAGAGGAAGGCTACTTTTCTCAACAAGTACCTCCAATTGACTCTATTACTTCCACTCTATTGAATTCGCAAAATGTATTCGCTGGTTTTTATTAAGACAGCAGTTTCTGCCTTAACATAAATTCAAGTTGATCATTAGCTTCCGAAAGACGCTCTGTAATTTCCTGATTTTCCCGGTGCAATTGATATACTTCGTAGGACTTTTCTATGATCTCTTTTAATTTTTCGTTGTCCCATGGTTTAGCGATATACTTAAAAATATGCCCTTTATTGACAGCGTCCACGAGTGCTTCCATGTCGGTATAACCGGTCACTAAAATCCGAATTGTATGCGGAAAATCTTCAATTATCGATGACAAAAACTCAACGCCAGTTTTTTCAGGCATGCGTTGATCAGTGAGGAGCACATGGATTTCGTTGTTTTTCATGATATCAAAACCGTTGTCCGCACTTTCCGCTAAAAAAATATTGAAATCTCTTCGAAATGCCGCCTTGAAAGTAGTAAGGTTACTCTTTTCGTCGTCAATATACAACACGTTTATTTGCTTATTTTTTTGTGCCATAGTCCAAAACCTGACCTTTTTTATATTAAAAAATATTTCCATAAATTTAAGAAAAATCAAAGTCCTATCTAAGTTATGGAGGAAAAAAGAATTCAGCATCCCATTGTTTTCCGGATGAATATCACCCCTGAAAGAGAACGATTGAAGGAATTAATTCAGTCTCAATCTTCACTGGTTCAGTTAAATATGATTGAAAGTCAGATTGCGGATTGGGTCAAATTAAATTACCCAAAAGAATACAGTGAAAATAGAGATATCACTAAGTTTATTCAAGGATTTAAACGAGACTATCCGATGGAAACTTACGGTTGTTGGGTTTACTACCCCTGGAAGAATACAGTCGTACGCACACTTTCAGCAAAACATTTCGCCGCTGTGCGCACAGCGAGGAATAAACACAAAATTAAGGCTAAGGACCAGGAAAAACTCTCGCAAAAGTGTATTGGTGTTGTAGGGCTCTCAGTAGGTAATTCTATTGCGCAAACGCTGGCTTTAGAGCGACTGTTTGGAACATTGCGTATTGCTGATTTTGATGAGTTAGAATTGACTAACATGAACCGAATAATTTCAGGTATTGATCAGCTGGGAATGCCAAAGACAACGATAGTTAGCCGTGCGATTGCTGAGCTCGATCCTTTTTTAACGGTTAAACCTTATAATGAGGGGATAAACACCGATAATATCGCTTCATTTTTTGAAGATGAACAGCAAAATCAATTGGATGTGATCATTGACGAATGTGATAGTATCGCGGTAAAGATTGCGTTGCGAGAAGAAGCTAGAAAAAGAAGGATACCGCTCATCATGCAAACCAGCGATAGAGGATTAATAGACATAGAACGTTACGATCTCAATCCTCAAGCACCTCTGTTTCACGGGTTATTAACTACTCACGAAATTGATATGATCAAAGAGGGAACCGAAGGAAAAGCGTTGATCGCCGCAGTTCAAAAGATCATTGATCCGAGAACGATGTCCAGAGGTCTCAAAAATTCACTCTCTGAAATTGGAAAAACGATTACTACCTGGCCACAACTCGGTTCGGATGTTACTTTCGGAGGAGCAGTTACTGCCCAAATAACACGAGATATCCTATTGGGTAAAAGTGAAATCTCTGGACGTCACTTTTTAGAAATCGATATGTCTAAATATGACCGACTTTAAAGTCGAAATATATAGAGCTGCTGATCATCCTGAGCGCAATGCGGTCTTTATTCGAGGCCATTCTAGTGTACTCAAAGATTATGGAGTAACGATGATTACTTCCTTCAAGGAGCAAAAGTGGGTGCATCAACCTTCTGTCTATTGCCTTGTGGCTTCTACACCTTCTGGAGAAATGATTGGCGGCATCCGAATTCATATTGCTGATTTTATTACGCCTTTGCCACTAGAAACTGCACTCCATAAAATGGATACAGGGATTCATGATCTCGTTAAAAGTTACGCGGGCGAAGGCGTTGGTGAACTCTGTGGGTTATGGAATGCCAAAAAAGTAGCAAGAGTAGGTATTAGTTTTGTTCTCACCCGTGCTGCTGTGGCCGTAATGCCTTATTTGCAGTTTCGTGTATTAATGGGTATTTGTGCGGAATATAGTTTAAATATGTTCAAAAATGTTGGGTTTGAAATTGATGTTTCCCTTGGTGATAATGGAGAGTTCCCTTATCCAACAACAGCTTATATCACTCGAGTTGTAGGGATTTTAAAGTCAAGTTCACTTGCGACGGCTCATCCAGTTGATCGAAAAAAAATATTAGATTTGCGTAATTCCCCAGTCCAAGAAAGAATTGAACAGGGTAAGAAAGGTGAATTTACTGTAAATTACAATCTACGGGTATCGCCTAACGTGCCTTAGAAAAGAAAGCAACGTAATATGAGTAATTACTTCATTTATCTTTTTATATTTTTTTCATTCATTTGCCAGGCGCAAACTATCACCATCGAAAATGACGTTGATCGCAAATCGATTGGAAATGAAATTTCATTTTTTATCGATACTGAAAACGATTGGAAATATTCGAGTGTTGTCGATTCAGCTGATTTCAAAGTCAGTCAAAATGAAGTTCCGAATTTTGGCATTTTTGAGGGTGCCGTATGGTTGAAAATTCGTGTTCACAATAAGTTGGATAAGTCCTTGTTTCTCGAAGTTGGAAGCCCGATAATTGATAGTATCTTTTTCTATTCGTCCCAAACTGAAAAAGTTGTGGTTCAAGGTGATGCTTTGCCTTTTCAAGAGCGGTTCCGGGATTTCAACCATTTTGTTTTTAAACTACCGGATGACCAGGATTCAGTACAGACGTTTTACTTAAAGATGAATAGTTCTGGACAGCTTCAAGTACCTCTGTATCTCGGTTCATTATCGGCCATAGAACATGTTGATCATTTGATTAATAATGCTTTGTTTTTCTTTTTTGGTTTAATGGGTGTCATGATTCTGTATAATCTGCTGTTGTATTTTGTGGTACGCGATAGAAGCTATCTATTTTACGTATTGTATATAGCGATACTTATGATCACACAGCTTATACCACAAGGTTTTGCTTATCAGTATTTTTGGCCAGAATCCCCTCAATTTGCTCAATACGCTATGTTGATATTCCCGATTGCTGTCGGTATTAGCGGAATATTTTTCTTTAATAGTTTTCTTCAAACCTGGAAATATTTGCCTCGACTGCTCTACGTTTTTAGGACATTATTTCTTTTCTATGGTGCAGCCACAGTAGTATTGATTTTTGGCGCACTACAAATAGCATATGCACTTGTTGATCTTACGGCTATGCTCGTATCATTTTCTATGCTTATAGGGGCGATACTCATCTATCGAAAAGGAAATCGGGCTGCTTTATTTTTTCTGATCGCTTGGTCTATTTTTCTCACTGGAATTATTTTATGGGTATTAAAAGATGCCGGTATCGTTCCACATAACAATTTTACAAATTATCTGATGATTATAGGTGCTGGCTTAGAGACGATATTGCTCTCTATTGGTCTTGCTGATCGTATAAACACATTGAGAAAAGAAAAGGAAATCGCCCGAAAAAATGAAATTCAAGCACTCCAGGAAAATGAGGATATTATTTCAAGGCAAAATATCCTATTGGAGGAAAAAGTACAAGCGCGAACAGAAGAATTAGCCCAGGTAAATACTGAACTTCAATCTACGATGAATTCAATGATTGAAACGCAACAGAAATTAATAGAATCTGAAAAGATGGCTTCATTGGGACAATTAACTGCTGGTGTTGCACACGAAATTAATAACCCGATCAACTTCGTGACTGCGAATATAGCCCCTTTGCGTCAAGATATTGCGGATATTGTTGTGTTACTGGAAAAGTACAATACCTTATCGCCTGAGAATATAGAAGATAAACTGGAAGAAATCCGTCAATTCGAATCGGAGATTGAATTTTCGTATCTTAAAAATGAGCTAGACAGCATCATTTCCAATATTAGTGAAGGTGCTCAGCGTACGAGCGAAATAGTGAAGGGGTTAAAACTATTTGCACGTGATCATAAAGGAGAAAAATCATCCACAGCTATCAATGAAGGTATTGAATCGACGATAACCATACTTCAAAATAAATTAGATGGTATTGAGGTTATTCGAAATTATGGTGCGCTTCCCACCGGCGAGTTCTATGGAGGAAAACTGAACCAGGTGTTCCTGAATTTACTGAGTAACTCGATTGATGCTATTCACGAGAGACACGAGGGAATAAAGGGAGGAGAAATAGAGATAACGACAGCTTATGATGAACAGGGAAATCGCATATTGATTACTTTTAAAGACAATGGAACAGGGATTTCGGAAGAAGTGCGTCAGAAGGTTTACGACCCCTTTTTTACTACAAAACCCGTTGGGAAAGGCACGGGGTTAGGTCTGTCAATTGTTTACCAAATCATTGATTTACACCAGGGGGCAATATACTGCGAAAACAATGAAAATGGTGGCACTAAATTTACTATTCAGCTTCCGCTCGATCAATAATTGCCATGTAATAAAAAAAGCAATTTAGTTTTTTGACCATGTCGCTCCATCAGAGCCATCCTTCACTTTAATATTGGCTTCTTGTAGTTTGTCTCGTATGGAATCAGCAGTATCCCAATCTTGATTATTCCTTGCTTTTTGACGCATGCTGAGCACTAGCTCCATCACTGTTCCGAGGCTGTCNTCCTCATCTTGATNAATTTTTTGAAGACCTAGTACATCAAAGAAAAATGCGTTCATTTTTGCTTTAAGCGATTTGAAATCTTCTAAGCCAAGTTGCGCTTTCCCTGCCTTTACGTTTTGGATAAATTTGCTAGCGTCAAATAAACGTGCAATAAGCACCGGTGTATTGAAATCATCATCCATAGCCGCGTAAAAGGAATCAATCAATTTTTGTACATCGATAGATGATGATTGCTGGACTGAAAGGTCCTCCAACATTTCAATGGCTTCACTTAAACGGTGAAAGCCTTTTTCTGCTGCGTCCAATGCTTCTGCACTAAAGTCAAGTGTGCTCGTGTAGTGTGCTTGCATCATGAAGAATCGCACTACTATGGGATGAAACGCTTTTCCAATTGCTTGATTATTTCCAGAAAACAAGGCTTCGGGGAGGAGCGTATTTCCCGTAGATTTACTCATTTTTTTACCGTTGAGTGTGAGCATATTGGCATGCATCCAATAACGAACCGGTTTTTTACCAGTGGCAGCAGTACCCTGTGCAATTTCACATTCGTGATGGGGGAATTTCAAATCCATTCCACCACCGTGAATATCAAATTGTTCACCTAGATATTTTGTACTCATAACAGAACACTCAAGGTGCCACCCAGGAAATCCAACGCCCCATGGTGAGGGCCATTTCATGATATGTTGGGGAGCTGCATTTTTCCAAAGCGCAAAGTCTAATGGGGATTTTTTCTCATCTTGACCGTCGAGTTCTCTGGTACCAGAAACAAGGTCTTCAATTTTCCGTTTAGATAGGATACCGTAATTATCCGTTTCATTGTACTTTTCTACATCGAAATAAACAGAGCCATTGGCTTCATACGCGAGCCCTTCTTGCATGATTTTTTTCACCATTTCAATTTGTTCAATGATGTGACCAGTTGCAGTGGGCTCGATATTGGGAGGGAGGTTGTTGAAACGACCCAAAACTTCATGGAAATTAATCGTATATTGTTGAACCACCTCCATCGGCTCTATTTGTTCAAGTCGTGCTTTTTTAGCGATTTTATCTTCACCTTCTTCAGCATCATTTTCTAAATGACCCGCATCAGTAATATTACGCACATAACGAATTTTGTAACCCAGATGTTTGAGATAACGATATACCATGTCAAAGGAAATGAAAGTTCGACAATTCCCGAGGTGTACATGGCTGTAGACGGTTGGTCCGCAGACATAAAGCCCTACAAAACCATTGATGAGAGGTTCAAACTTTTCTTTCTTTCCTGTGAGACTATTATAAATCGTTAAATTACCTTTCCGCGTGCTCATGAAATTCTTTGTTTTAGGCTACGAAAATACAATATTTCGCGCATAAAAAAAGGGAACCACCAAGGGTTCCCTACTAAAATTAAAATCTATTTAGAGTTGTCCATCGGAATGATAAGCACCTTCTTTATACACTTCTACTTTTAACAGTAATCCGTCATCGTCATAAATATAAAGACGTCCATCCCATAATCTACCATCTTTAAACTCACCTTCCATCCACAATTCTTTGTCGTCATTGTAGACTTTGTTGTAAGCGTTCGGTTCAAACTCTTCAACACCCTCAGGCTTCGGACCTTGCTTTACGTCCTCCGGTTTCGGAGTTTCTGTCTCCAGTGGTGGATTAACGCGTTCTATTTCGCCCGTCGTTTCTTTTACTGTTCCATCTTCAGCATAAACAATTTCTTCCTTTACGTCACCGTTGGGCCAGTATCGCGTTGCTTTACCAGTTGGAATACCATTTTTAGCATTATATACAAATTCAGGGTTTCCATTATCGTGGAAATACTTAACAGGACCAGACTCTTTACCCGTCTCATTATATGAACTTTCATAAATAACAACCCCTTCAGAATTGAAACGCATCAACGAATCTACATAACGTCTTTTGTTGAAAGTTCCTTTTTCTTTCACCTCACCGTTCGGGTGGTAACGGACAAAAGGACCATTGGGCCGATTGTTTACAAATTCACCTTCAGTCTTAGGTGTCTCTCCATCTTTGTAGTACATGATCCAATGACCGTCCTTACGATCATTTTTGTAGGTACCTTCAGAGATCTTACCTTCCATGGGGTAACCCTTCTCTGGTTTGTCCTTACCAAAGAAAATCCATTTTCCCTGTTTACGACCTTTCTCGTCCTTCTGATTGATTTTGGGGTCATCCTGCTCATCATTCACTTCGAGTATGCCCGAAGAGAAGGAGTAATTCCCTAACCCTAAAGCGATTAATAATGTCCAAAGTAATTTCTTCATCATCCAATTCATTAAATTCCTAAATAGCGCAACAACAATATATGCAAAGTTTCAGCAATTTCAAAGTTTTAGACAAATATTTTAGACAAAAACGGCTTTTTTATAGACGAATGTTCTTTTTGCTATTTTTTAAATAACCGTTCGGGTTGAACGTTTTCTAACATCGTTGTGACCATCTTGTCTAAGTCGTATTTCATTTTCCATTGCCATTCTTTTTGCGCGACCTCATCATTAATCGATGCTGGCCAAGTTGCTGCAATTGCTTGCCGATAATCAGGAGCATAATCTATGCCAAAGTCTGGAATGTGCTTTCGAATAGCATCTGCTAAGTCCTTCGGAGTAAAACTAATACCCGCTAGATTGTATGATGTGCGTGTTTGAATGTTTTCACCTGGAGCTTCCATCAATTCAATGGTTGCTCGAATGGCATCTTCCATATACATCATTGGAAGAGCGGTCTGTTCACCCAAAAAAGAGGTGTATTCGCCGTGTTCTTTCGCATGATAAAAAATGTCTACGGCATAATCGGTTGTTCCACCCCCGGGTAGAGACGCGTGCGAGATCAAGCCAGGATAACGTATGCTTCTGACATCTACCCCGTATTTCTCGTGATAATAAGCGCACCATTGCTCCCCAGCCTGCTTCGAAATGCCATAAACTGTTGTGGGTTCCATGATCGTCTGCTGAGGTGTGTTGTTTTTCGGTGTGGAGGGACCAAAAACAGCGATAGAACTCGGCCAAAAGATTTTTTTGATGATACCTTCCTTTGCGAGGTCAAGTACGTTAAATAGACCGTCCATGTTGAGTTGCCAAGCAAATTTTGGTTGTTGCTCAGCAGTAGCAGACAAAAGCGCAGCCAACAGGTAAACTTCTGTAACTCCTTCCTGTTGAACACAATTTCTCAATTTTTTATTATCGAGTACGTCAATTTGTGTGTACTTAAAATCTTTCAACGCCTCCGGGCATTCATCTTTCACATCTGATGCGATAACTGCATCATCTCCGAATCGACGTCCTAATTCTAAAACTAATTCGCTACCAATTTGACCCGCTGCGCCAATGACTAATATTTTCCTCATAATTCACTGATTCTTCTTCGCCACGAAGATAATGACTTCGCTTTACTAGTTGTTATACATTACATAAAAATCAGCAATTACTGAATGGGCGACACTTCTCTATCCGCTTTAACGGACAACCTGTTCAACGAGGAATGACTTTCATCAGGATTCCATAATCTGTATTCAAAATCTTAGGGCTACCCCACCAATTTTTCTATATTTGTAATAGAAGTAACGATAATTATGAATACATTTAGTTCGATCAATAAAAAATCGAAGCGCTTACTGAAACGCAACCCGGAATGATGTTTCAGATTATCAAGAATGCTGATCACCAACAATTTTTTCATTAAAACTTATAATCTATGCCATTTTATACAAAACGGGGTAACATTCCGCATAAACGCCACACAACCTTTAAAAAAGAGGGTGGTGGTTATTATTATGAACAGCTGTTCGGTACAGAAGGATTTAGTGGTATGGCATCCTTAATGTATCATGTTCATCGACCTACAATGGTCAAAAATATTGGGCCAACGAAAGATTTATCACCAGAAGCTGCTGTCGATAAAAACATTACGAGTCGTATGCTTAATGGCTTTCAGGTTCCGCCCGAAAAAGACTTTTTGGATAGTCGCAAAATCGTACTTTTTAACAACGATTTAAATATAGCACTGAGTTCGCCTCAAACCTCTCTTCAGGATTATTTTTATAAAAACGCTGACGCCGACGAGATGATTTTTATTCATGAAGGTTCGGGAACCCTGCGGACTATGCTCGGAAACATACGGTTTAATGTTGGTGATTATTTGATTGTACCGCGCGGCATTATCTACCAAATGGAATTTGATAGTGCTGACAACAGACACTTCATCGTTGAATCATTTTCGCCGTTGTATACTCCGAAACGATATCGTAATCATTTTGGTCAGCTCATGGAGCATTCGCCTTTTTGTGAACGCGACTTTCGAGCTCCAGATGAATTAGAAACACACGATGAAAAGGGTGAGTTTTTGGTTAAAATCAAGAAAGAGAATACCTTGCACGAGGTCACATATGCGTCGCATCCATTTGATGTCGTAGGGTGGGATGGTTATAATTTCCCTTACGCCTTTAATATTGAGGATTTCGAACCGATCACTGGTCGCGTCCATCTTCCACCTCCGATACACCAGACATTTGAGGCGCAAAACTTCGTTGTATGTTCTTTTTGTCCAAGACTTTACGATTATCACCCAGAGTCGATACCGGCCCCTTATAATCACAGTAATATTGATTCAGATGAGGTGTTGTACTACGTCGATGGCGACTTTATGTCTAGAAATCACGTAGAAAAAGGGTTTATATCATTGCATCCTGCCGGAATTCCTCACGGACCGCATCCAGGAGCTATGGAAAAGAGTATCGGAAAGAAGGAGACAAAGGAAACGGCTGTAATGGTCGACACATTCAAACCGTTACAACTTACTCAAACGGCATTGAATATTGCTGATGAAGACTATGTTCACAGTTGGTTAGAATAAGCACGATTTTTAATTTATCAAGAAATACAAATTATGGGAAAAGAAGTAAAAAATGTAGAATACGGATTGGAAAAGATTTTTGAAGGAGCTCAAGATTTTCTTCCGTTATTAGGAACTGATTACGTAGAGTTTTATGTGGGTAATGCCAAACAAGCAGCCCACTTTTATAAGACGGCATTTGGTTTTCAATCGCATGCATACGCAGGTTTGGAAACGGGCATAAAGGACCGCGCGTCGTACGTGCTCAAACAAAATAAAATTCGCCTCGTCCTCACTACCGCGATGAACAGCGAATCTCCGATTGGAGAACACGTGAAAAAGCACGGCGATGGCGTAAAAGTTATTGCCCTATGGGTAGAAGATGCACGATTAGCGTATAATGAGACGACAAAGCGCGGTGCCAAATCTTTTATGGAACCTACTGTAGAAAAAGACGACGACGGAGAAGTTGTGCGCTCAGGAATCTACACGTATGGCGAGACAGTGCATATTTTTGTAGAGCGTAAAAATTATAATGGTGCATTTTTGCCAGGATATAAAAAGTGGGATTCGGATTATAACCCAACTCCTACAGGACTCAAATTTATTGACCACATGGTCGGTAATGTAGGTTGGAACGAGATGAACACTTGGGTAAAATGGTACGAGGAAGTAATGGGCTTTGAAAACTTCCTTTCTTTCGATGATAAACAAATCCATACGGATTATTCAGCACTTATGTCCAAGGTGATGTCTAATGGAAATGGCCGTATTAAATTTCCAATTAATGAACCAGCGGAAGGGAAAAAGAAATCTCAAATTGAGGAATACCTCGATTATTATGAAAGTTCAGGTGTTCAACACATCGCAGTTGCCACTGACGACATCCTGACCACTGTAGCTGATTTGCGGAGCAGAGGAGTGGAGTTTTTGAGTGTTCCTCCTCAAACTTATTATGATGAGGTTCCCGAACGACTTGGTGCTCATGATCATGAATTACAAGAAGACATCAAAAAGATTCAAGAACTTGGAATTATGGTCGATGCGGATGAAGAAGGATATTTGCTTCAGATTTTCACTAAGCCCGTGGAGGATCGACCGACACTATTCTTCGAAATTATTCAGCGTATGGGGGCTCGTGGTTTTGGCGCTGGTAATTTTAAGGCACTTTTCGAATCCATTGAACGCGAACAAGAGTTACGAGGTACACTTTAGTAATTTACGCTTTAAGAGTGCAAACACCTTCTTTCATATTTGAGAGGAGGTGTTTTCATTTTTGCTTACCTTTGAATTCTCACAACGGGAAAACATTATGGGCACATTCAATACACATCAAACAATCACAAAACATTTAAAAGAATTGAGTGAAAAACTCGACGAGGATCATCTGACCGCTCAAGAGCTTCAGGAATTCGAAAACTTATCGCGAAAACTCTACGAACGTGCTGTTATTTTGCACTATAAAGCAAAAGAGGAAAATGTTTACAACAAAAAAGACCAATCAGCGTCAACTCCTGAGCAGCCTATAGCAGAAAAGTTAGATAACGAAACTGATTCAGGAGAGATTAAATTTGATTTTACTAGCGATGAGCAATTTGACGAACCGCCTTCTACGGTAACTGAATCGTCTGGTAAAAATCCAGCTCAACAGGATAGTACTCCCGCTGGAGGCAGCTTCAAGGAAGGTCAGGATCCAGCAGTTTCAGCCAAAAATACGGATGAAAATAAAGAAAATACAACTGAGCAGTCGAATTTAGAAACTTCAACATCAACAAATGATCTTCCCAAGTTGCATCAGGAAGAAACTAAATCGTTTTATGAACATTTCATGGGATTGCATAAAAGTACTCTTTCAGATCAACTGGGGGCTTCAAAAATAAACTCTCTGAAAGGCGCTATTGGACTGAACGATAAACTACAATTTATATCAGAATTGTTTGATGGAAACCATGAGGCTTTTAATGAATACCTCTCTACTCTCGATCAGCTCTCATCCAATGAGGAGGCACATCAGCTGTTAAGTCAGATCGCCACTAAATATGAATGGGACGAGGAAAATAGCTCGGTGGAAGAGTTTGTAAAAATAATAAGCAGAAGATATGCCGATTCGTAATCTATTTTTGGGAATAATTTCAGTATTACTTTTTTGGGGAGCATCAGCCCAAACTCAGAAAGCGCGAAGTGTGACAAAGGTATTATGTAGCGATACCCTTTACGGGCGAGGTTACGTTAAAGACGGTGTCAATAAAGCAGCTCGTTTTTTAGCGCATCAATTTAAAGCGAGCGGTCTACACCCTTTCTTAGAAGATTCTTCTTATTTACAGCCTTTTACCCATAGTGTCAATACGTTTCCCGATACCGTTGCATTAACGGTGAATAATCGTGCGCTTAAGACCGGAGAAGATTTCATTGTCGCGAGTACATCAGGCGCTGGAGTAGCTGAGACCAAAGCAGTCTACCTTGACACTTCTGTAGTTACAGATAAGGAGCGTTTGCGAAGAGCCATTCAGGAGGTTCGTTCAGATCGCGCTAACACTTTCTTTGTTGATTTGAATGGGGCAGATCCCAAAACCGAGAATAGATTGATACGTGAACTTCAAGGGTTGGCTAAAGTTGGTCATGTGATTTTCACTACCAATCAAAAGTTTACGTGGTCTGTCGGTCGGTACCAATATGACCATGCGATCATGATTGTTAAAGCATCCAAAGTGGAATTTGAAGACGCGATTGAATTTCACATTGACGCCGAGTTTAAAGAAGATTTTACCAGTCAGAATGTGATTGGTTATCTACCCGCCGCAGAAAATGATGCTAACACTATTGTTTTTACTGCACATTATGATCATTTGGGAGGAATGGGTACCAATGAAAGCACCTATTTTCCAGGAGCTAATGATAATGCTAGCGGAACAGCTATGTTGATTTCTTTGGCTGACCATTTTGTGAAAAACCCATGTGATTATAACCTATTATTCATTGCTTTTGCTGGTGAGGAGGCGGGATTGCTAGGATCCAAGTATTTTGTTGAAAATACCTCAATGGATTTCGAAGACATTCACTTTTTATTGAATCTGGATATTATGGGAAGTGGGGAAAATGGTATTACTGCCGTGAACGGTAAAGTGCACACAGATGCATTTGATAAGTTAAAATCGCTCAATGATGACCATTTAACAACCATCAAAGCACGGGGAGAAACGGCCAACAGTGATCATTATTATTTTCATAAAAAAGGTGTTCCTAGCTTTTTCATCTATACCATGGGAGAAAACAAGCATTATCATGATGTACACGACACTTACGATGAGCTCACTTTTTCCGCTTACGAAGATATTATTACGCTCCTATCAAAATTTGTAAAGCATATTAATGAACTAAATTAAGGTGCTGGCGTGATATAAATGCAAATCTTCCCATGAAACATCACCTTTGAGTTTTTCCTTTGCTTCACTGAGGCTCCCTTCCATTTCGGACCCTAATTGTTCTCTGAGGTACTGTAATTTTTTTTCGTCCAGTACATCCCCAACTGCTACTCGTTCATCTTTGATGAGTTTGGAAAAATGGCGGTTTACTGTGCTGGTGGTCAAGCTCCTTTGGTTTGCAATTTCCTCAATATTCCAGCCTTTTTGAAATAACTCGAAGGTCTTTTCATAGGTGGATTTTTTCGATTTCTTTTTTGTTTTTGCCTTTTTTTTATCGACCACAGTGTTATTTAATTGCCTTACATCGGGGTTTTCACGGCGAATTTCATCTTTAACCACTTGTATTTTTGCTACTTTGAAATTTCTGACTTGTTCATTCCAAACAGTTTCTTTCGTGAGATCATTGCCACGTGCCATTTGGTCACAAAGAGCTCTGGCTTTTTTCAAATCCAAGATTACTGTCGTGATTTGCTCATCAAGTTCACCTAGTTCTTCAACATATTGTTTGGTTCCTGTTTTTGTTCCGAGTAGGAGTAATTGTTTTAAATTTTCCCGAAAGACAGGCTCCAAATATTTTATAAAATACTGATAGGCTGCCTCGACTCGTTCATATACGGCATCAATATCAAAGGTTGTTGGTTGACACATACGAAACAGTTGATTGCGAAATTTTCGCGCAGGCTCGAGTGTTTGGAGTAATAACTGAACTTGTTCACTAAACCATTCAGCATTTTTACCCATTTCCGAGCGTTCACTGGCATTTTTATGAGCGTGTTCGAGCGCTAACCACTTACTTACGGTTTGATCCCAGTTAAAAGCTTCAGCTAATTTGTCATTTAAAAATAAGATTGTGCTCGTTTCCAGCTGCTCGGCAAGGTCATTCGCCGAAGCCTTATTTTGAGCATAGTTCTCAACGTGCTGGTCATTACTTAAACCGTTTAAACGAATGGGATTGAGCAAAACCAACCCTTTCAATGAACGGAGTCGAGAAAGAGCGACATACGCTTGACCAGGGGCAAATACTTTATTCAAATCGAGAACTGCTTTTTCAAAGGTTAATCCCTGACTTTTATGCACAGTTATTGCCCATGCCAATTTCAATGGAAAATGAACGAACGTTCCTTTCACTTCTTCTTGTATTTCACCAGATTTTTCATCGAGTGAATACTTTACATTTTCCCATTCGTATTTTTCTACTTCAATGGTCAAATTTTCTTCGGGGAAATGAACGTGAATACCATCCTCACTCAGTTTTGATACACGTCCAATTTTTCCATTGTAAAATTGTTTTTCATAAGACAAATCATTTTTGACAAACATGACCTGAGCACCCACTTTCAGGTGTAGTGTGTCAGCGAGCGGAAACATATGAGAGGGAAAATCTCCTGTTACTTCAGCGTTATATTTATATTCTTTGTCCTTCAATGCGGACAGTGAGTTGGCGTTCATTTCTTCTGCCTTCCTGTTGTGTGTCGTTAAGGTGATAAACCCTTCATGTTCTGTGGAGTCAAATTTAGGTCTCACATATTGATTTAAAACTTCAACATCACTGTCAGATACATAATTATTGCGCAAATGGTTCAAAATTTCAATAAAGCTCTTATCGTCCTGACGATGGATTTTATCCAATTCAATGTAGAGTGGGGGACGTTCCTTTACGGCTTTTGCATGGAAGAAAAAATGACCTTGATAAAATTTTTTAAGAACTTCTTTTTCTTCGCGTTTCACGATAGGCGGAAGTTGCAGTAAATCTCCAATATAGAGGAGTTGAACTCCACCAAAAGGAGTATTATTTCTTCTGACTTTTCTCAATACATGGTCCATGGCATCCAGAATATCTGCTCGGAGCATGCTGACTTCGTCAATAATAAGTAATTCGAGATTTCTAATGATTGCTTTTCGCTGTTGATTCATCCGAAAGTTACGCATGAGGGTTGCCTTGGTGTGCACTTGTATGCGGTCAGAGATAAAAGGAGGTTGCTCATCAGTAGGTAAAAAACTTCCAAAAGGTAGTTGGAAGAACGAATGGATCGTAACACCACCAGCGTTGAGAGCTGCTATTCCGGTCGGAGCGACAACCACCGTATTCTTATGTGTAGCGTCAATTATTTTTTTGAGTAATGTTGTTTTACCCGTTCCAGCTTTTCCAGTCAGAAAAACTGAACGATTGGTTTCATTGATGAATTTCTCTGTAAATTCTGCAGGTGATTGGGTTGTGGTTGTTTCGTTCATAATTCTTACAATTTAAATTTCGTGAATTTATATTTAAGTTATAAAAATACTTTCGATTCAACCCTGTNTTCTCAAAAAAAATTCGACTCGAATGAAAACAGTTATAAATTTAGGAAACAAATCGTAGTTTTGTCCTATGGCGGGTATTTACATTCATGTTCCTTTTTGTAAGCAGGCTTGTTCCTATTGTGACTTTCACTTTAGCACTACTT
>P_1C_Liq_1_UnCtyDRAFT_1000101_pt1 | contig 18803 bp, 19 predicted proteins | sample Pon1CUnioCityCA_2_FD_10230 | JGI IMG/M metagenome (IMG submission 10230) | reverse complement strand
GAGATAAAGCTACTTCATCAATGGATAATCGCTTACCAATATTCTCAGGATAAATTAACCACTTCGAAGCATGAGAGCGTTCTTTCCACTCTTTAAAATCACTTAAGTAATCTTTGTATTGGCGTTGTAATTTCTTCCCATGCACACCGTAAAAATCACCAATGGTACTGCAGTCTACAGCTTTAGTATTGATTAATTTCTTTTAAAAAAGACGCGAATTCCTCTGTCATTCGCGTTCCCTTTGATACCATATTCCAGTCCCTTTGAACTATTTCTCCACTTTCTCTGTCAGTCCAACGCCTGCGTTTTACGTGTAGATAAACAAACCTACCCCGCAGTGGAAAATCTTGCACTTCGATCTCTTTATGGAAGCCCTTGGAGGCTAATTGACGATTTTTAAATTCTTGGGGAGGAGTATTCTTTTCCTCAAAATAGAGCTCTAATCGCTCACCATTTTGTTCTGATTTGATAAGGTCAAAATGTTCTACAATCATCGCAGGTAGAACCAACTTTAATAAGTCAATATAATTTTCCAAGACTGTTTTTTTTACAAAGAAAAGTATTAATCCTTAAATCTCTCCCCAACTTTTGAGACTGATCCAGGAAAATGGAGCATCCTTAAAATACTACTACTTTCTATTCAAACACCGCAGTAAGACCGACTCATGCTTTTTTAAAAATTACGAACGGCACGCACTTTCTTTAAATCACTTTTTGAACCTGGAACAGTGTACTGATAGCCATTAGTAAAATCTATGTTCACAGCATTTGTAGCATTGGCTTGTGTAGAAGTCCAATAAAACGTATTGGAAAAGCCCCCGATAGCATTTTTATTCTGATATACTTGAGCCAATTCAAGCTCACTTGGTAAGTACCAGTCACTGTATCCATTTTCATTAAGATCAGCGCAAGCTTTTGCAGCAAATGAAGTATCACCACAGCCGGCGACTATATCTAACGTATTTTGCATACCTGTTCCTATCGCCTCTCCATTCGCATTTGAAAGTTCCGTTCCTTCGCAACCCCAAGGGAAATTGGTGTTAAAATCATTTTCAGCAGCAATTATTCCATGTGTCTCGTTTTCTACATAACCATCGTCACCAGGTTGAAATATATAGGCAATAATACCCCCTTTATAATCATCTCCTGCAGCTAATGCAGGCGCCTCAGTAGTAAAACTAATGACTTCCCCATAGGCAATTTCCGTATCATAAGCTACATACGCACGGACATAATAACTTGTAGATGGATCCAGATCATTCAAAACGCTGTAATAAATTGTCCCACCAGCATCATTTGTTTTAAAGTCAGTGGTGTCTGGATTGTCTGAAAGACTCCAGCAAACACCTTTTGAATGAATATCAACCTCCTCATAACCTCCAGGATAAGTTATCTCACCTCCCGTATTTGCACTTTCAGCAGTAATTTGAGTCACCGCTGTTGTATTTACAATTATCAAGTCTTGTTGCGTATCATTTTCAGGTGTGGGTTCTTCCTCTTTTTTACACGCCAAAAAGATCAAAAAAACGAAAAATAGTAGAGTAGCCTTTTTCATAAACTCAGGGTTTAAGTCACAGATGCAACTTTAATTAAATAATAATTTGCATCTAATATAGGGTTTCCATTTTCAATAATATAAACTTTCTAAAAAATAATAGAAGATGACGTAGCGCGACCCCACAAAGTTCACCCGATTACATATTATTGCTAATGGTTATTCCTCATTACTTCAAAAAACAAATAGGTTTGCGTGACTCACGTCATTTATAAACTGACCATTGATGCGTAATTCATTCTCAATCTTAAAAAGTTTACCAGAAACCTATTTTGTTACGATTTTTGCATTTCGATATTCTTGATGGAAGCAATCTAACAATGAATACTATAATTTACGGCAATTGACTTACTGTTCTGGAACCTCCTTTAGTCCCTCCTCTGCATCTATTTAAAGGATTCACCACAATTTTTACAATACTTGGCTTCGCGTTCATGTCCCTTTTCACCACAATTTGGACATTCAAACGGTTTGATGTTATCTTTTTTGATCGCTGTCATTTCCGAAGATACAATCCCAGTAGGTACCGCGATGATAGCATAACCAAATAGCATGATGAACGAGGCCAATGCTTGACCTAAAGGTGTTATTGGTGCGATATCTCCATACCCCACCGTGGTAATTGTAATAATGGCCCAGTAAATACTTCGTGGAATACTTGTGAAACCAGCCTCATCCGGCTCAATGACAAACATCAACCCCCCCATAATAATGACAATCGTAAGGATGGAAATCAAGAACACAATAATTTTATGGCGACTATTCGATAAAGCTTCCCCGAGAATATCAGCACCCAACATATAACGCGAGAGTTTGAGAATACGGAAAATCCTTAAAAATCGAACCGACCGTATAACCATCAGCGCTTCTGTACCCTCAACAAATATACCTACGTAGGTAGGAAGCAACGAAAACAAGTCTACCACCCCCATGAAGGAAAACACATAGGTCAACGGCTTTTTTAAACTCACAACGCGCAAAAAATACTCTATGGTAAAAAGTATGGTGACGCCCCATTCAATAGACCAGAAAGTATAGCTGTATTCTGCGTTCAGCATTCGAATGCTTTCGAGCATTACCACAACAATCGAAAGGAGTATAACAATTAGCAGAACAATGTCAAAAACACGACCCGTACGCGTATCTGTGCCATAAATCACCTCTTGCACTTTCAACTGCCAAGGGCGCAATCGAAAATCTTTTTCCCGGAACTTTAACGTTTTGTCAATTTTATCTTTCATTGTACTTCTAGGTGTTTCAAATGTATTGTTTTTTATCGAATATGGAAATACAGAAATATGTCTTAACTTTGCGTTAGGATGAAAGTACAGCACCTCATACAACGGAGATTTTCAGGTATTCTCAATAATGAAGCGGAGTACATTGAATTGCTCGTTCAAGTTTTTGGTGTGCTCATCCTCGGGCTCGTATTGTGGCGAATGATGGCCATTTTTCATAAAAAAAAGAAAGCCAAACGAAAGCACAACACCTATTTTGATACTGAATTTCGACGCAATTGGCGGAAGTGAAGTGAACACGTGGCATGGACTGTGCGTTTTCGAGAAATAAAAGGGTTACTTCGACGGTCGCAATGATAAAAGTCAGGTTTTTCAATACGCAGTAATTGATCATCGTATATGTGTCGAACTTTCATTATTTTTGAATGTTTTGAAACATCAGGTATTATCTGTTGTTGAAGTATCAAATTAAAATCATGGAGAAAAAAAATGTAGCTGTTGTTGGAGCGGGACTCGTAGGAAGTCTTCACGCTATTTTACTGGCCAAAAAAGGAATGCATGTCGATGTTTTTGAGCGTCGCCCAGACTTGCGCAAAGCCGAAGTAATCGGTGGTCGTTCGATTAATTTGGCACTTTCTCATCGTGGTTTTAATGCCTTGGAGAAAGCAGGTATTGCGGACGATATTCGCTCTATTTCCATCCCGATGTACGGACGAAAGATGCACGACAAGGAGGGAAATCTTACTTATCAACCTTACGGTAAAGATGACGAAGCCATTTATTCGGTTTCACGCGGAGGATTGAACCAACAATTGATGAACCTGGCTGATGATTATGAAGATATTCACTATCGATTCAACCATAAATGCTTGGATATTAATCTCGAAGAAAACACAATCTTCTTTGAAGATACCCAAATTAATAAAGAACTTAATTACAGTTACGATCATATTTTTGGAACTGATGGTGCCTTTTCTGCCGTTCGCGGTCGACTACAAAAAACATCAATGTTCAATTATTCACAAGATTATTTGTCGCACGGCTATAAAGAATTGGTCATTCCTCCAAATAAAGATGGTTCACACCGTATTGACAAAAACTGCTTACATATCTGGCCCCGGGGGAAATTTATGTTAATCGCACTTCCGAATCTAGACGGTAGTTTTACAGTTACGCTGTTCTTCCCCATGAAAGGAGCTACTTCTTTTGAAAGCATCAAAACAAAAGCTGATGTGAAGCAATTTTTTAACGAGACCTTCCCTGATGCTGTTCCCCATATGCCTACTTTAGAAACTGATTATTTTGAAAATCCGACGTCTTCGCTTGTCACGATTCGCTGCAATCCATGGAACTATGAAGACAAGGTATTGCTCTTAGGTGATGCAGCTCATGCTATCGTTCCGTTTTACGGACAAGGTATGAATTCAGGCTTTGAGGATACCGCAGTGTTTTCTGAAATGTATGACGAGCAATCCGAAGACATGCTCAAATTATTTGAAGATTACAGTAATAAGCGTGTTCCCGATGCCAACGCCATTGCGGATTTAGCACTTTACAACTACATTGAGATGCGCGATCTTGCAGGGGATGAAGATTTCTTGCTGCGCAAAAAGATTGAACGCAAGTTTAGTGACTTACACCCAGACCTATGGATGCCCATGTATTCTCAGGTAACATTTAGCCATATTCGGTATTCCAAAGCGCTTGAGGCTGGAAAGCGACAAGCCAAAATTATGGATCAGGTCATGGAAATGAAAAACATTTACGAGCGGTGGGATGATGAAGTTGTGATGGAAAAAATAAAATCATTAGTTTAGTAGTATGATACGCCATATAATCCTACTTTTTGCTTTTTTCTGCTTACTGACTCCTGATTTATCAGGGCAATATGAACCTAAAAATTCTAAGAAGCAGTTTTACGGCAACCAACGCATTCACAAACCACTTTACCGTTGGGTAACGGGGGATTATTCCAAACATGGTCTGCAATTTTCATTCGGGCCCACTTATACATTTACTTCACCATCAACCAACGAAGGCGTTTTGTCTACCGCTGGAGATTCGTCGCTGCACTATACCCACGAAACTCGAGGGAGAATAGGTGTTTTCGCTGAAATAGGAATGACACACATCACCCGAAAACCGCGTAAACTTATTCATTATTACGATTGGGGGATTGGATATAAGCACCTGGGAGGTAGAGATTTATTCTCTGCCGATGTTTACGATAGCCGTGACTCACTTGTGGGAAATGTCGAAGGAGAAGGAAAGTTTTACAATGGTTATCTATATGGACGTTTCAGTGTGCACAGCGTTTTTCAAATGAATCCACACCTCTTTTTAGATAACGCAATAGGAGTTAATGGCGACTACGGACTCGTTGGGAAAAACAAAAGCTATGACGGGTATCCTTCACCCATGGAGCAACAATTTCAGGGCGATTTGCTCGTTCAACTTCACTATGATTTCGGTTTTGGAATCAAACCGCGCGTCGATAAAGGTTTTTTCTTTATCCCTGGTGTGCGCGTTCCTGTATTGGGTGCTCATGAATGGAGAGGAGGAACCCCTGCCATACACTGGTTTTCTGGAAAGTATTTTCCCGCGTTATTCAAGTTAAAATTTGTTTGGTTATTCAAAAAAGATCCCAATGATTGCCCTCCTGTAGAAGTCAACGAAAAAGATCGTGAACGCTCCAAACAATATCAAAACCAATAAGCACCTCAATTGACATGTGGGAACGGTTAAAGTCCTTTTTTATTGGAAAACAGCTGGGTAATACAAAGAATTATCACGATCGCGTTAAAATTAACGCAAACTTTTACTTTGCCCTGCTCACTTCTATCGGTTTTTTGATTGCGCTCTTCCCCACTTTACTAACATCAAATTCAGCTATTTTGCGGATCCCTGTTTTCTCAGGACTGGCTTTTAGTGGCCTCATGTTGATCTCCCTTAAATTTGGAAAAACGATCACCACCACGGCATTAGTATTTGTGGTTTTTGGTTGGGGCGTAGCATTTGGAAATTTATTCTTGAATACAGAAGTACTTCATATAGGCGCCCCTCTCTGGTTGCTAATTGTTGTTTTATATGCTTTTTATAATCTGGGGCGCGTTTGGGGAATAATTGTATCGGCCATTAGTTTTTTAGGGTATATCTACTGGATTGTTTACCTGCTCGAGGAAGAAGCACAACGCGTCGCACCACAAATAGTGGAAATGGTACCTTTATTAGTGCTGGAAATAAGCATGGCTTTTACTTTGCTCGTCGCAATGGCGCTTATCTATCACGAAGCAGTCACAGGAAACGAAAAAATGTTTGCTTTAAAAGCAAAACAACTCAAGCTAAATGAATCTAAATCAAATCGGGAGGAGAAAAGACAGCGCAGCCAATTACAACAATATTTTGAGGAACAACATCACTTTTTCATTCGATTGCAAAAAAATACTCACCACTTTAACAGGGAAGAGCAATATGAACAATTCAATCATTACTTCGCAATTCTATCAGCCGTTATTTCCATACAATCACCGATAGAAGACGTGGACGCTGGATTTTTCCTTCATGAAACAACCCAACGCTACTTAGCATCAAAAAACCTTCAATCATCCATTGACTATTCCGTTGACTACAGTGTTGATTTTATACCGACAGCATCTATTCTCCAAATTGGAATGACCTTGCTTATTCTCCTAGAAAACACGGCTCAAAGCAGTGATCACTTAAGAAATATAGCCATTAGATACGCTCTTGAAGGTCATGCAATTGCCATGACTTATTTAGAGCATTCCGAAGGGCACACGAAAAGCGACCAAAGGCTAAACAAAGCTGTTGAGATGATGCAACTGCTATTTCCAAGAATAATTGTACATCTAAATGCTAGTAAGCATTCTAAAGGAAATCAAGTCAAAATAATTGTAGAAAACTTAGATGAAGCGTCATTGCACCACAGTTAGCGAAGTGGTTACTACCAAATAAGATTGTAAAGTACTCACCTTTTGCGTTGGAAGAATGTTTTTACAAGAGCTGCACTCTCTTCAGCCAAAACACCACCTACAATAGCTGTTTTTCTGTGAAACAAGTTTTCGTACTGCAGCGCTCCACGCTTCTCATCCCTTGCGCCGTAGACCAACTTTGAAATTTGCGACCAATTAAGGGCACCCGCACACATCACACACGGTTCCAACGTCACATAAAGTGCACAATCTTTCAAGTACTTACCTCCTAGATGTTCTGCTGCAGCCGTAATACTCAACATTTCTGCATGTGCGGTAACATCGTTTAACTGCTCAGTAAGATTGTGCCCGCGTGCAATAATCTGATCATTAGCAACCACAACAGCCCCTACAGGCACTTCATCTTTCTCATAAGCAATCTGTGCTTCTTTAAGCGCTTGTCGCATGAAATAAGCATCATCAAAAGGTTTAATCATGTTCCAAAGTTATGAATTCTATCCGATTCCCTAGCCAGCAAAAACCTTCTCTGTAAAGGATCAACTATCGCCTCCATCATTGATGTTTTTGACATCCAGTTCGATTTGTTCAAGCTTTTTGTTTTGTTGTTTTTCCTCTCCTTTGTACATCATCAGATATAACAACAGCAAAATAACGACTCCATAGATGATGAATCGAACAATCATCTTCCTGCTTTTTCTGAAAGACTGGTATCTTTTGAAATCAAAGTTCTCCAAGACCATCAAATATATGAAAAATTAAGTCTGAGCATGCTGTTACCTCAGATTATCGATCACGTTTATTGATTCTGCCTTCTACGCTCTTGAATTTTCTTAGTCCATCTAATATATACAATTCTAAATCAACCAACGAACTGATTAATTGTCGATTCGTACAGCTAATAGCGTCGGATTCCCTATTTTTGAGGTATGGATGATAAAAAATATATTATCGTTACAGGCGGAGCGGGCTACATCGGTTCTCATACGGTAGTTGCATTGAGGGAGAATGGATTTTATCCCATTATCATCGATGACTTTCGCAATGCCAACCGTGATATCATCCAGCGGCTTGAAGAGACTTTAAAAGAAGAAGTAATCCATTTCTCTATTTCCTGTCAAGAAAAATCTCGGCTCAGTGGTATATTTAGCCAGTTTCCCATTTATGGTGTAATCCATTTTGCGGCTTATAAAGCAGTAGGTGAATCCGTAAAAAATCCTTTAAAATATTTCGACAATAATTTTAGTAGTTTGATTACGATGTTAGAGCTCGTCCGAGAATATGAGGTGAAACATTTCGTCTTTTCTTCGAGTTGCACTGTTTATGGAGATCCTGATGAAATTCCGGTCACTGAAGATAGTCCTGTTTCTTACAATTCACCTTACGGATTCACTAAAAAGGTAAACGAAGAAATGATTGAGCAATTCATTTCGAGTGTTCCTGATACGAAAGCTGTTGCGCTACGCTATTTTAATCCAATTGGCGCTCATGCTTCAGGCACAATTGGTGAAGAACCGGAAGGCATACCGAACAACTTATTACCCTATATCACACAAACAGCAATTGGACTTCGCGAAGAACTCACGGTTTACGGTGACGACTACAACACTGAAGACGGAACTTGTATACGCGACTATATTCACGTTGTAGATTTGGCCGAAGCACATGTTGCTGCGTTAAAATATTTACCAAAATCTAAAGAACACATGAGTACCTTTAATGTAGGTACAGGAAAAGGTACAAGTGTAATGGAGATGGTACATTTTTTCCAGGAGGTCACTGGTAAACACTTAAAATATCACATCGGAGATCGTAGAGATGGAGATATTCCAAAAATTTATGCTGATACCAATAAGGCCAATGATTTGCTTGGATGGAAAACTAAATTAACCGTTCAAGATGCCATCCGTTCCTCGTGGAAATTTCAAGAATTTATAAGCGATTACCGAAAATAAAACTTCATGCGTTATTTACTGATCTTGTTCTTGCCTTTTATAACTCAGTCGTCTTTTTCCCAGTATTTTGAGGAAGAAGAAGGACTCTATTCGCGTTACAAACCGGGGATCGGGTGGTATTTTAATGGTGCAAAACCCTACGAAGAGGAAAAATTAAGAAAATATGATCGCGTTATTTTTGATGTCACCTATTGCGACTGGCATGGTGATCGTGATTATTTTCAAAGTCCCTGGAACTCCATCGGATTCAATACAGCACTTATGTTCGATGTTATTATCACTGAAAAAAACACCGTAGCGTTCGGTTGGGGAGTAGGGTTCAGTCACTACAGCAATAAATCTCAGATCGATTTACAGTCCGACTACACTAATGATTTGACGAGTATCAACTCATTTGAGCCAGGCGCTGAACCTGAACGTATTAAATTTGCTGCTAACTACGTCGAGGTGCCGCTGGAAATGCGCTTTCGCACGAAAGGTTACAAGCACTTCAAAGTAATGGTCGGTGGTAAAATTGGATATCGGTTAAACGCGCTCACAAAAGCCACGCGTACTGTAAATGGTCAGCGGGAAGTACTGAAAACTTTTGGATTCCCAGATAGCAATCCCTTGCGATATGGAGCTACGATTCGTATTGGTATCCGGAACTGGGCTTTTTACGGAGCGTACTTTTTCTCCCCGCTATTTATGAATAGTGATAGTGCACAACTGACTCCTCTTACAATGGGAGTAAGTATATCCTTGTTTTAGTGAACAGGCCGAGCATATAAGCTGTTTGTTATCCTGATTGGCCTGTAGCATATAAATCAGTCCCTGACTTTTTGCAAACAGTCTTCACAGATGGAAAATTACTAGATCATTGTCAAATAGCGAATTTGTTGGTATTGCCTACATCACTGAAAATTCATGAATCGATCTTGCGAGCTTAACGCGATACAGCGAACCTGCTGAGTTCAATAAATTTTTTTGGATTAAAATCTGACTTATTTGTTCCTCCTGTTGTATTTACCATGAGTTTCTTTATTGATTGGTTCACTTTGACTTTTTTCAATCGCCTCCAAATATAACGCTTCCGTTCTTTGGCGTGCCCAGGGAGTTTTACGCAAAAAAACCAAACTCGATTTAATGGATGGATCATATTGAAAACATCGAACAGGAACCTCATCGGCCATATCTTCCCATCCAACCTCTTTGACTAAATACTCAAGGACATCTTTTAACTTTACTCCATGAAGTGGATTATTGGGTTGTTGCTCGCTCATTTTACTCAATTATTGGAACAATATTAATCATTTACTCCAATCCAATGGCAATATAACCCCTACTGATAGTAAATGAAATGCCGTAAAGTTATACACCTCCCCTACATCTGCACCGCCTTCAACAATTCTATAACCTGCTTTAAATTGCAACGGTTGATCTTTCCCAACCTTTGTTTCATAACTGACTCCACCAAAAGCATCAAAGGCTCTTCCGGGTCCTCCAAATAATCCATCTCCCTCAATAAAGAAACGCCATTTATCAAGTTTATAAGCCCCTACCAATCGTATTAAAGGCACAAATCCGACATTCAACTTTGAGGAGTAAGCACCTTCCGTATCCAATGCTATTTCCGCATCTCTGATCTTTGCTGTAAAACCGATCCCGAAAAGCCAATTCTCATTATCAATAAGATCGCGCCTGTATGTCAAACGGTAACTATTGAAGGTGTATTTACCATAGATATACTCTCCCTCGTAAAACTGTACACCTTCGAAAAAAATATCACGAGGAGCAAGACCTTCATAGGTAGTTGTCAGTGGTGCAAAAAGTGCGCTTAGATTATTCTTTCCAAATTTATACGTTACTCTTAACCGTGGAGCAATTGCGGGTTGCTGTAGTTCGAATTCCCTATTTAGATCAAAGGTTGTTCCTGTCTTATTTGGAACCCGAACTTCATTGTAGTCTTGAAAGGCATAGAAGCCTTCCAGGTCTATAGTCAGCTGGGATAGAATTGACTGACTAATAAGCAGAGTGAAAATAAAAAATACTTGTCTCATATTATAAAAACGAGGTTATTGGGGAAATTGTTCACTCCTTTTCCTGCCAGAACTTTCGAAATGATTCTGGTTTTTTAAACCTCCACCCCAAAGAAGTGACCAACAAGTATAGTAATACCCATGGCTACAGTTCCCCAAAATACAAGCCTGAGAATAGGCCTCAATGGCTTAGCTCCACCTGCTTTTGCAGATACATAACCTAATATGATCAGAAATAGTAAGGATGATCCATAAATAACATATTCCATATTAACCAAAGGTGCAAATAAAGCGACTAACAATGGCAGCAATCCACCTACAGCAAAAGCTAAAAATGAAGCCAGGGCAGCTTGAATTGGATTAGCGCTGTTCTGTGCATTGATCCCCAATTCATCTCTTACATGTGCCTCTAAAGGATCTTTCTCTGTCATTTCAATGGCTGCCTGACGTGCTGTCTCAGGTTTCAACCCTCGACTTTCATAGATCTGAGTAAGTAGATCAAGTTCTTCTTCAGGACTGTCCTTAAGTTCTTGTTTTTCTCTTTTAATGTCTGCTGCTTCAATATCTGTTTGAGAGCTTACAGAAACATATTCTCCCGCAGCCATAGACAACGCTCCTGCGACAAGTCCTGCCAATGAAGCTAATACGATCGTTTCACGAGAAACACTTGCTGCAGCAACACCAGCGGTTAAACTAGCCATAGACAGAATACCGTCATTCGCTCCAAGTACAGCCGCTCGTAGCCAATTACTGCGGTGTACATAATGATCTTCAAGATATTCCTCTAACGATTTACTCATGATGTATGTTTTCTGGAGTAAAAATACTGGAATTATAATTTTTTGTAAATGACTTTCGTCACTTACTTCATTAAAATTGCTTCACTATTCTCTTTAGCGACTAGCCAGTGCTTTACGTCAGTTTCTATTTCTACAAAATCGCCTGGATTTAAGGTAACTTTAACCGCTTTTTCATCTTCATAAATAACAGTTCCCTTCACGCAGAGAAGCAGTGCAGGAACTTTAGTCGTATGTTCTTTGAGCTCTCCATCCTTTTTTAAGTTAATCGCTACGACTTTACCCTCTGTGCAACTAAACAATTGTTTTGCTGAGAGTGGTTTTTCGGAATTATGGAATGTTGTTAAATTCATATTGATTTGTTTTTAGATTAAAATAGCCATTTATTTTTATAATGATTCTTCTACATGTAAATTATCTGAATGCTTTGCGTGGAGTTTTTCTTTATTTCAAAACTAGCCTTGGAAAAATTCGGTCTATTTGTTAAGCCAATCGATTCATAATTGGAAAAGCCTATACCTTCTACAGGTAAAACCCATCCCTTATCAATTTTTCCATTCTTATTCTCGTCATGTAAAATATTAACGGCATAAACACCTTGTTTTAGATTGCTGAATAACACTGAAGTAGAACCGTTTTCAATCTTACTGGTCTTCATTCTATAGAACTTCTCATAATCCTCATCAGGGATAGAACCATTTTTGTTATACAGTGAAAACTGAACCACACCATTGTCATTTCTTAAACCACTCACTTTAACCTTCAAAGAAACAGCATTGTTTTCAGGTTCATTAACAAAGCCGTAAATAGTTACGATACTTATAGTTAAGAATAGAAATTTTAAATATTTTCTCATGCTAAGATTTGATTTTTGCTTTTAAAGAATCAACAGCGTAATACACTACAGGTACTAAAAAGACTGTTAGTATCAGTGATGACATCAAGCCTCCGATAATAACCCATGCCAGTCCATTCTTCCACTCTGAAGCTGAACCTGTTGCGAGTGCAATGGGCAACATACCAAACACCATGGAGAGCGTCGTCATTAGTATAGGTCTTAGACGTCCTTTACCAGCAATAATTAATGCTTCTTTGAAATGTTTACCTTCTGCTTTTAATTGATTAGTAAAATCGACAATTAAAATTGCATTTTTGGTCACAAGCCCCATCAGCATTATCAATCCGAGTAGCGCAAAAAGACTCAAATTACTCATGGAAAGATTCAACGCTAAAAAGGCTCCGATAATTGCAACAGGAATAGAGAACAAAACGACGAGTGGATAAATGAAATCATCGTATAAAGCGACCATAATCAGGTAGATCAATAAAAATGATATAGCTAGTACAGAACCGAGAGCTCCAAAGCTATCATGCTGACGTTTAATATCACTTCCCCAGGTCATTTCAATTCCTTGTGGTAATGGATGTTCTGCTAAATAGGCCACCACATCATCTGCAACGGAACCCGATGGTCTTCCAAGTGCATTTGCGGTTAATGTTATAGCCGATTGACGATCTTTCCGTTCAAGTAGTGAAGGTGATTTTGATTGAACTACTTTTGCAAATTGATCAACTTCGATCGGCATCCCTTTTGGATTAATCAACGTGAGATCCTGAATATCACTAATGTTTTGCCGGTCGATATCAGTCATCCAAACCCTGACTGGATATTCAACTCCATGTTGTGTTATTACAGCATTGTCATCTCCCGTCAACGCAGTTCGCAATTGCATTCCTACATAAGCAGCGTTGAGTCCTAAACGCTGCATTTTATCCTGATCTGGAATGACTTTAAATTCAGGACTACCTTCTTGAACTGATAGTTGAACATTATCTGCACCAGGCATAGATTCTATTACTCCTTTCAAGTCATTTCCAGTCGCAAAAACTTTTCTCTGATTACTCCCACTTAATGTGATTTCGATTGGAGCCGTTCTAGGTATAAGACCAAGAGCTGTAATAGAGTAATTAACACCCTTATAGTTTTTACGCAGCGTGCTTCTCAGTTTCCGCATATATGCTTCAGTAGATATACCATCTCGTTCCTCTTTAGACTTGAGTTGAATCGTCAATTCAGAACGATATGCTTCACCTACACCCAAACTTCCAATACCTGTACTTGGACCACCAATATTACTAAAGACAGTCTCAACCTCTGGCAGACCCAGGATATATTCTTCAACTTTATAAGTAATAGAATCATTGTACGCGAGTGCCGTTGTTTTATCGAATTCTAATTGTATGCTGAATTTCCCTTGATCTCCAGTCGCGATCAACTCTTTTCCAATGATATTTTGGCGCATCATTACTCCCGTAAGAACAAAGAGAGCAATAACAATGCCCATAAAAATCAATTTATGACTCAAAACCCATGAAAGAATACGCCCGTACCAATCGGTGAACTTATCAAGTTGCTTTTCGAACCAAAGCAAAAAACTATTGAAAAAATTCGTTGGTTTCAAATCTTCCTTTTTACCAATCCTGGACGCAATCCATGGTGTTAATGTAAAACCAACGAGTAAACTGGTGAGTGTTGAAGTGATCACTACGACAGAAAATTGTTTCAACATATCAGCTACAAACACTTGCAGAAATAGTATCGGTAAAAAGACAACAACATCAACTAGAGTGATTGATACAGCCGAAAAACCGATTTCCATTCGTCCTTCCATGGATGCCGCACGCTTTTCTTTACCCATATCAAGATGTCGCTGGATATTTTCGAGTACAACTGTTGCATCATCAACAAGAATTCCGATGATCAGTGACATGGCCAATAATGTCATGAGATTTAACGTATAACCAAGTATCCACATCATCGCAAAAGCAGTGACCAAAGAGGTTGGTATAGCGATCAAAACAATGATAGCGTTTCTAAAGCTTCTTAGAAATAAGAGCATGACCAAAGAAACTAGTACAACCGCCAGAATCAGGTCAAATACAACAGCGTTTACAGCTGCAATTGTATTGTCTGTACTGTCGTCAGCGATTATGAATTCAACATTATTTTCCCTTTCGCTGTTCTCGATCCTATCAAAGGCTTTTTTGACATTTTCTGAGACATCTACGGCATTTGCATCTCCTTGCTTTTTAATGAGTAAACCTATTCCGTTCTTACCGTTGTAACGACTTATTGAAGTAGCATCTTTGGTGCCATCGACAACATCTGCGAGGTCGTTAACGTAAACAGGACTTCCAGGTATAGGCATAGCCACCTGAACATTCATAATATCTTCCAGGTTTTCAAATTTTCCTACTATCCGTACCGCATTTTTATCCTTTCGGTTTTCAATAGAACCCGCGGGAATATCAATCCCAGATGTATTAATTGCTCTTACAACATCAGTGATTGCCACTCCATGTTGTCGCAATTTTTCCTGATCTATATCTACTTGGATCTCACGTTCTTTTCCTCCTAATAATGTTATTTCTGCAACTCCTTTGATTTGCTGTATAGCAGGGAGATAATCATCACTCATTTTTTGATAAAACCGCTTGGCTTCTAAGTCACTTGTGGCACTTACCGACATAATGGGAAGATCGTTAGGAGACACTTTACTCATTTCAGGACTCAGCACGTCACTGGGTAAATCTTTTTTAATATTATCAATATAGCGCTGAGCATCTTGCATGGTTTTGTTCAAATCAATTCCATAATTCAAATTGGCTATAATCACAGAAGCATTTGGCAAAGATTTCGTAACCAGGTAATCAACACCTTCTAAATTGGATAAAGCATCTTCTATCTTCCGAGATACGGAAGTCTCAACTTCAGATGGATCGGCTCCTGGATATCCCGTTTTTATTACAACCACAGGTTGATTAAAATCAGGCATTAATTCATAGTTCAGGTTTTTGTACCCTATGATACCTAACAATGTTAAAACACTGAACAGTACGATGATCAGAGACGGCCGCTTAATAGATATTTCAGTAATGTTCATAGATCTACGTTTTTAATTTGTAGCTACATTAGCTCCGTCAAATAGTTTCGTGATTCCCTCAACAACAAGTACATCACCAATATTCAACCCCGCAATTACAGCAACTTGGTTCTCTTGAATTCTACCCAATTCGATTGCTTGAAGCATTGCTTTTCCCTTTCGAACCACATATACTTTGGGAGCAGATGTTTCGCCAATCACCGCTGACAGCGGAATCATCAGGTTTTTTTCTTCGGTTAAAGCGTCTTGTACAATCGCATTTCCATACATTCCGGCTTTTATTTGTTGAGCAGCATTATTGATTTGAATTTCAACTGGAAAGCGATTTGCCTTATTAGTTTTACTTCCAATCATGGTGATTTTACCTAAAAATGTGGTGTCGGGAAATGCATCTACGGTCAACTTAACCTGATCATTGATATGGAATCTACTTACTGAATTTTCAGACGTTAAAATGGTAAACTTTAATCTCGAGATATCCGATAATTGAAAAAGGGGAACACCTGGTGCTGCAAACGCTCCTTCTTCTGTAAGTTTACCCGTTACCACTCCATTAAAAGGTGCGCGTACAATAGATTTATCAATCTGTTCGTTAATTGTAGCTTTCTCTATTTCCGCGGCATCACGAGCAAGAAGTGCCTTTTCAAGTTTTATACCTTGAATAGAAGAAGACTCTACAAGAGACCGATAACGTTTGATGTCATTTTCAATGCCTTTTAGTTTAGTATCAATCGATTTAACGTTAAGCGTTAATAATGAATGGTCTATTTCTAGCAAAGCTTCCCCCTTTTTAACAAATTCACCATTCTCTACCATTACTTTGGTAATTTCTCCCTTGGCTTCAGCACTCAATCGGACCTCTTTGTTAGGACGAAATATTCCAGAGAAATCCTTTTTACGAATAGTAGTGCTCTCTTTTAACGTTTGAGTAACCACATTTAAAGTGTCAGATTTATCATAATTGTAAATCTTATCAGCAGCTACTTTCTTATTATTCATTAAGGTGACTACCGTAACAATTATTAAACCTGCCAAGGCTAAAAAGCCAATCAACTTTTTCATTTTTACCTGTTTCATAATTAATTCAATTCAAAGTTTCCACTATGTTTTCTTAAGGCGAGATCAGCTTTTAAAAACTCGACTATCGATGTCAAATAGTTTTGCTGAGCTTGCTGAAGCTCATTTTCTGCTAATAAAACTTCTGTAAGACCTGCCAATTCGTTTTTATACTCCTCTAATGTTTGTCCAAGTATCTCTTTTGCAAACAGCATTTGTTCATTTGTCAAACTCATATTCTTTTTGGCATTACTCCATCTTAACTGAGCATTTATAAGTTCCAAATCCGACCGATCCTGTTCAAGCGCTAAAGATGTTCTTGCGTTTTCGACAGCGATAGATTTTTGATCAATAATTCTTTGTGTAACTGTCCCATTGAATAATGGATAAGTAAGTTTCACTCCTCCGAATCCAAGAGGATAAAAGTTCAAAAACCGATTTGGTTCCTGATCGTATCCAAACCCAGTGGTCCCGTAACTCCCAAAAAGTGAAACTGAAGGCAAGCGAGAACCTTTTACTAGTTTTAGTTCTGTCTCAGCTATTGAAGCCTTAGTCTGTGCTATACTCACATCAAGTGTTTGTTTTTCGATGTTGGATGTTGTTGATTTATTCTGAATTTCATTGGTAATGTTGATTTTGCGATCTAATTCAATTCCCATCATAAACTTGAGGCTATTCGTGACCTGTTGATACTGACTTGTAACTTGATCCTTTTGCGTTTTTAGTTGATTGAGCTTTAGCTTTACTTTAGATATATCGGATTGCATCACTAATTCGTGGGTTCCTAACGCCTCTGTATTTCTTAACACCCGCTCTACATTTACAATGTTAGAATCGATCATGTTTAGCCTATTCACAATGATCTGAGCATTATAGTAAACGACAGATACTTCGTATAAAACTTCTTCCAAGGTTTTTTCATGAACAAGTTGACGCAGTTCCACACCTTTCTCAGCCGCCTCTATTCCTCCATATATTTTTGCATTGTAAAGGGGTACGCTTAAAAAAAGATTACCAGAAATGTTATGAGGTACACCAAACTGAGCTTCCTTAAACTGACCTTCTGGTCCACCAAAAACGCTCATGGGCATTAACTGATAAGGAAGATCAGTGAAGTACTTGTATTCTGCATTGATGCTTAATTTCGGAATAAGCCGCGCCTTAGAGGCTGAGACATTTTTTGCAGCTGCGTCAATGTTGCGTTCACTGATCAACAACTGTTTATTGTGCTGTCGAGCAGAGTCTAAACACTCCTGCAACGTCCAGATATCTTGAGAGAATCCTGTATTTGCAAAGAAGAGTAATACGAAAAAACCCAACTTACGTGTGTGAATACTTACTAACTTCATAGGGTAAATTTTTTTTGCTGACAATCGCCTACATTCTAGTCAAAACGCAGGTATTGCTATCTAAATCATTTAAAATATTTGTGATATACTTCAAAAGAAGCCTCGATCTCTTTTAAGAGCTTTTCAGCCTTATCATCATCTTCCACTGAACCAAGTTTTTTTATTAATTCAATATGTGGGTGAAGCCATTTATGCAGTTCATCGTGTGATTTACCATCCATCGTACAACTCTGGATCAGTTTATTCGTGTGCTTCATCATGTCTTCAGAAAGTTGCGAATAATCATTTCCTTCGAATTCATTAAAAACGCGCTCACTCTTTTGAATATGAGGAATCATTTCTTCATTCACTTTCCATTTCTCTCCTTCGTTCAGTGAAATCAACTCTGCTTCACTTTTATTTGATTTTTTATCGACCTCCTGTTCTACATGTTGATCCGAATGATTTTCCTCCTGACGCTGATCAGTTTCATTTTTACAGCTCATTAAAACGGCAACTGTAATAATTCCAATTAATATATATGATCTATTCATAGCTTATTGTTTTATCAATTTTAATAATGATTGTATCGTATTGTTACCTCGTAAGACAATGTCGTATTCAAATCCCGAGAGTCTCCACTTATACATCTGTAAACGGAAAGTACCCATCACAATACTCATCAGGTCTTGGGTTGATATTGAACTTGTAAACACTTGCTTTTGTTTACCACTGGTAATTATCGGCATCAAATGTTTCATCTTTGTCTGCATAATGCTTTCGATTGCTTCATTGACTCGATCACTTTCCTGTAGTAGACCATCACTGAACACTGCAACCACATAATGAGGATGTTCAGAAAAGAATTTCATCTGACTCGCAAACAAATTATTAAAATTGGATTCAGGATCATCTTCTGAAAGCTCCAAATTTGAAAGTCGTTCATCCATAGACTCCGATAA
>P_1C_Liq_1_UnCtyDRAFT_1000096_pt1 | contig 19105 bp, 16 predicted proteins | sample Pon1CUnioCityCA_2_FD_10230 | JGI IMG/M metagenome (IMG submission 10230) | reverse complement strand
AAAACTTGCAATTTAATCCAAGCTAAAAACACTTTATATTACTGAATATTAGTTTTTTAAGTGGTTTTTAAGGAGCGACTAAATACGAAGAAAAGAACACTGAGGAAGTGCGCATCTGGCAACTTTTCTAACGAAAACGTGGTCTACTTAAACAAAAAAGGGAAAACACTACTGCTTTCCCTTTCAATAACATATATAAAAAAGTCTTTACTTCTTCTTCATGTGACGCGCATAACGATTCTTAAACTTATCGATACGTCCTGCGGTATCCACATATTGCGTCTTACCAGTAAAATAAGGGTGAGACTTATGTGAAATATCTAGTTTCACTAATGGATACTCATTACCATCCTCCCACTTCACTGATTCCTTAGATGGAGCGCATGAACGCGTTACAAATGAGTAGTCGTTCGTCATGTCTTTAAACACTACTAATCGATAGTTGTCTGGGTGTATCTCTTTTTTCATCTTCTTTAAGTTTCTTTTTCTTCCTCCAAAACGGACGGCAAATTTAATAAATAATTTTCAATATCACCTAATTTGTGAGCTGAAAAACATTCAATTCAACCATTTTTAACCTGCGAAGTTCTAAAAGCTCCGTCAACCCGGAGAAATCCATCCCTTTTACCAGGAAGTCCAAAAGTAAGTATTCAATACATAAAACAACAGCATGTATTCGTTTATTATGTCGCCCATGCGGATTTATCCTGACAGTTGTAAAGCTATAACCATCTATTACCGCTCTATGGTTGTCAGTATGAGCTCGAATAAACATCAATTTAAATAATAGCACATAATAAAAATAAATCCCTGGTAATTTCGTTAATTTAGCATCGATGGAAAAACACGTGAAAAATTTTTGGATTGGTTTACCGCTGCTCTTCCTTATAGGGACATTGTTTATCAATCCTGGGTGTAGAAAAGATCTTCTAATGTCAGACGATAATTTAGCATTTTCTACGGATACAGTCATTTTCGACACTGTTTTTACTACAGTTGGTTCTTCAACGCGTCGATTTAAAATATACAACCCATCTTCCAACCCTGTTAAAATCAGTTCCGTCGAGCTCGATGGTGGTAGCAACTCTCCTTATCGCATTAACCTGGATGGCGAACCAGGCACAAGCTTCAAAGACGTGACCATTCCCGGTGAAGATAGCTTATTCGTTTTTGTCGAAGTGACGCTGGATCCCAATAATATGACCTCACCACTTATCGTAGAAGATCAAGTTCACTTTCTCACCAACGGCAGTGAACAAAAGGTCCAATTAGCCGCTTGGGGACAAGATGCCTACTTCCATTATCAAGACAAAAATGAAGGCATTTGGCCTAAAGATAAACCTCATGTTATTTACGATTACGCATTAGTGGACAGCAGTAAATCACTTACTATACAAAACGGAACACATGTTCACCTTCACAAAAACTCGCTCCTCGTGATACGAAAAGCAACTTTAACCATCAACGGGACGGCTGAAGACAAGGTTGTGTTTGAAGGGGATCGATTAGAATCCTTCTATGAAGATGTTAAAGGACAGTACTATGGAATCTATTTTGATCGAGCGCTCTCCTCTACTATCGACCACGCCATCATCAAAAATGGCACGGCGGGAATTCACCTATTTGGAGACGCTCCTTCCAATACTGATTATACGTTGCGCATCACCAACAGCGAACTCTATAATCACGCGAGTTACGGTATTTTTAACTATTCCGGAGCTTCCATTTATGGTGAGAACCTCAATGTTTACAACAACACGCAGTACGCCTTTTTTCTTCTCGAGGGAGGAAGTTATAACTTTAGACATTCTCAATTTTTGAGTTATGGAAGTGACGGAAACCAACCCGCCTTTGCGATAAAAAATTACTTCACTCGCGATGATGGCATTACCTATGTCGGCTCCATTAATGAAGGAGCTATCGGAAATTCTATCATTTATGGAGGTGGTGATGTTCAAATTGCATATGACACGCTAAATGATGGTGGTTCCATTCCCATAGAATTTGAATATAAGAATAATCTTATCCGCCAAGAGGAAACTGAAGAAGGATCCAATGGCTTTATCGGCAACATCTGGAATACCGATCCGCTTTTTGAAGATCCTTCGAACCTCCTTTACAAGATTACCTCCAACTCTCCATGTAGAAATGCCGGTTCGAGCTCCTACGCTATTCCTACTGACATTGAAGGAAATGTAAGAGACATGACGAACCCCGACATCGGTGCCTTTGAAATCAACTAAACCATGCTATTTCGTCGGATTTGCTTTGTGTTCTTATTGCTCTTCACCGTAATAAGCTCCGTATGGTCTCAACAATGGCAAAACAACAGTTGGGGCATTCAAGTAGGCGCATCGATTTCCATTGGATCACATGTTCAACAACTGGGAGTTCGCATTCAAGCTTATGGGATATGGGAATTCGTTCAGTTCAATCTGGGCAATCAAACAGTCTATAATCTTAATTCCTACGGCAGCCGTAAAATGTTTTGGGAAAATAGATTTAGCTTAGGCACTGTTTTACTTGCTGGAAAGCGAAATACTTCAAGACGATTTATTTTTGATGGTCTCATTCATCAAACCCGTCACGATTATGCCCTTGGCTACAATTATATTTTTTATGCAGATAATGCCGGATCTTCCCAACGGAGCGGAGGATTTGGGTTACACTTCAAATCATTCAGTCTACTTATCGAGAATGATATATTCGCTGGAAAAGGACGCGACCGGTTTCGCACGAGCCATGCGAGTTTACATTATTTTGATACCAACTATCACGTGGACATCACTACTCAAATGTGGACTGGGGAAACGAGAGGAACAGCATTAAAAAACACACCTGACAGCTCGTATCAAATAGGATATAAGGATTTGCGGTCTACGGCTTACGGGAAGACAAGTCATGGTATAATTGCAGTATCGGGAGGCTATCTGCTCGAGTATGGCAATCGTGTTGGAGGTCAAATAGGTATTGACCATGAAAGAATACGTGATATTCTGCAGAACAAAATCATGCATGACAAACCATTCATCCCACAAAGGTTGCGCGATCCCAATGTCAATTATCCTATGCTGAATGAGGAAGGTCTCCCTATTCATGAACCCGGGCAGGAGCGTTCCGGCAGCTTATTTTACCAACTTGGGTTGAATAATAGCTTGACATTTTAACCTGATCATCTTGTAATAAAAAAAGGCGCTCCAAAATGGAACGCCTTTATAGAATAAGTTAAAATCTTCACCTTGTTGGTTGGTCCTGCTAGTGACTCACTACAACTCGCATTGTTTTTGTTAAACCATTAACCAATTTTACATTTACAATGTATACACCATTATCAAAGTTCGTCACATCCACTTTTGTTTGCTCTACTCCTTTATGAATAGATTGCTCAGCTACTTTTCGACCAGCAAGACTTACGAGTTGAATGTTTTCCACTTCATGACCAGAAAAATCAACATTAAGCGTCGAACGCACTGGCGAAGGATAAGCATTCATGTCAATATTCAAAGCTTCTTCCTCGAGGTTTACGAAAGCGACATCTACTACATTCACCGTTACTCCAGAAACGCGATCAGCTCCAAATCCTAACGCAGTATAACTTCCATCCGCTTCAACTGGACAAATAGGTTGAGCGTAATTATTCACATTTTGCGTATAATCCATTTCTGGGTCAAACCCGATGAAGATATCTTCATTAAATGTTTGAACACAGAATAAATAGCGTTGATTATCTTCTAACGCGAAGGCATCATCAAAATATCCAGTAACGGGCTGACCCGATAAATCAGACGGATACGTGTATTCCGCGAATGTAATCTCTTCCAATGCCGTAAATCCGAAGTTCTGATCGTTTAAATCTGTAAATTGATCATTCCATTCATAAGCAATCACCAATAGCGCCTCTCCTTCCATTGAGGGAAAATTCGCGTCTGCACCTTTGATCGCTGAGAAAGTAATTCCTTCTGGAGCAATACGGCTTGCATTTTCATCGCGAAAAGCCATACATGAACTGTATGTAGGAGCAGTTCCTCCAGGACGGAATCCACCTGAAGTACTCGGCAATCCGGAAGAATCAGTTAGACTCGCATACGTCAATAAAGAATCACTGATATGAAAAGTAGTCGTATATGTATTATCGAACGAGTAGGCATCGGAAGAATCACTTCCTACTGTATAGGTTAACTCATACTTTCCTGTACTATAAGTTGGTTGAGAAAAAGTTGGAAGTGTAAAATAACTCGAATCTGATGCTACGATATCAACGGCTGTAGCTGTATCGTTATAAATTTCAGTTCCGTTATACTCTATTATTGCAGAAATATTGACATTCGTTTGATTTTGAAAACCATAATTATAAACCCAGGCACCAAGATCAACTTCATATTCGGTATCATCTTGAGCAATTAGAGCAGGAGTCACTGCGTATTCTGGTCGAAGTACTGCACCAGCATTTGTACCTACATCATTGGGGTAAAAACCAGTTTTATTACCGATAAACACTTCTACAGGACCGTTTTGCATTTCGTTGAGGAGTGTTTCACCTCCCACATCACTAATCATAACAAGTGGGATTGTCACATTAGCTCCATCATTACCAGGCGCCATTCCAACAGGAGCTCCTGGTTCATTGTTTATGATCACGCATGCAATTGCACCGGCATTTTGTGCGTTCAACGCTTTGGTTCCAAATTGACAATCACCGCGATACAAAATAGCAATTTGATCTTGCAAATCACCAGAATTAGTAGCAACCATACAACCTAAAGAGTCAGCAGGACTCCCATCAAAATACTGAACAAGGGTGTCTAAAACTGCGTTGGCAGGATCTAGTAAATCTGGCACCCCCCAACCACCGCCAGGCGTAGCATATTCCATATCATAAGCACCCTGAATACTCGCAGGAGATTCACCCGAAAAGATGACCTGCGCATTCACTGCACTAACGAAAACGACGCTGAGCGTCAAGAGTAATAGTTTTTTCATAGTATTAAAGTTTTAACATTTTGTACAAAGATATAAAATAAAAATGATGCATTCAAAAATGAAATTATTTATCGTTTGATACGCGACACTTATCGAAAATAAAATCTAATTCATCTGCGATTGACTGTAATGAAAATTGATGAGCAAAACGACGAATGTATGCCGAATCAACATCTATAACTCGCCATGATTCAATCGTTCTTGTTAATTCTTCTGTATCGTTGATGGCGATTTGATGACCGAGGTGTTTATCCCTAATTTGAGTCAACCCTCCACACTTCGTGTATATGGCAGGCAGACCTGACATCCAGGCTTCAGCGAGAACAACTGAAAAGGTTTCGTAATTACTGAATAAAATAAAAAGGTCTGCCTCGCGCATTGCAGCGCCAACCTCTTTTGGACTGCATCGACTACTGACCGAAAATTGACGTGAATCATTATTGGTCCGCTCAATGGCATCCCAAACGTTTTTCTGAGGACCTTCTGTAATGATATGACATTCGAAATCCCGCTCAACTTGCTGGATGGCTCTAAGCATTCCTTCGACATTCTTGTGATCATTATCAAATGATGAAACATGCAACAAGCGCAATTTGTCTGAATTTTCTTTTTGTTCAGGCGGATAGAAATAGTCTGTGTTGACCACATTGGGTAAAACAGTAAATTCATTTATCAAACCCAATTTTCGAAGTGACTGACCCAAATGTTCCGATACAGGCATGACCATTTTGGCCTGTTTAAAAATACGCTGGTAGACAGCTCGAACATAAAAAGGAAGTTCTTTAAACTTATTGGTTTGGTCTAAAAAACCAGTCCAGTGCTCAGAAAGTACATAGGGTAATTTGTATTTCTTCAGCAATTCTATGGCAAATTCTCCGGCAGGAAAAGCTTCATTGAGATAAACCAATTCAAAATTAGTATTGCCTATTACCTCAAACCCCTTGCGCAAGGCATTCAAAAAACCTTTGCGCTTAACATAATGAGCAATTATAGGTATTTTTAAATGAGATTTGGGGTAATAAATGACGACCTCCCTGCGCCCTTTTCGGTAGCGATCATCAATTTTTATTTCTGAACAGGAAGGCGATGCTACAGCGTAAAGTACAACTACCTTGGCTACTGTTTGAGCTGCATCAGCATGTTTCTCAACAAAGTTACCCAGGGTTGGGTTTACTTCACTGGGATACCAACTCGCCAGAAGCAATATCTGTTTGTCTTTCGCCATACATCAATAATACCGAATAATTCCGAATGGAGCAATATCGGATTCACCGAATATCGTCAAGGTCATTAACGCCAACTGGTCGTTCCACGGTAAACCCTTCACCAAACTGCACACCAATATCTCTCCCAAATTGCATCATTCGCGCATTTAGAAAATCGACGAATTCCTTACCAGAAATAGGTGTCTTCGGGCCTTTCATTCCTGGCTTGTAAAACTGTGTTTCGTAAGCCTTAATAGCTTCGAACTTTCGTTCCTTTTCTTCCGTAATATCTACAATAAAATCGGGTTTAATATAACGATCTTGTATGTAATGATAAATAGCTTTTGGACGCCATTTCTCTTGTTGTTCACCGTCTTTAGAAGTCTCAATCTTCAGCAAACCCGACAAAAAGCAGGCTCGTGAAATAAATTCACTACCTCTACCGTGATCAGGATGTCTGTCCTGCTCAGCATTGGCCAATACGATTGATGGCTGATAATGTCGGATATGACGTATTAATCGCAACAGACTTTCTCGGTCTTGTTCAAAAAAACCATCCGCTAAACGCACATTTTCTCTATGCGAGACACCCATTATGTGGGCCGCTTTTTCTGCTTCTTCATAACGGGAGCGAACGGTACCTCGCGAACCGAGTTCTCCTTCTGTCAGGTCAACGATTGCCACTTTCTTGCCTTGGTGAACACTTTTGATGATCGTACCACCTGCAGAGAGTTCTACATCATCCGGATGAGCGCCAATAGCTAATATGTCTACCTTTTCAGCCATTAATCCAGCTTGTTATTTCATCATCTTCCGGAACAGTTGTAGGCTCAACGCTCTTCACAAAATCACCATTTTCGTCGATCAAAAATTTATGAAAATTCCATTTGACCTCGGCGTGTTGACCCTGCTCTTTGCTTTCATCCGTCAACCAATTGTAAAGTGGATGCTGATCATCACCTTTCACGGCTATTTTTGCCATCATAGGAAAGGTAACACCGTAATTTTTCTGACAAAAGCCTCGTATGGTCTCATTCGATCCTGGTTCCTGTTTTCCAAAGTTATTCGCAGGAAACCCGACAATTTCAAATGCTGATCGGTCCGTTTTTTCATAAAGACTCTGAAGACCTTCATATTGTGGTGTCAGTCCGCATTCCGACGCTGTGTTCACCACCATCACTTTTTTCCCTTTCAATTGAGACAAATCAAACTTATCTCCTTTTATATCTTCTACTTCAAAATCGTGTAAATTCATAATTACTTTTTCTTTTTAACTGTTTGATCTATCAAATATTTGACGATTGCTGTTAAAGTAAACAAGGCAAACACCCCTATTGTTGTCCAGGCCCAAGTTGGCATTGTAGCAACACCTTCACCTTGCGCATACGAGTGGAGTCCTACTAATATAAAGTTCACACCAAAAAACGTGAAAAGAATAGAGGAATACCCCCATAAACTCACAATATTAAATATAAATCGGTTATTTAACCCCGGTATAAATCGAAGGTGTAAAATAACGGCGTAGGTCAACACAGAAACGAGCGCCCACGTTTCTTTAGGGTCCCACCCCCAATAGCGACCCCATGATTCATTCGCCCATATCCCCCCGAGGAAGGTACCTATCGTTAGCATGAACAACCCAACCGTCATCACTACTTCAGCAATGGCCGTAATTTCATTGATGTTCATGCTCAGCCGTTTTTTATTGGATTCATTTTTAAAGATGTACAACAATAAATTAATCAGTCCCAGGATTGCAGATATACCCAAAAACCCGTATGACGATGTAATGATCGCAACGTGAATCATGAGCCAATAGGATTTGAGTACTGGCTGTAGCGGCGTGATGTCTGGATCTAGTAAATTCAATTCGGTTACAAAAAGCATCATCGCCGCAAGAAGCGTCGTAGCAGCTATCACTACGGGATTTTTGCGCACAAAGAAGAAACCGGCCAACAACGTCGACCACGCAATAAAAACGACCGCTTCGTATCCATTACTCCAGGGAGCATGTCCTGAAATGTACCAACGCATACCTAGTCCAGCACCATGTGCCACAAATGTAATAACCACAATGGCGAAAAAGGCGCGCGTAATAATTTTAAAATAGCGCTCGCGTTGCAGCGACGGAGTCATTAGCGTGCGACTAAAAAACAGAATTAAAAGTAATGCTCCGACTAATAGATATATAAACTGAACTTTATCGAAGACTTTAAATTCGTTGTAAACAATTTCTGTTTGAACTTGAGAGCGCGTGGGAAGATCCTCGTTAGATTTAATTTTTTTCAATCGCTCTACATCTGACCATTGAACTGTTTTTAGCTCATCCAAATAATTCTTTACTTCATCGTAATTGATATTACCCTGGGCTGCCTGATAGCTTTTTCTTAAAAATTGGGCTGCTAATTCATTTCCAGTTTGATCTTTGCCTTTCAATTGTTGATCGAAAGGCCTTACCCACGTCCCGTTTTCATCTCCCGGAACCGGAACAATACGCATATACTGGAAAGAAAATATCTGCTTCAGCACGCGGTAACGTTCGCCCAATTTCATCAATTTCTTGTCGTACTCGCTCTTTTTGCTGTCGGGCTTTTCATGCGCCTCTTTATAGTCATTTAACCATTTAAAATTCCCTGTTTCGTCTTCAGCCTGGCGCAAAGAAATATGTGCTCCTACACCAAGGTCTTCTCGTATTTTAGTGGATACATATAAAAGTGGTTTATCCAACCATACCTTAGGGCCGTAGAGATGAAATGCCAGCATGACCTGAACAGCATTTTTATCTTGATAACGATGATCGCGATAAATTTTTCGAAGAATTTTATCGGATAGTGTATGAAAAGGAACAATACGACCATCGTGATCTTGAACGAGAAGGTCTGCTACTTGATCTGCTCCCGATGGTGAAGGATATTTAATCACTACATTTTCAACTTGAAACGCCGATTTTCGTTGATTCTCGTTTGATTCATCGTGGTTATGACCCTCGTGTGAATGTTGGTGTGTCGATTCTTGCTCGTGTGTGTGCGTAGAATCATCGTTATGCGCCCAAACATTTGACTGATTAACACCGAGTAACAATAGAATACCAATAGAAACTTTCAACGTTTTTTTTCGATTCTCCCGGGATTTCCGAATCAATCGCGTCAATTCACTCATTCTGCCTGCTGGTGACAGCAAAGACAAGATCATACCTATAGTCATAAGCAAATACCCCAAGTAGGTCACATTCGTTCCCCACCAATCATAGTTTACACTTAAAATCGTACCTGATTCGTCGGGAAAGTAGCTCGATTGAAAGAATCGATATCCTTTATAATCCATGACATTATTCATAAATATGCGACGATCGTGTTCTATTTGCGCCGATGAATCAATTAATGTTACTTCAGAAGCGTAAGAACTCGCCATATCCGATCCCGGGTAGCGATCCAGCTGAAAATCGCGACATTTTATATGAAATGGAGTTTGAATAGGCTTCGCACCATAAGAAAGAGCGAAGTTTAACCCAGCAAATTGAAAATAATGGTCTTCGGATATACGATCGACTCCGCCAGGAAAAGTGACCGTGCGTTCCTGCTCTTTACTGGACAACTTGACCGTCAGATAATTTATGCCAGCACCTTTTTCCTCGGCTTTGACTCGCGTTTGTTGAACATTACGCTTCATCCCTTTAAACATAAGACTTTCACCGGCAAACATGTAAAGTTGACCAGCATAAAAAGGCACGGCCGTATCCGCTGGCACACTATCCACCTTACTCGGGTCGAGTCCGTTTTTCATACGATCCTCACGAGAGAGCTTCATCATATCAACACGTTGAAAAGGTTGAATAGACTGGATGAACAACTTACCGCTTTCTTCCCATATTTTAGCTCCGGGAATAGCCCCTTCACGTTCAAAAGAAAGGTTCAAGCCGCCAATGGCTTTTTGATTTCCCTGGAAAAGGTAGTGTGTTTTTCCTCGAACCACATATTCGAGGGCTTTGCCATCCAGTGAATCAGCACTNATTACGGTATCAATCATATTTTCTTGATAATCGACATAATCCACTTCTACCCTCGGCTGATTCGGCAATTGAAAGTCAAATGAAAAAGGGTTCTCTACGCCCTCTGACAACCACCTCTGATCCTCGTAAGTAAACTGATTGACTCGGTCATTTGCTTTTAAAATAAGATAAGGACTTCCACTAAAAATCACATTTGAAGTTTGTCCTTCTTTAATTCGCATTTGTCCTTCAAAGCCAATGTACCGCGTTAAAGCAGCACCGACAATAATGACGAGAAACGCCAGATGGAAAGATAAAACAGCTACCTTGCTGCGCCGAAACATGCGATAACGAAATATGTTGACAATGAGGCTCAACGAAAGGTATAAAAGTAGAATCTCGAACCACGTCGCATTATAGACCGCAATTTTAGAAGCGGGCGTTCCATAGTCAGACTCTACAAATGTAGCATGAGCAATGGCGTATAAAAACAAAACCAACCCAATAGCCATCATGCGCATGGAAAAAAGCTCCCTCAAAATTCGATCTAACATATCCTTCTATTTAAAGGTACAAAAATACATAATGATGATCGTCTAATTGGTTTAATTTTGCTTTTTTTGTGAAGGTTCAGTCAACAGTAGTACATTTACAAAAAAAGCCTGCACAATGAATAAAATAGGGATCATCGGAAGTGGGAATGTCGCCACTCATCTGGGCCAAGCCCTTCGTAAAAAAGGATATAGCATTTCGTTTGTATTCAGCAGAAGTTATAATCGGGCAGAAGCGCTTGCAAACAACCTTGGAGCAAAACCTATCAATGATCTTAAAGCTGTTAATTCACAAGGGGATAACGATTTAATACTTATTTGTGTACCTGATCAAGCAATTGCTCAAACAATTGAGCAAATTACTCGTGATACCCCCATAGCCTATACCTCCGGAAGTGTTCAATTAGAAACGGTACCAGAACGTGATTACATTGGTGTTTTTTATCCGCTTCAAACGTTCTCTAAAGAACGCGCTATAGATATTGAGTCAGTGCCTTTTTTGATCGAAGCAAATTCCGAATCATTCGCTGAATCGCTGCATTCGTTAGCCGGAAGATTGAGCAATACAGTCTTATCTGCTAATTCTGAAAAGCGCTATCAATTACACATTGCAGCAGTAATGGTAAATAACTTTACAAATCACCTATATAGCCTGGCCGCCAATCACGTTGAAGATCATAAGATCAATTTTGACTTACTTCAACCACTCATTCGGGAAACAGTAAATAAACTCGACTATATGCGTCCGGAAGAAGCCCAAACGGGACCAGCTCGACGCGGAGACTACAAAGTAATTAAGCAACATTTAAATTCTCTCAGCGGCAGAACAAGAGCAATCTACGAATTGTTAAGTGAGTCGATCAAAGAAAAATACAATCATGAGTTATAAAAAGAAATTAGCTGCTGTAAATACATTCATTTTCGATGTAGATGGGGTGCTTACCGACGGTAATGTTTATTTAATGCGGGATGAAGTAGTGAGAGCGCTCAATTCACGTGACGGATATGCGATACAGCATGCGGTAAAAAGAGGTTATACGATCTATGTCGTCACGGGTGGCAATTCAACAGCCGTCCGGGATCGTTTATTAAAACAAGGAGTAAAAGAGGTCTTTTTGCAATCAAAAAATAAAATGGAAGTTTACGACAAACTAAGTGCACAAGCTGCATTAAAAGATCAGCAAGTTCTTTATATGGGCGATGACATTCCAGATTATGCCGTCATGAAAAGGGCTGGTGTAGCCGCCTGCCCGCAAGATGCAGCCGTTGAAATTAAGGCCATTGCAGATTATCAATCACCCTATCCTGGCGGTAAACATTGCGTCCGTGATGTTATTGAGCAGACATTGCGCGTTCAAGGTGACTGGTTTGGTGATGATGCGCTGGAATGGTAGGTCGGGTTATCCTACCCAGTTTCCTTTTAAGAAGCTATTAAATAAATAGAGTTGCACTATTAAACTTGTGGCCAAGAATAAAATACTGTAGTATTTCTGGTATCTCCATTTATAAAAAACTAGTGATGAAGCCATAAAAAAAGCTAACAAGGCACCCGAAAATATCAGGGACTGCTCATAATTCAGTTGAACAATAGATGCAAAAGGTACTCCAATAGCTAAGACTACTAAGATAGAAGCCATTAATGGAATTGCTATATGTTTCAATGACAACTTAATAGTACCTATTCTCTTTAGTAAAACAAAATGTAAAAATGGATTGCAGAAAACGTAGCGGTTTATACTTAGAATAGAAGTTCTACCATTCTCTACTGGATGAAAAAAGATAATATAGACCAATATCATCATTAAGTAACCTAGAGCAACTATCTCAATTATTGAAAGTTGAGTCTTCCAATTAAAAAAATGAACCCGCAAAAAATCTCGTATTAAAATAATCACAGCACAAACAGTAAGCAATAAAGCCAGTCCATCTAACCACAATATCCTATATGATCTCCACGTCGTAAGGGGAAATGAAGGCCATTTCAAACCATGTTCCCAAAATATAATTTGACTTTTACTGTAAGCGAAAAGATCTCCAACTTGCTCCCCTATAATTAACATACCCAGAGAAGCACCAATTAAAAGCCCAATCATTATGACTAAACTACTTTTGACATATTGAAAACCCTCTTGTTTTTTAAGAAGAAAAATACCAAGTAAAGCAGGTATTAGAAAAAAGAAAACAGGTCGCACAAATGACAGAGCGAGTGCAAACACAAAAGTTAGATACTTCCAGTTTTTATACCAGGAAATGATGAAAATTGATGAAAAGAAGTAAAACAGTGATTCTGAATAGGGCAAATAAAAGAAGAAAACCGAAGGTAGACTAACTATCAAAAACAACTTCAAATAACTTGATTTAATCACCTCTTTTAACATAAAAGCGCCAGATAGGAACAATAAAAGGTTAACAATAGATATACCGAGTGGTGATAAACCTAGCACCTTCCACAGATAGGCGAAACCCGGAAAAAAACCAGCGTTACTTTGTTCATTAGGTTTAAAATAGTATCCTTCGGATGATATAGAATAATACCACGAGGCATCCCAGTTCAGTAAATTTTGAGTCATCGGCAACTTCTTTAACACCCCCAAATGATAAAGAGAATAGTACAACACCACTATAATTAGAGAATAAGTTAAAATAAAAGCTAGCCATCTAAACAATACAGGCTTGATAAGGTTAACTGTTGTTTTCATTGTAAAACTGTTAAAAGCAAAGCTCACTAATCCTTAATAATTCTGAAGGATTTTTTAGTATTATCAAAATAAAAATCTAATATATAGACACCTTGAGATAAATTACTGACATCTATTTTGTCGTCAAAACAACGAACATTCACATGTTCACCCATTATATTTCGAGCTATTACTTTGGCATTATTCATTGCCTCAGGAATATGAATATAATTTCTAACAGGATTTGGATAAATATAAGCGTTCTTGTTTTTGTCATTCTCAATATCAGGCAATGCTAAAAAATCGGATCCTTCGTCAGCATCCTGAACATATCCATCATTGGGTCCAACTTTTACCAACATTATGTTTTTTCCCGACGAAATATTAAAACGATCGTCAGAACAATGTCCGACTGCAATATACCCTCCATCAGTAGTTTCTCGAAGCTGATGATAAATATCATCATCATATCCAGAGGTTCTGTAAGACGGTCCTAAAAAGTACAATTGTCTGTGATATCTATAAATAAAAGCGTCCCATCCTCCTGGAAAAGGATTATGGAAAGGAGCAATTGTCTGGAGTGTCCAATAAACCTTATTGTTTGCAAGAACCAAAATATTCGTTCCTAAATCGTCTCCTTCAGAGTTTCCAATTTCTGAAGAAACCTGATTGTATCCCATATCAAAACGAAGCACCAGAGAATTAACATAGTCAGGACTCATTATTTGAGCACTTCCACACACATATATCTCATCATCATAAAAATCTATATCCCTAAAAACGGTCGAGTCATAGTTATTATACGTCCATAATTGATTCACGTTACCATCGATATGTAAATCAAGAATTAGTCCTTCAACATTTGATCCTTGTGCATACCCGCCTGCAACGAACACAGTGGTATCATTCAACAATTTAACAGCTCGAGCCACATCTGGACCTTCATTTCCTATTTGTCGGCTCCAAATAAGATCACCATTAGAATCAATTCTACACATGTAAACATCCTTTCCTTGGGAACCATCACCTTCAACCTCTCCCACGAGTATAAAATCTCCGTTAGTAAGCTCCACTGCATCATAAAGACGGTCCCAATCATCAGTCCCAATGGTTTTTGACCATTCTAAAACACCGTTTTCATCAATTTTCCAAACGACAAAATCGAATTCCCCATCTCCGTAAGCATTGGAATACCCCATAATCCAGAATCCTTGATTCTGTCTATGAAACACTCGACGCCCCCAGTTATCGCCATCCTCACCGTAAAACTTAGTCCACTTTTGATTTCCTAAACTATCAACTATCATTAAAAAAGCCTGCGAATATGCAGTCGAAGATGAAGAGGAACTTCCCGTAATCGCATAATATTCATCTGGTAATTCACAAACTCCCTGACCAACATCGAATATCCCCCCTGAGTAAGTTTTATAAAAATTGTTCTGCGAATAAATGCCATTAATGACCAAAACCAAAACAATTGAAACAACAGATTTTAATTTCATAGCACTCTAGTTTACCATTTATAAGCAACTTTAAACAAGGCTGATTGTCCAAAGCTATTTTTATTTATCAGGCCGATTAAATCTTCTGAACCTAAGGATAAAGTAAATTGATTCATTTGGTAATTTAAGAAGGTACCAAATCGAAACCTTCCGTATCCACCATAGGCTAATTGCCCTCCGAATGAAAACGTATTAAACATCTGATAAAACCCTCCTACATACAAGAGTGGTTGATATGCCAGATTCATATACATTCTCAAGCCAAAGAAAGATTGGAATTTATTCTTAGCATTCATTACAGCGGACTTCCCTATTTGAATAAAACCAGGATAAATACTCCACGTTGCACTCCTATTCTCACTAAGAGAAAAATGAGCATCACTAACGAGTGAAGAGTCATTATTGAAAAAGTTCGTTAACTGAGAAACGGAAAAACCCTTTAAATTAAGATCGGCATCCATGGAGACGATGTCGGTTTGATGGATTCTTTGAAGACCAATATTTCTGCCTGAAACACGAAATTTACCCGATAAATTCTTGATTCTTTTATCAATCGGGATGAAATAATCAAAATTAAAAGCAACTCCAATTCCTTTAAAAAAAGCGGGGGACGAAGCAATTTGAAACTCTGAATTGAGTAAAGCGTTGACCTCATCACCTGCTTCATTTGTATATAAATTCCCGCGATTAATTGAAAATTCCGCATTATTTAAAGGCAATAAAAAGTTCACAGTAACGTATGAATTCGTCTTATAATTATGGACTCCACCTCCAATCGAAATCATATTTACATAATTACCAAAGGAACCACTTAGCGGGAGTTCATTTTCAGTTACAGCATCGTTACCTTTAAACAAAAGTCCAAACAGTCCTTTGGTATATTTGCTATAAAACTGAATATCATTATTCATATTAACCATTAGACGCAAATTTGGTCTTGAGTCGCATAACTTTAACGTACTTCTATACTCCACATAACCGGTTAAATTACCTCCCAGTCGATTGGTGACGTCATGATTTTCATAGTTATCATTAAGCAACACTTCCTCTAATACTCCCCCATAGATCCACTTCGAAGCAAATGAGTTATTAAGCGATGAACTCAGGTAAAATGCTTTACCGTCAAAACTCAATTCGGACCTATCGGATGTATCGGATGGAACAGGGAAAAACACCTGAGTAAAACCTACCTTACAAAGAATAAAAACGAACAACAATCCCAGGAATAGTTTCATAATTCAGAATTCAACTTAAAATTTGTTTTTAACAAAAATGCAAACCTAGCATTAGCATAAACCTGGTTGATGCCATCATTTTCAGAAAAAACTTTAAATTTAAAAATGATCTTCTCCGTCTCATCAAGCTTCGCGCTAATTGTTTCTTCGAAAGGGAAATTAACTTCACCTTGAATATCTTTATGACTTTGACCATCAGTACCCATTGGTGCACTTTGAACAACCTCATTAGCGGAAATAACTCCTAATTTTTTACCGTTTTCTCCCAGTAGAACCAAATTTAGTTGACCTCCAAAAGGAAAGGTACTCTTATATTCTAGAGTGAAGCTTCCACTTTTCAGTTCGATCAGCTCCCTTTTATTGTTGACACTAAAATCAAAGGTATCAACATATACAAGATCATTTAAAGCAAGATCCATAGGAAATTTTGTCCTCAAATTTAATACAAGCCTACTAGAGGGATAAATCCGATCAGTTCCATTTGATATGTTACCCCATGGATTAATTTTTATGTGATATCCTAACCTGTACTGACTGCCCAAATTTTCAAGAAATGACTCTATGTTAGAATTTCCATTCGTAAAAGATATCGTCCGCTCCGCAGGCGTATGTGAGGACCAATATCCTTGTGCAGCATCGATATTCAATAACTCACCAAAATCTGGATGATTCAACGCTAATTCATTTCCATTAGCATTAATAGATTTAAAAAAAGGAATTTTCAATTGCCCCATCGTTTTTATACCATTATACAATTTTAAGTCAAAGTCAACAGTATTGAAATTTACAGATCCATCAACAATTTTGGCTAATTCTTCAACATCAACATCGACTGAATCTGAAATGTCTCTTTTCCCAAAATACCCCATGGCATAATCGGCTTTCATATCATTCAATTCTATCTTAAAATATACTGTATCCTGATTCGTCATAACCACACTTTCCCCCTGAGGATCTGTTCTAACCGACATCCTAGATTGCAATCGATTGGCTAAATCACCAGAAGCACCAGTCATATCAGCCATATGCTTAGATAAATCTATTTCGAACGTTTTCGTTCCTTTTGTTCCATTTTGAGCAGATGGTACAAGCTCCTCTCGGGTTAAAGGAAATCCATTCTTTTCTACGCCTGGAAGCTGTACTTTAAAAAAGACCCCAGTATTGATAGGATTAAAAACTGTAATTTTAGCGCGTCCACTTTTTAATCTTGCTTCGCGCAGCACAACATCTTCCAAATCAAACTCATGTTCTTTAACCTCGTCTACAAAATTAGTACCTGGCAAAAGTTCTAAGGAGTTAACGTTTAAAGTAAAGGACTGAAAAATGGAAGTATCTGGTATCTGAATAAAATTAGACAAATTAATAGATCCGATCATTCTGTCAAGAGCTATGTCAACACTGTTATCAGAATTAAGTGCCAGCGTACTATCATTAACATAATCTAAAACACTCAACGAATCAGACACCAACGGACCCACCCATTCCGTGTCCCAAGAGGTTTTTTCCTTCCGGCAACTCATCAGAGTAATGAGGCAAAGCAGTATTGTATAGTAAGTATGTTTCAATTTTAACATGGATACGAATATAACGATATTCAGCGCAACAGGGTTGGGATTTTTCGAAAATACATAATTGGTCCACTCAAAAAAAAATAATAGGCGAACATCGCATTTATCTCATGGGCAATATTAATTTTGAATGTTCTTGCACAAATAATACATTATGGAAATACTCGTTCAATCAATCATCGCTTTAATTCCAGCTGCAGCCTCGGTTGCCATAGTTTACTTTTTTCTCAAAAAATCGGGCGAAAAAGAAATGTCACAACTCAGGGGTGAACTCAAGAAAGAGCGTCAACAATTCTTCCTTGAACCACGAATGGAAGCTTTTCAGCGCGTGGTTCTTTTAATGGAGCGCATTAACCCACACAGCCTGGTCATGCGCATACATCAACCTCAACTATCCGCCAAAGAGCTGCAGGGTGAACTGCTGAAAACAATACGTCAAGAGTTTGACCATAATGTTGTACAACAGCTCTACATTTCACCTCAAGCCTGGAAAATGGTTAAAAAGAGTAAGGAAGAAACGGTTAAAATCGTTAATATCGCAGCGGATCAATTGGAGGAAAAAGCTACAGCTACTGATTTGAGCAATAAAATTTTCACCATCGTAGCTGAGATTGATGAACTTCCCACAGAAATTACAATACGTCTTCTCAAAGAGGAATTTCAACAACTTTTTTAAAGAAAAAATCAAGAAATAGGACGCTTTAAAGACACGGAGCTACTAAAATTTGTTAATACTCAGAAAAAACAGCTTCTAAAACAGCGAAATCATATCTTTTCATTATTTTTAGTACAAACAATAAAGAATTATGAAGCAATTTTTATCACTCATAGCGTTTATGCTTGTTATATTCCAGCTAACTGCTCAAGAAAAGCCTGATCTTATCCAATTTTCAGGAGTTCTTGTATCCAGTGACAGTTTAGATCAAGTATCTTATGCTTCTGTTGTCGATAAAACAACAGGAAAAGGAACGATGTCAGATTACTACGGTTACTTTAGTTTTGTTACGCGCCCTGGAGATACGATTCTGTTCAATGCATTTGGTTTTAAACCGAGTCCATATATTGTTCCTGATACGCTTTCTGAAACGCGATATTCTATTATTCACGTTATGACGCCTGATACTATGGAGCTACCGCAAGTAGACGTTTACCCATGGCCTTCGCGTGAAGAATTTGCCCGCGCTTTTGTAGAGATGGATCCTTACGATGATGCACTGCGAAGAGCACAACGTCAGTTATCAGGCGAAAGCTTAGCCTTTGCTGCGGCAAAAGTACCTACAGATGGAAGTTTATCCTACAACTGGGAAACGCAACAACGCCAGACGCAATTGTACACACAAGGGCAGACCCCCGTGAACAACTTGCTCAATCCAGCTGCGTGGAGTAAATTTATTGAGT
>P_1C_Liq_1_UnCtyDRAFT_1000094_pt1 | contig 19176 bp, 19 predicted proteins | sample Pon1CUnioCityCA_2_FD_10230 | JGI IMG/M metagenome (IMG submission 10230) | reverse complement strand
TGCAGCCGGCGTGATGGTCCCTCCCACGTGTTGCGCGCCATGGGACGACCGGATGCGCTGGCCTATGCCTCGGTGCGCATCAGCGTCGGCCGGTTTACCGACGCCGCCGAAGTCGACGTCGCGGGCGCCGAGGTCGCGGCCGCCGTGACCGGGCTGCGTGGCATTTCGCCGCTCTGGCGTGAGATCGAAGAGGGGCGTCGGACGGTGGGTTCTGCGTACGGCGTCACAACCGCGCTGGAAATGGCTTGAATCCATGCCCGCGGATCGGAGATCGTGGATGACGCAAGGCTGGGCGCGCCACGCGAGCGCAGCGGCTGGCAGCATGGCACCGCCGGCCGAATCGATGAGGGCTGCCGGGTGGACTGCTGGCTTTGCGGCGATTCGAGGGTCATCCGCGAGGCCCGCTTCGAGGTATTCGGCGATGCCGATATCATCGGCGCGGCAGGCTGGCTCGCCGGCTGGCTTGAGGGCCGGACACCGGCGGTGGCGCGAACGGTGACCGGCCGCTGGCTCGCCGAGACCGCTGGCCTGGCGGACGAAGCGCGCACCGGGGCGCTGACTATTGAAGACGCCATGCGGTCGGCGTTGACTGCGTGGCCGCATGAGGCAAATGGAGCAAGCGATGAGCATTGAACTGACCGAACGGGCGGCGAACCATATCCGGGATTCGCTGGTTCGCCACGAAAAAGGCATGGGACTGCGTCTGGGCGTGCGCACCTCGGGCTGCTCGGGGTTCATGTATACCGTCGATTACGCCGAGGCGCCGGGCGATAATGATCTGGTGGTCGAGCAGCATGGCGTCTCGGTGGTCATTGACCGCAAGAGCCTGCCGTTTCTCGAGGGCATGGAGGTCGACTTTGTGCGTGAAGGCCTCAACGAGCGGTTCAGCTTTCGCAACCCCAACGTCTCGGCGGCCTGCGGCTGCGGCGAGAGCTTTGCCGTCGAGTGATTGTCGCTGAGCGAGCCGCTGGGTAGACTGCCCGGCTCGTCTTTATCAACACGCACAGGAGCCCATTGCATGGCCGTTGAACGCACCCTCTCCATCGTCAAGCCGGATGCCGTCGCCCACAACAATATCGGCGAGATCTATCGTCGCTTCGAAATGGCCGGTCTGCAGATCATCGCCGCGCGCATGACGCATCTCACCCAGGCCCAGGCCGAGTCCTTCTACGCGGTGCATCGCGAGCGCCCGTTCTTTACCGCTCTGGTCAACTTCATGACGTCAGGCCCGGTGATGGTCCAGGTGCTCGAGGGCCACGACGCCATCCGCAAGAACCGCGAGGTGATGGGCGCCACCAACCCGGCCGAGGCCGCTGCCGGAACGATTCGCCACGATCTGGCCGAAACCGTCGACGCGAACGCCGCCCACGGCTCTGACTCGCCCGAGACGGCGCGCGAAGAGATCGCCTTCTTCTTTGGTGAAGATGACCTCCACAGCCGCGGCTGACGGTCAGCCCCGTACCGAGTCCGGACGGCTCAACCTGCTCGGCCTGGATGCGGCCGGGCTGGACGGGCTGCTGCGTGAACTCGACGAAAAGCCATTCCGTGGCAAGCAGCTGCGGCAATGGCTGCATCAGCGCCGGGTATTCGACTTTGATGCGATGACCGATCTGGCCAAGGGGTTTCGGCGCAAGCTCGTCGATGTGGCCGAGCTGCAGGTCCCCCGGGCCATTTTCGATCGCGAGTCAGAAGACGGCACGCGGAAATGGCTGCTGGCGCTCGAAAGCGGCCAGGCGGTGGAGACGGTCTACATCCCCGAGCGGGGACGCGGCACGCTGTGCGTGTCCTCGCAGGTGGGTTGCGCCCTCGACTGCGGGTTCTGCTCCACGGGCAAGCAGGGCTTCAACCGCAATCTCTCCGCAGCGGAAATCATCGGCCAGCTCCACTATGCCACCCAGGCCCTCGAGGACGAGGGACGCGGCCGGCGGGTCACCAACGTGGTGATGATGGGCATGGGCGAGCCGCTCGCCAACTTCCGCAATGTCATCGCGGCCACCAACCTGATGGTCGACCCCTATGCCTGGGGACTTTCCCGGCGACGGGTCACGCTCTCGACCGTGGGGTTGGTGCCGGCACTCTATCGGCTGGCGGACGTGAGTAACATCAGTCTGGCGGTCTCGCTGCATGCCCCGAATGACGCGCTGCGTGACGAGATCGTGCCGATCAATCGCAAGTATCCGCTGCGCGAGCTGCTCCCGGCCTGCGAGCATTATCTGGGTAATACGCCGCATCACTGCATTTACTGGGAGTACGTGATGCTCGATGGCGTCAATGACAGCGATGCACAGGCTCGCGAGCTCGCGCGGCTGCTCCGGCATATCCCGTCCAAGATCAACCTGATTCCGTTCAATCCCTTCCCCGGCACGCGCTACGAGGCCTCGCCGCGGGCGCGGATCCAGCGATTCTCGGAGATTCTCCAGAACGCGGGGTTTATCACCACCACCCGGCGCACCCGAGGGCAGGACATCGACGGTGCCTGCGGCCAGCTGGTGGGGCAGGTGATCAACCGCCGCAACCAGGGCAAGCGCGGATCGGCATCGGCCAACGCCTGATGCGCAGTCTGGCGGCGGTCCTGCTCATGCTGACGGTTGTCGGATGCACGACTCAGCAGACCGGGCCGGCCACCCGCGAGCAGGCATCGATGGCTGCCAGCGCCAACACCGAAATCGCCAGCTACCACCTGAGCAACGGCGCGCTTGACACCGCTCTCGCCAAGGTCCGGCAGGCGTTGTCCCAGGACGACACCCTGGTGGACGCCCATCTGGTGGCCGCCGAGATCCAGGATCGGCTGGCGGATCCCGTTCGGGCTGAACGCCATTATCGCCGAGCGTTGTCGCTCAGTGGGCGAAGCGGGCCGGCACTGAATAACTACGCGGGTTTTCTTTGCCGCGCGGGGCAGACCGTGGCCGCCATCGAGCACTGGGAGCAAGCCGCCGCGCTGCGCCGCTACGATGGTCGTGCAATGGCGCTCAGCAATGCCGCGCACTGCCTGACCCGGGACGAATCCGCCGGACTGGCGCCGCGCGCCGACCGCTACTGGCGCCGCGCCCTGCGCATCGAGCCCGATTATGCGCCGGCCCTGCGGGGGCTGGCCGAGTGGAGTCTTGCCCGTGACGAGGTCAATGCCGCAGGTGCATGGTATTCACGCTACACTGCGGCGGTAGAAGACAATCCTGCGGGGCTCTGGCTGGGGATCAGGATTGCCAGAGCCGGTGATCAGGCGGTGCGTCAGAGGAAGCTGACGGCGAGGCTCAGGGACCAGTTTCCTGCGTCCGAGCAGGCCGCACGACTGACGGAGTAACGGGTTGATGACGCATAACGATGAATCGGGTGAGACAACCCGAACCGAGCGGTCCCGGACCGGTCCGGGCCGCGCGCTGCGCGATGAGCGCCTGCGCCAGGACAAGGACACCGCCGGGGTGGCGGATGGGCTGCACCTCAATCGCCGCACCATCGAGGCGCTCGAGGCAGACGATGTCGACAACCTGCCGCCGCTCGCGTACGTCCGGGGCTATGTGCGCAGCTACGCGCAGCTCCTCGGCCTCGATCCCGAGCCGCTGATCCGGCAGCTCGCCGATGCCCGGGGCGGCGGCGAGCGCCAGGCACTGAACCCCCACGTCGGTGAGGAGACCCGCAAGCGGCGGGCCCGGTCGGCAGCGCGCCGCGGCACTGGGGTGATCGGGGTGGCCCTGGGCCTGGCACTGATCATTGGTGGCGTGGTCGCCGGCGGCTGGTGGTTGTCACGCTCGGAATTGAACCTGCCGTTTCCGGCCACGCCCACCGCTGAGGATGACGCCCCCGCCGAGACACTGAGTGCGGACACGGCCGAGTCATCCGCAGCGCCGACCGAACCCGAGCCGGAGGCCGAGCCGGAGCCCGAGCCGGAACCCGAGCCGATCACTCAACCCGATGACTCCTCAATGGAACCCGAACTCGACCGCCAGGCGATTGCGGATGCGGTCATGGGTGAGTCCGGGGAGAGCGACGCCAGTCGCGAGCCCACCGAGCCCGATGGGGCAGGAGAGAACGAGTCAGCGGCGCTGGTTCTGCGCTTTAGTGGCGAATCGTGGATGGAGGTGACCGATGCCAGTGGCGAACGGCTTTTGTTCGGTATCGCCGAGTCCGGGGACGAGCGGCTCGATGGCGAGGCGCCGTTCGACATTGTCGTGGGGGATGTCACCAATGTTGAGATCGAATACGAGGGAGAGCCCGTGAATCTGGCCGAGTACGCGCGGGGTAGCGTGGCCCGCCTGACCGTGGGGGGCAATGGTGAGTAAGGCCATCCAGAACGTTCGTGGTTTTGGCGACGTGCTGCCGGCGGAAGGGCCGGCCTGGCAATTCGTCGAGGCGACATTCCGCCGCGAGCTCGAGCGTTATGGCTACGCGGGGATTCGCCTGCCCATTGTCGAGAAAACCGAGCTTTTTTCGCGCGCCATCGGTGAGGTGACCGACATCGTCGAAAAAGAGATGTACACCTTCACCGACCGCAATGGCGACAGCCTGACCCTGCGGCCCGAGGGCACTGCCGGCTGTGTCCGTGCGGCGCTGCAGCGCGGGCTGCTGCATAACGCCCAGCCGCGGCTCTGGTACAGCGGGCCGATGTTTCGCCATGAGCGTCCGCAGAAAGGGCGTTATCGCCAGTTTCATCAGGTGGGCGCGGAAGCGTTCGGCGTGCCGGGCCCCGACATTGATGCCGAACTGATCCTGCTGTCGGGGCGCATCCTGCGCGCACTGGGCATCAGCGACCTGCGCCTCGAGCTCAACAGCCTCGGCACATCCGCAGACCGGGGACGCTATCGGGCGGCGCTGATCGAGCATTTCGAGGCCCATGCCGATGCCCTCGATGACGACGCCCGGCGGCGTCTTCACAGCAACCCGCTGCGAGTGCTCGACAGCAAGAACCCCGCCATGGCGCCGGTCATCGCCACGGCACCGGACTTGACCGACTATCTGGATGACGAGTCTCGGGCGCATTTCGATACCCTGTGCCGCATGCTCGATCAGGCCGGGCAACCGTATCAGGTCAATTCACGGCTCGTGCGCGGGCTCGATTACTATGGCGGGACGGTGTTTGAGTGGATCAGCGCCGATCTGGGGGCTCAGGGCACGGTGCTGGCTGGCGGACGCTATGATGTGCTGGTGGAGATGATCGGCGGCCGGCCGACGCCCGCCATCGGCTTCGCGGCCGGCCTCGAACGGCTGGTTTCGCTGGTCGAGGCGGCTGGCACGGCGCCGCCGGCGCCGACGCCCCATGCCGCGCTGGTGGTGGGCGCCCCCGACCTGCAGGTCGATACCCTGGCGCTCGCCGAGCGCCTCCGCGACGAGCTCCCATGGCTGCATCTGGAGATGCCGCTGGGCGGGGGATCCATGAAAAGCCAGCTGCGCCGTGCGGATCGCAGCGGCGCAGCGGTGGCGCTGATCCGCGGTGCCGAGGAAGCCGCCGCCGACACCCTCACCGTGAAGTATCTGCGTGACGATCTCGATCAGATCACGGTGGCCATCGGACAGCTCCCGGAGATACTCTCCGCGCTGCAGACCCACTGAAAGGATATTGGAAAGCCGTGGCATACGACGACGAAGAACAACTCGAGGCAATCCGCGACTGGTGGCACCGCTATGGGCGCCTGGTGATCATCGCCGCCATTGCGGTGCTGGCCGCGGTGCTGGGCTGGCAGCAGTGGACGGCCTGGCAGGAGCGGCAGGCGGCGGAAGCCTCGGCGGACTACGCCGCGATCCTGCAGTCGCTCAACAATGATGATCGCGAGGCGGCGGGCAATCGGTTGCGCTCACTGCGCGAGGCCCACGCGGACAGTCCCTATGTGGCGATGGCGACCTTTGCCGTGGCGACCGCAGAACTCGACGCGGACAACCCGGGCAGCGCCGCTGATGCCCTGGGTTGGGTGACCGCGGAGCAGGCCGATAGCCCGCTGGCAGTGGTCGCGCGCATGCGCCAGGCCGAAGCGCTGCGCGTTGAAGGCGACCGCAGTGCGGCGCTGGCGGTGCTCGAGCCACTGCCTGACGGCGCGCTGCGCGGTCGGTTCCTCGAACTGCAGGGTGATCTGCAGGTTGCGCAGGGCAATACCGAGGCCGCCATCGATGCCTACCAGCAGGCACTGCAGGCAATATCCGGACAACGCCGCTCGCTGGTGGAGATCAAGCTCTTCGATCTGGGCGGGGCCCCGGCATCATGAAGACCGCTACCCTCAGGATCACCATTGGGCTGACGCTCGCCGGTATGCTGGCGGGCTGCGGCGGACCATCGCTCATCAAGGCGGAGGATCCGCCGGCACTCGAGACGCCGCCGGCTGAGCCAGCGGTCACCGAGCACTGGTCGGTCTCTCTGGGCGCCGACACACCACCGGGGTATCGGATCGAGCCGGCGCTGATGGGCGAGCGGGCCTTTGCCGCCGCCGCCAACGGCACCGTGGCGGCCTTTAACGCGGAGAGTGGCGAAAGGCTCTGGCGTCAGGACCTCGATGTCACCATCACGGGCGCTGTTGGCATCGGTGAGTCCGGCGTCGCGGTGGGCACGGCCGATGCCGAGGTCATCCTGCTGGATCCCGACAGCGGCGACGTGCAGTGGCGGCAGCGGGTGAGCAGCGAGGTGCTCGCGCCACCGGCAGTGGGGCAGGGCAGCGTCGTCGTGCGCACCGGCGATGGCGGCGTGTTTGCACTCGAGGCGGATAGCGGTGAGCAGCGCTGGTTGTACCGCAGCGGCGTCCCGGCCCTGAGTCTGCGCGGGCATGCCTCGCCGGTCCTGGTGAATGGCGGCGTCATCGTCGGCTTTGACAACGGCCGCCTCGGGGCGCTCGATCTGGGCAACGGCGATGTCGCCTGGGAGGCCAGCGTCGCCGTGCCCGACGGGCGCAGCGATCTCGAGCGTATGGTCGACCTGGATGCCGACCCGGCAGTGGCCGGCGGTGACGTATTCGCCGGGACCTATCAGGGCCGGGTGGCCGGCATTGCGCTTTCCAGCGGGCAGATCGCCTGGACGCGGGACGTCTCGGTGCTGGGCGGCATCAGTGTCGACGACAGCAATGTCTATGTGACCGACGAACGCGGNCGCCTGTGGGCCTTCGACCGCCGCAACGGCGCCTCGGTGTGGCGCCTTGACGCGCTCGAGGGGCTGTCGCTGACCGCACCGCGGCGCTATCGTGACGGGCTGATCGTGGCCGGCAGTGACGGTTACCTGAACTGGATCGGGCTGCGGGACGGCGCCCTCGAGGCCCGCTATGCCGTCGACAATGCCCGGGTTTCGGCGGCGCCGCGGGTGGACGGCGAGCGTATCCTCCTGCTGGATCGCCGGGGCCAGCTTCGCTCGATCAGCGTGAATCAACAATAAAGCGAGGAGAGCACCATGAGGATGATACTGCTCGGGCCCCCGGGGGCCGGCAAAGGCACGCAGGCGGCAGGATTGTGTGAAGCCTACGGCATTCCGCAGATTTCCACCGGTGACATGCTGCGAGCCGCCGTCAAGGCGGGCACCGAGCTGGGCGTTCAGGCTAAGGCCGTGATGGATGCCGGCGAGCTGGTCTCCGACGACATCATCATTGGTCTGGTCCGCGAGCGGATCGCCGAGCCGGACTGTGCCAACGGTTTCCTGTTTGACGGCTTCCCGCGCACCATTGCCCAGGCCGATGCGCTGAAAGACGCCGGTATCCCCATCGATGCGGTGGTCGAAATCCGTGTCGAGGACGAGTCCATCGTCTCGCGCATGGTCGGCCGTCGGGTGCATCCCGGATCGGGTCGGGTCTATCACGTCGACAATGCCCCGCCGGCCACGGCGGGCCAGGATGACGAGACCGGTGAGCCGCTCGTGCAGCGCGAGGACGACCAGCCCGCGACGGTGCGTCAGCGCCTTGCGGTCTATCACGACCAGACCCGCCCACTGGTGGATTACTATCAGTCATGGGCGCAATCCGGCGACGCGGCTGCACCGCGCTACGTCTGTGTTGAGGGCGAAGGCGATATCGATGCGGTGCGCCAGCGGATCATCGACGCCCTCGCCGACTGACCCGGGAACCGGGGCGCGCGTCATGCGTTCTGACAATGCATGATGCGTGCTCTGTTGATCGCCCTGTTGCTTGCGCTTGCCGGCTCGGCGGCCGGGGAGTCCGTCCACCGGCTCAGTATTAATGGCAGCATCGGGCCGGCGACGGCACAGTATGTCGCTGACGGCCTCGAGGACGCCCGTGAGGCCTCGGCCACCGCCGTCCTGCTGAGCATTGATACGCCGGGNGGCCTCGACTCGGCCATGCGCGACATCGTCCAGTCCATTCTTGACTCGCCGGTGCCGGTCCTCGGCTATGTCGCGCCCTCGGGGGCCCGCGCCGCCAGCGCCGGCACGTATATCCTCTACGCGACGCACTGGGCGGCAATGGCGCCGGGGACCAATCTTGGGGCCGCGACGCCGGTGCGGGTGGGGCCGGGCGGCGGAGCCGTGGAGGATGACGGGGATGACACCGAAGGCGACGCCTCCACCATGGAGCGCAAGCGCATCAACGATGCCGTGGCCTATATCCGGTCGCTGGCCGAACTGCGCGGGCGCAATGCCGACTGGGCCGAGCAGGCGGTGCGCGAATCGGTCAGCCTTTCAGCCCGCAGCGCGCTGGAGGAAAACGTCATCAATCAGGTCGCACCCGACCGCCGCGCCGTGCTCACGGCCGTTGACGGGCAGCAACTGATGGACCGTGTTGATGCCGTCCCCCTCGACGTCGCCGATCGGCGCATCGAGGATCGTCTGCCGGAATGGTCAGACGAGTTTCTTGCGGTGATCACTCATCCGAACGTGGCCTATATCCTGCTGCTGGTCGGGCTCTACGGGCTGATCTTTGAACTGGCCAACCCCGGCGCCATCGTCCCTGGCGTGATCGGCGGGACGTCGCTGCTGCTGGGGCTGTTCGCGATCCAGCTTCTGCCGGTGAACTACGCCGGTCTTGCGCTGATCCTGCTGGGCGCTGCCTTCATGGTGGGCGAAGCGCTGGTGCCGTCGTTCGGCGCGCTGGGCGTGGGCGGCGTGCTGGCCTTCGGGTTGGGGTCGGTGCTGCTCTTCGATACGCAGGGGCCGGGCTATGAGCTCTCGCTCCTATTGGTCGCCGGTGTCTCCGCCGCCAGTCTGGTCATCTTCATGGGCACGGCCTGGCTGGCCCTGCGGGCGTTCCGCCGACGCGGTGTGGCGGGCCGAGCCCATATGCAGGGCCTGACGGGCACGGTCACCGCCACCCGGCCACAACTGCGGGTGCGTGTTGAGGGCGAGCGCTGGCGGGCGGTCGGTGATCCATCGCTGGAAGTCGGTGATAGGGTTCGCGTAACGGCGGTGGACGGGCTCACCGTCACGGTTGAGCCCATGGGTCAATAATCGGGAAGGACGACGCAATGACACTCTATGAGACCGCCATCGAGCGGTTCGGCGAATGGCTCGAGACGGCCCGCGAGACACCGGACGTGGTTGAGCCGACGGCGATGACACTGGCCACGGCCCGCGCCGACGGTCAGCCGGGTGTGCGCACGGTGCTGCTCAAGCATTTTGATCACGAGGGGTTTGTGTTCTACACCAACACCCTGAGCAAAAAGGGCACACAGCTGGCGGAGAACCCGCAGGTGGCCTTGAAATTCTTCTGGGCGGCGCTTGCCCGGCAGGTCATCGTCGAGGGCCGTGTCGAGTTTGTGAGCGATGCCGAGGCCGATGCCTATTTCGCCAGCCGTCCGCGGTTGAGCCAGCTGGGTGCCTGGGCTTCGCACCAGTCGCAGGTGCTCGCCGATCGCGATGAGTTTGAGGCACGACTCGCCGAGGTCGAGGCGCGGTTTGCCGATGCGCCGGTCACGCGGCCGCCGCACTGGACCGGCTATCGCGTCCGGCCCGCGATGATCGAGTTCTGGCAGGGCCGCGAGGGCCGGCTCCATGACCGCGAGCGCTACACCCGCGGTGCTGACCAGGAGTGGACCTGGAGCCTGCTCAATCCCTAGGCACTGCCCTGGGTATCCAGCCACGGCTGGAGACCGGCCGGATGTCCGGCGGCCACGATCTGCCCCGGCCGCTCCAACTGCCATTGCGCCCCGAGTGCCTCGGCACGCGCTTGCCAGTGCGCAATCACCGCCTGCATCCCCGCCGGCTGGATTGGATAGTCATGGACCAGGCTGAGAAGCTGGCCATCCGCCGCCTGCACCAGCGCCGTATAGGCGATGGGGCCCAGCTGCGGGTCGGCCTGCTCGGTCAGCGTCACCAGCGCCGCCTGCGTCAGGGCTGGATCCTCGGTGATGATCTCGCGATACCAGGGTTGCTGTGAGTCGATGACATGGGCCTGGGCCACCGCCAGGGCAACCTCGGGATCCTCCGACTCCACGCCTTTGGTGGGCGCGACGGCATGCACGGCAATCCCGTGGCTTTCGAGACCGGACAGGTACTGGCGCTGATGGCGTACCCACTCGCCATAGCCGCGGATCGCCTCCTCGGCGGTCGCCTCGTGGCGTTCTGCCCAGGCATCAAGGCTCAGCCATGGTGTCCACACATCGCCCCCCGTGCCCAACAATCGATTGCCGCTCTCCAATTGGCAGTCCTCGATGCTGTCGGGACGGTAAAGGGCGGCCTCGATCAATCGCCAGATCCCCGAATTGGGCGTGCTCGAGCTGCACTTTCATNAGCGCGGAAAGATCGTGGAATGTGGCATAACTGAGATTAATCGGCGCAATGCCCATCAGCTGGCGCAGAGCGCGATCCGTTGCGAGTCCCGCGCGGCCTTTTTCCAGAAGTACGTTTTCGAGTTTTCGGCGTAACGGATCAAGCTGTTCGCCCGGCGCCACCAGCGCGAAAGGAATCGCCAGAAGCGGCCCCGATCCCGGGCGTCGCAACGGCGCGATGGCCGATTCGGGAAAGCGTCCCGCATTACTCCCGAGGGCGAGCAATTGCGGAATGAAGGGGCCGCCGCGCAGGCTCCCGCGATAGACGTCGAGGAGCGCCTCGACCATGGGCAGACCCGGCCGCAGCAGTTCAGTGAGATCGTAGAGCGCCGCCGGCATGACAAATCCCGACTCGGCGATCTCCTCGCCGACAATGCGGCGCAGATCATCGGCAATGGGCGCGGCCAGCACTTCGGCATTGTCGCGACTCAGCGGCTCGGGCGGGCGCTGGCGCATGATCTGTTCGGGATCGAGTTCAACCGTGAGAACGGCGGGTGTTGCGGAAAGGGCGGACGGCATTTCTGCCTCCCTCGATTGGAAAACTCCGAGTATACCATTGGCCTGCGCAAGGCGTTGCATTGATGGGGCTGTTTTCAAATGCCGAATGGATTATATTATGCGGTGTTATCACCACTGGACCACTCAAAAAAGGGGAATACATGGATCTTTCAAACTACACCACCGAGCAGCTGAATCAGTTGAAAAAGGATATCGACGTCGAAATCCAGAGCCGACGCAAGGAAGATGCGAAAAAGGCCCAGCAGGAAATGAAGCAGGTCGCCGAGCGTTATGGGTTTACGCTCAATGATCTGGTCAGTGGCCAGCCGGCCAAGACCCGGGCAAAGGGCAAGGTGCGCTTCCAGCATCCGTCCGATGCCGGCAAGACCTGGTCGGGCCGCGGCCGCAAGCCGGTGTGGATCAAGGAGTGGGAGGCCGGGGGCCGCTCGCTCGACGAGCTGCGGGTCGACTGATCACCCTCTACCCCGCAATCCCCGAGGCCTAGGACTCGGGGGTTGTCTGCGCCAGCAGCTGTTCGAGCTCCGCTGAGAGCGTCACGGGATACTCGGCGGGCTCGCGCAGCGCCCGGACCCCTTCGGGCAGGGCAGAGAGCTGGCTCTGACAGTGCGCCCGGGTATCGGCCAGCGAGGCGTGAGCAGCGGGCAGCCGCCGGCCATTCTCCATGACGGTTTCGAGCAGGCCCTCGGCGGGGGTCGCCGTTTCCATCAAGCCCAGCGTATCGCCCTTCATCATGCCGCCTTCGTCATAGTCCCGATAGACCTGCTTGCGGCCGGGTAGATCGGTCTTGCCCGAGGAGTGCTTGCTGCGCGGCTTGCCCCGAAAGTAGTGGAGCTTGTAGGCCGAATCCAGAAACGGCTGGTCGGCCGACGTGTTGACGTTGGAGCCCACGCCGACCCCGTCGATCGGGGCGCCCTCCGCCAACAGGTTTTCGAGGCGGTATTCATCGAGTCCCCCGCTGACTAGAATCCGGGTGTCCTCGAGACCACCGGCGTCAAGGATAGCCCGGGTCATACGGGCGTTGCGGGCAAGGTCGCCACTGTCGATACGCACCCCCTTGACCGGAATCGAATCCCGGGCAAGGCGCTCCGCCACCTCCACCACATGCTCGGCCCCGCGGCGCACGTCATGGGTGTCGATCAGCAGCACCACATTGTCCGGGTGATTGCGCGCAAAGCGCTCGAACGCCTCCACCTCGCTGTCGTGGGCCAGGATGAAGGCATGCGCCATGGTGCCCGTGGGCGGGATGCCGTAACGCGCGCTGCCCAGGCAGGTCGCGGTTGCCTCGAAGCCGGCCATGTAGCAGGCCCGCGATGCCCAGGTGCCGGCCTCGCCGCCGTGGGCCCGGCGCATGCCGAAGTCGATCACCGGCGTGTCCCCGGCCACCAGTCGGCAGCGCGCCGCCTTGGAGGCGATCAGCGTCTGGTAATGGAGGATGTTCATCAGCCGCGATTCGATCAGCTGGGCCTCGGGCAGCGGGGCAACGATCTGCACCAGCGGCTCTTCGGCAAAGAATACCGTGCCTTCGGGCAGGGCATTGACCCGGCCGCTGAAGCGGAACCCCGCCATGGTCTCGATGAACGTATCGGAGAAAAGCCCCGAGGCGCGCATCCACTCGAGTTCCGCATCGCCAAAGGCCAGGGTCTCAAGCCATTCCAGGCCCTGTTCAAGCCCGGCCGCCACAAAAAAGCCGCGATGGCTCGACTGGCGCATGAAAAGCTCGAATACCGCCTCTTCGGTCATGCCATGCGCATAATAGGTCTGCAGCATGGTCAGCTCGTAGAGATCGGTGAGAAGCGGGGTGCGCTCCAGATCCATGGGCGTCGTTGTTGCCATCAGCTGCGCAGACCGGTGCCGCGGTTGAGCAGCCAGAGGCTCAGTGTTGTCCCCGCGGCGATGAATCCGAGGATCAGGGTGTAGGCAATGACGATGGGCACATCGGAACTCCCCAGCACGCCATAGCGGAAGGCATTGACCATGTAGAAGATCGGGTTGATCAGCGAGACGTGCTGCCAGAATTCGGGCAGCAGCGAGATCGAATAGAACACGCCGCCCAGATAGGTCATTGGCGTGAGAATGAACGTGGGCACAATCGAGATATCGTCGAATTTCTTGGCGAATACCCCGTTGATGAACCCGCCCAGCGAGAAAAGCACGGCGGTGAGGAATACCACCGAGATCGTCACTGCCAGATTGTGGATATTCAGATCGGCAAAGAAACTGGCGATAATCGTGACAATCAGCCCCGTGCACAGGCCGCGCCCGACGCCCCCGGCGACATAGCCGGCCAGAATGACATAGTTGGGGGTGGGCGAAACCAGCAACTCTTCGATATGGCGCTGAAACTTGGCGCCAAAAAATGACGAGACCACATTGGTATAGGAGTTGGTGATCACCGACATCATGATGATCCCCGGGGCGATGAACTCCATGAAGCTGTATCCCTCCATGGGCCCGACCCGCGAGCCGATCAGCCCGCCGAAGATGACAAAGTAGAGCGTCATCGTGATGGCCGGCGGCAGCAGGGTCTGCACCCAGATCCGCATGTAGCGGTGGGTTTCCTTGCTGGCGAGGGTCTGCAGCGCGGTCAGCGTCTGGCGGGGGTACGCAGGATAGAGTCCGGCCATGATCACGCAGTCTCCGACTGGGGTTCGGGGTTGCCGGTGCCGAGCATGCGAACGAACAGTTCCTCGAGCCGGTTGGACTTGTTTTTCATGCTGGTGACCTCGACCCCCGCGGCATTGAGTGCACTGAACAACTCCGTGAGGGTCTGCTCGCCACGCACCTCCACCTCGATGGTGCGCTCGTCGAGCGGCAGCACGCCAAAATCCGGCAGGGCGGGGAGCGCATTGACCGGCGTCGTCACATCAAGGACAAAACTCTGGGATTTGAGTTTCGTCAAAAGCGACCGCACATCGGTATCCTCGATGATGCGCCCGCCATCGATAATGCCGATCCCGCGGCACAGCGATTCAGCTTCCTCGAGGTAGTGCGTGGTCAGGATGATGGTGGTGCCACGCTCGTTCATGCGCCGCAGAAAGTCCCACATTGAGCGTCGCAGCTCGATATCCACACCGGCGGTGGGTTCGTCGAGAATCAGCAGCCGCGGTTCGTGGACCAGGGCGCGGGCGATCATCAGCCGGCGTTTCATGCCGCCGGACAACTGCCGCGAAGGGGCGTCGCGCTTGCCCCACAGGTCGAGCTCGCGCAGGTACTTTTCCGCCCGCTCGCGGGCGGTCGTCCGGTCGATGCCGTAGAACCCCGCCTGATTGGTGACGATCTGGGCGACGGTCTCGAACTGATTGAAGTTGAACTCCTGCGGGACCAGGCCGATGTTGGACTTGGCCTCCCACGGATCCCTGAGGATGTCGTGGCCGAAGACCTCGACATTGCCCGAGGTGGGACGCACCAGGGATGCCACTGTGCCGATAATCGTGGTCTTGCCGGCACCATTCGGCCCGAGAAGGCCATAGAAGTCGCCGGGGCGGACTTCGAGATTGATATCGCGAAGGGCCGTGACGCCGCCAGGATACGTCTTGTTCAACTGACGAAGAGAAAGCGCGTTCATGCTGATCTGGACCGGATTGATGGGCCGCGGAGCCGCGGCAGAAAGACGGCAAGGCTAGCCCCTTTCGCGCCGCCGGTGCAAGCAATTCGAGCGGTGTCGTGATTGGACAGTCAAGCCGCCGACGGCGTAAACTTTACGGCTGAAACAGTGGACGGGAGGGCTTCCGCGGAACCCTCCCGTTTTTGCGAGCAGACGGGGTACAGGCGTGACTCAATTGGCGATTCTGGGGCTGGAAGACGGCTCGATTTTCAGGGGGACGGCACTGGGTGCCACCGGTCAGACGGCGGGCGAGGTCTGTTTCAACACGGCAATGACCGGTTACCAGGAAATCTGCACCGATCCGTCCTACTACGGACAGATGGTGACGCTGACCTACCCCCACATCGGCAACACCGGCGCGACTCCCCTTGATGAAGAGTCCGCGGGCCCGCAGCTGGCGGGCCTGATCATTCGCGACGCGCCAGTGCGCCTGAGCAACTGGCGCTCGCGCATGCCGCTGCCCGAATACCTCGCCGAACACGGCATCGTCGGGATCTGTGATATCGACACCCGGCGGCTGACGCGCTTGCTGCGCGAAAAGGGCGCTCAGAACGGCTGTATCATCGCCGGCGATGCGCCCCCGATCCGGCCGCCGCCGTCGCCGCCGCCCGGGCCCATCCGTCACTCACGGGTCGCGATCTGGTGCGCTCGGTCACCACGTCCGAGCGCTATGAATGGCGGCTCGGTAGTTGGTCGCTCGCGCGCGGCGAGCGCGAGGGCGATGCGATGGCCGATTCCGACCTCCCGTGGCATGTCGTGGCCTATGATTTCGGGATCAAGCGCAACATCCTCCGGCGCCTGGTTGACAGCGGCTGCCGGGTCACGGTGGTGCCGGCCGATACGCCGGCCGAGACGGTGCTGGCCCAAGCGCCGGATGGCGTTTTCCTGTCCAACGGCCCGGGTGACCCCGAGCCGCTGGATTACGCCATCGAGGCGACCCGGCAGTTTCTTGCCGCCGGCATGCCGGTGTTCGGCATCTGCCTGGGGCATCAGCTGCTGGGTCTGGCCGCCGGTGCCGGCAGTGTCAAGATGAAGTTCGGCCATCACGGCGCCAACCACCCGGTGGTGGATGAAGACACCCAGCGCGTCATGATCTCGAGCCAGAACCATGGGTTTGCCGTGGACGCCGATTCGTTGCCCGGCAACGTGCGCGTGATCAACCGTTCGCTGTTCGACGGCACGCTGCAGGGCATCGAGCTGACCGACACGCCGGCCTTCAGCTTTCAGGGCCACCCCGAAGCCAGCCCCGGCCCGCATGACGTGTCTCCGCTTTTTGCCCGCTTTGTCGATTTGATGGCCGCCCGGCAGGCGGCCCGTTCCACCAGGTAGACCTTTCCCTATGCCCAAGCGCACCGACATCCAAAGCATTCTGATCATCGGGGCAGGGCCGATCGTTATCGGCCAGGCCTGCGAATTCGATTACTCCGGCGCCCAGGCCTGCAAGGCCCTGCGCGAGGAGGGCTATCGAGTCATTCTGGTCAACTCGAACCCGGCGACCATCATGACCGATCCGGAAATGGCCGACGCCGTGTACATCGAGCCCATCCAGCCCCAGGTGGTGGCCAGCATCATCCGGCGCGAACGCCCCGATGCGGTGCTGCCCACCATGGGCGGACAGACGGCACTGAACTGCGCGCTCGAGCTGGACCGCCGCGGGGTACTCGAGGAATACGGGGTCGAGATGATCGGTGCCACCAAGTCCGCCATCGACCAGGCCGAAGACCGCGAGGCCTTCCGCCAGGCCATGGCGCGGATCAATCTGGATACGCCCACGGCGCGCATCGCCCAGTCCATGGAAGAGGCCAACGAGGCGCAACGCGCCATCGGGTTTCCCACCATCATTCGCCCGTCCTTCACCCTCGGCGGCAGCGGCGGCGGCATCGCCTACAACGCTGAGGAGTTCGCCGAGATCTGTGAGCGCGGGCTTGATCTGTCACCGACCAACGAACTGCTCATCGAGGAGTCGGTGCTGGGCTGGAAAGAGTTCGAGATGGAGGTGGTGCGCGATCACAGCGATAACGCCATCATCATCTGCGCCATCGAAAACCTCGACCCCATGGGCGTGCACACGGGGGATTCGATCACCGTGGCCCCGGCGCAGACGCTGACCGACAAGGAATACCAGATCATGCGCGACGCCTCGCTGGCGGTGCTGCGCGAGATCGGTGTCGAGACCGGCGGCTCCAACGTCCAGTTTGCGGTCAACCCCGATGACGGCCGTCTGGTGGTCATCGAGATGAACCCCCGCGTGTCGCGGTCCTCGGCGCTGGCCTCCAAGGCCACCGGCTTTCCCATCGCCAAGGTGGCGGCCAAGCTGGCGGTGGGTTACTCGCTGGACGAGTTGCGCAACGAGATTACCGGCGGGCGCACGCCGGCGTCGTTCGAACCCAGCATCGACTATGTCGTCACCAAGATCCCGCGCTTTACGTTCGAGAAGTTCATGCGCACCAAGCCCGTGCTGACCACGCAGATGAAGTCGGTGGGCGAAGTCATGGCAATGGGGCGGAATTTCCAGGAATCGCTGCAGAAGGCGTTGCGCGGGCTTGAAAATGGTCTCGAGGGACTCGACCCGCGGGTTGAGCCCAGCGACACGGCGCTGGACCGGGTGGTCCAGGAAGTGCGCCAGCCAGGTCCCGAGCGGTTGCTGTGGGTGGCCGACGGCTTTCGCGCGGGGCTGAGTCTCGAGCAGCTGTTCGAGCACACCTGGATCGACCCGTGGTTTCTGGCGCAGGTGGGCGATCTGATCGAGCGCGAAACAGCGCTCGCCGCCACCGAGCTGGAACAACTCGATGCCGACGCCCTGCGGCGGCTCAAGCGCAGCGGCTTTTCCGATGCCCGCATGGCACGCGTACTGGGTGTCAGCGAGGCCGAGGTCCGCGGCCGTCGGCACGCGCTGGGCGTGCGGCCGGTGTACAAGCGCGTTGACTCCTGCGCCGCGGAGTTTGCCACCGCGACGGCCTACCTCTACTCGAGCTACGACGAAGAGGACGAGGCCGAGCCGAGCGACCGCGAAAAGATCATGATCCTGGGCGGCGGGCCCAACCGCATCGGACAGGGGATCGAGTTCGACTACTGCTGCGTTCACGCCGCGCTCGCCCTGCGCGAGGACGGCTACGAGACCATCATGGTCAACTGCAACCCCGAGACGGTATCCACCGATTACGACACATCGGATCGGCTGTACTTCGAGCCGCTGACCCTCGAGGACGTGCTCGAAGTCGTCGAGGTCGAAAAACCGGCCGGCATTGTCATCCAGTACGGGGGGCAGACACCGCTCAAGCTGGCCCGCGATCTCGAGGCCTGCGGTGCGCCCATCGTCGGGACGACGCCGGATTGCATCGATCTGGCCGAGGATCGCGAGCGCTTCCAGGGGCTGATCACCGAAGCCGGACTGCAGCAGCCGCCCAATCGCACGGCGAGCAGCGCTGACGAGGCGTTCCGGCTGGCCGAGGAGATCGGCTACCCGCTGGTGGTGCGGCCATCCTACGTCCTCGGCGGTCGGGCGATGGAGATCGTCTATCAGGAGTCCGAGCTCGCCCAGTACATGAACGAGGCGGTGCGGGTTTCCAACGCATCCCCGGTGCTCCTTGACCGGTTTCTGGACGACGCCATCGAAGTCGATGTTGATGCCATCTGCGACGGTGAGGATGTCCTGATCGGCGGTGTCATGGAGCATATTGAGCAGGCCGGCGTGCATTCCGGCGATTCAGCCTGCTCGTTGCCGCCCTATAGCCTGGCGCCCCAGGTGGTGGACCGGCTTCGCGAGCAGATGCGGGCAATGGCGCTGCGGCTGAATGTGGTGGGCCTCATGAATGCCCAGTTTGCCATTAAGGGTGACGAGGTCTTCGTGCTTGAGGTCAACCCGCGGGCGTCGCGCACGGTGCCGTTTGTCTCCAAGGCCACCGGCCTGCCGCTTGCCAAGATCGCCGCGCGCTGCATGGTGGGCCGGAGCCTGGCGGATCAGGGTTGTACCCGCGAGCGGATCCCGCCGATCTACTCGGTCAAGGAGGCGGTGTTCCCGTTCATCAAGTTCCCCGGTGTCGATCCGATCCTGGGCCCGGAGATGAAGTCCACCGGTGAGGTCATGGGCATCGGTCCGGTATTCGGCGAGGCCTATGCCAAGTCCCAGCATGCCGCCGGCGTCGAGCTGCCGCGCAGTGGCCGGGTATTTATCAGTGTCCGGGATGCCGACAAGCCGGTGATCGCGCCGATTGCGCGGGATCTGGTGCGCAAGGGCTTTGAGCTGGTGGTAACCCGTGGGACCGGCGACGTTCTGGAGCAGGCCGGCATTGCCTGCGAGCGCATCAACAAGGTCGCCGAGGGACGCCCGCATATCGTCGATGCCATCAAAAACGGCGATATCCAGCTGATCATCA
>P_1C_Liq_1_UnCtyDRAFT_1000092_pt1 | contig 19210 bp, 13 predicted proteins | sample Pon1CUnioCityCA_2_FD_10230 | JGI IMG/M metagenome (IMG submission 10230) | reverse complement strand
TCTTAATTGGTATGACTGATCAATGAGTTGACCCATCTTAAAATCATAAGTAATATATGGCTGTCCCTTTGGAATAGGGAAGGGCGCAGTATGGGTAGGATATCTAGTCATGATATCATTTGTATCCTTAAACCACTCTTCAGCTAAAGTGATCCAAGAAGACTGAGCCGTAGGCTTATACTGTAAACCGATTTTCTCAAGCCCTCCATAATTGATGTCATAACCTGCAATAAGGAGAGGCAAGGTGTCATTAAAACTGGTGTTCACGACAAATTGATCTCCTGGATTTTGTATTTCAATATCGGTACAAGAAGGTAAGAATTGAACTGAGATATATGTGGTATCAGCAATGTCTTCATAATTGGAAGTGCCAAAAGCAAATTGACATTGAGAATGAAATACCAAACCAATACTATCGTACTGAATATGTGTAGGCCCTTTCTCCACAACAAGTTGTTTTGTAATGGAAGTATTTGCGGGTACTGGAAAACTCCGATTTGGGTTGATTCCATCAACTTTCAGAATGGCTCCATTAGGGTTAGTGTTTTCGAGAATTTTTAGGTCATAGATTTGATCTTGCAGACCATTGTTAGTCAAGTTTAAAGTAAATACTGCCTGACCTTCAGCAGGTACATTGAAGAGTTCAGAGGGTGTAGTTGTGATAGCAGGCTGTTCTTGCTGGACAGTCGCCTTATTAATCACCGTTCCAGGTAAATAATATTTGGTTGTGTACTCTCCCTCATAAGGACATGCAGTTTCTCCAGCGCGTGTTTTGAATATGGGTCCATAACCATCTTTTGCTTCAAACACATCTACAGTAAAATTATCTCCTGCATCCTCGTCCTCAATAGTATAACTAAAAGTAGTAGAAGTTGAGGTAGTGGTAGAATTAGAAGTTGTATGCCCATAGTTAACGCTCAAATTGTTCTCAACTTCAATTCCGTTTCCTCCTATCTCAGCTCCGATTTTTAAAGTCAAGTCTTCAGAAAGATTGAAATTAATCGTAGTATTATCCGTCTCGTCTCGAGTACTAACTGTGGTATATGTTTGTGAAGGACCGGCTATGTAACTAATATTACGATTGGGACTATTGGCTTCTACTTTTGCTTTTTCGTTTTTGGCTAAAGCCTCTTTCCAAAGATTAATTTGGCGGTTATACCACCAAACGCTATCAACCCCTTGATTAACCTTCATTGTTACTGACTGCCCTAGCGAATTGGTAACAGTAGTATCTTTTGATGTATAACCTGTGTAAACGTAACTCAACCCTGTTGAATCAACTAAAGAGTTAGTTAATGGATCAGGTGTTGCATTAGACTGAAAAACAGGATCATCATTACTTTTTCCATAATTTGAGTCTGAAGCAGGTAAGTTACTACTGTACAATGGATTAGTGCTAAGAAGCTGATTTCTGAGAGCTTCCAGTCTCGGTATAATTAAATCTTCGATTCCTTGCTGTGTAAATACAAACTCCGTCCCGTATCCTCCGGGAATGACAAACATCGCTTTGGTTGATCCAATCTTAAAGCCCTTTCCGTTAAAAGCATAAGTGTTACCGAAGCACTCTGTGCTTACATCTGCACATTGCGCTGTATCAATCAGTGTAATGATTTGTGAAAGGCCAAAATCCATGTTCATGGATCTTCCAAAAAAGAGATCCGCATTTGGTCCTACATTCTCTATGTCAGTGCCAGTAGAAAGTGTTAAGGTTTTGGTCATGGACTCGACCACCTCATTGCTCTCAGTAATTTGGGTCTCAATATTGGTCGACGAAATTAAAGAGTTAGAAATTTTGGTTTCTGTTTGGTAGCCTAAACCAACTGAAAATTTCGTTCCTAGATTAAAGCCTTTTTGAATTTGAACTCCTACTCCTCCTCCATTTTCATAGGTACTAACTGTGGTGTGTGTTGTTCCTTGCTCCCATGAAGAAAAGCTATTCGAACCAGGAGGGTCGCGAAGAATCATGGTCACCACTTGAGGACCTGCAGTTGCAAAAGAATTACCCAAGGCCCTTCCACCGAAGATTACGCCTCTAAATAATTGATTTACAGGATCAGAAGCATTTGGCTCCCAAACAACCGTAGCGTTGGGAGTAATCAGTGTCACTTCACATGTTTTTGTAAAACTGTATGCAGGATTAACCTGGTCAGTTGCTGTGTTTGCCTGGCCTGCAGAAAAAGTATAGGATTGAACACCGTCAAAGTCATCGATAGGCTTAATTTCAAACTCTTCTATTGCTTCTGCGGCAAGGCGGTTGTTGATACGAATTTTCCCATCTGTAACCGGAACACTATCGAAAACATCTGTTGAACCATCCTTATTGGCATAAACTTCAAAGGCATTTATATTCCATTCATAGCGATCATTTTCTTCGAATATTGGGTATTGAAGGTTCAACAGACTTGTTGGCACTACTATGTCTGAATCTTTAACTGAAACAGTAACGCTATCGGAACCATAAAGCCTAGCATTGTTTTCATCTACTACATCTAAAATTGGTGTGCTGTAGTAAATGAAGTTCCGTTCACGATTAAACTCTACTGAGTCAATTCTTACTAGCTGCTTCACTCCTGCTGAGTCTCTGAAAACAGAGTCTGTTTCAGTTTGAGTTGGCGGTGCAGCAGAAAGATCTAAAATAGCATTGTTGTTAAACTGGATTCCTCTTTGACTTGGTATGTCGAAATCAGGAATGGTGTACTGCATAGGCGGAAGTTTTACCCTATACTCACCTGTAGAATCAACTGTTCGAATTGTAGTATCTAAGCAACCATTAAGCGTGGTAGAGGTAAAAGTTATGTCAGCTCTTCCAATATTATTAGTACCTCGACCCATTCCGGGAGGTAATCCTTCTTGAATTCCCCCTCCCGCTACTCGACCAATAATAACCATCCCTGTGCTATCAGAAAATGGATTGAGGTTCTCATTGTTTTGGAAATTGAAGTTGCCGCTAGCCGGAAATCTGCCTACTTCAAAAGTATGTCCTGATTTTTCTAGTGATATTACATGAGGCCCGATTGGCACGCGCAGCTCATACCTTCCACTATCATTGGTTCGAACTGGTTCTCCGTTTTGAATTACCACTTGCCCATCGACCTTCACAAAAACATCTTTAACAGGACAAGTTGTGTTAGAAAAATTAACTCCACCGGTTACTCTAAATGAGGAGTTATCTGTAAAATCCACATTTGAAAAATTTGGATTATTACCACCAATAAACAAAGTAGTTGTTGCAGGAGTGAAAGTATGTGTGCCGAATTCGGGTGTAAGAATGTAGTTATCACCGTTTCCTAAATAAGGAACGAATGGAATGAAATAACTACCCCTATCATCTGTATACGCTCCTGAAGTCAACTGATTTGAACTAGGCTTCAAATTGCTAAAGCCTGCGCCAACCAAGGTAGTGTGGTTTTTGTTGGGTGTTAAATTGGTTTTTGAATAATCGTAAGCTCTATTGCCAAAACCTTCATCAAATCTCCAATATCCTACTAAGCCCTCAGTTGAAGGATTAATGTATACATCGTAAGATTGGCTTACCTCAACATCACTTATCGCACGATTGTAGAATCGCATATCATCAATCTGACCTCCAAAATAGTTCCCACTTGCTCCTCTTCCGATATAAAAATTAGAGATTGTATCAGTGGCCAGAACAGAAGAAGCTATAGCATTTACTTTTTTCCCGTTAATATATAATTTAAGTGAATCACCAGAAACAGTTGCTCCTACTGAAAACCAATTATTGGCTAAAACGAAAGAGGAGGTTCCTGTAATTGTATCGCCATCAACCGTTAAACCAAGGTTTGAGTTGTTTAAGTATAGCTCCCACCCTTTGTTTCCTGTTGTAGCTTTTTTAGAGGCAATCACCTTTTTACCACTTAAACTAGTAGGCCTAATGAAAGCCATAATGGTCATAGAATCTGTGCGTAAGTCTTCTTGATTAGCTCCGCTTGCATATTCGCTAGTACCATTAAAATTTCCTGACTTTCCGCTAACCCCTGAGGCTGCTTCAGCCGTTATTTTTACATCCTTAACCGCTGTACCACCGTCGTAAGTTACCTGACCATTGATGGTACCAAAAGCAAGCCTAAAACCAACATCTTTAGTTGTGTTAGAAAGAATTGTGTTGCCAGCACAGTCGGTAACACCCTCTATTAAGTACTCATACAGGGTGTTTGCATTAGCTGTATTATCAGCGTAAAAACGCTGATTTCCTGTAACGGAAGAAACAAAAGTAGTATCAGGAATTAATGGATTTATTCGGTAAATATTCCAATCATCAACTTGACGGGTTGGAGTCTTCCATTTTAATTCAATACGGTCGCCAAACTCTCCATCGGTTGCTTCTACCTTGTTGGTTGCATTAAAAACACTACTGATGTCAGCAGGTATATAGGCACTTTGGCCATTAGAGGATATTACACCAGTTGACCTACATGAATTAAATACTTTAACCTTGTAAGTAAGATTCTCACATATGCTAGCGGTGTTGTCAGTGTAAGAAGTTGTATTCTCTGCTACATCAAATTCTACTTGCCCATTAGGTCCCTGTCTTACAACTTTAAAACCTTCTTCCATAGCGGAATTATCTACCCATGTTACTGTTACCTCTCTTTGAGTAGTATTAGTAGATATGCTACTTGTTGTGGTAGCGCTTGGAACTCCTAAGCCAACTTGAGATTCACCAGCAGTATACTGGGAATAAACAGGTGTTGTTTTGTTAGGACAGCTAGCAAGCGCTCTTATTCGATAGTAATACTGTGTTCCCGAATTTGCATTATTGTCCCTCCAAGTTCGATCAGAACCGGAAACAGAGGCTGTTGTTGAGCCAGAAAAATTTGAATTCGTTGATTTATAAATTTCAAAATTGTCAGGGTTATTTGAAGTCGGCCAGTTCCAATTTACTTCTAAGTCTCCATTACAGTTAACTTGATCAACAAACACTCCTGAAGGGTCTCCATCTAAACCTATACGCCGCCCATTGACTGACACACCAGAACTTACCGCAATTCGGCCGCCAGGATATTGCATTCGCGTTTGAACTAAAAACTCTTTCTCTACACCCGCTGCTGTTAACGCATTGTAAGATGTTGAAGCATTAGCCGTAGTTAAAGTGTTAAAGCTACCTGAAGTTCCCGCATTTCTTTCTTTAATCTGGTAAAAAAGATTAGACGAGCCTGCAACAGAAGAAGGTTCTTGCCAGCTTAGAGGAACATGGTCACATGAGGCATCCATTCCCGCAGAAACTGAAACAGGATCTTCGAGTTTAGTAGTTATTGCGATTGGAAAGGTATAAGGAACAAGAGGAGTTGTACAGCCTGAGTTTTGTCCATAAGTACCTTCCCAAGTTAAAGTTGAAGTGTTTTCAAAAAACTCTGCCGGAGGTCTTAGCGTGAGGCTATTTGTATTAGAAGAAGTTCCACTTGTATTATCAAAAAGTGAGACCGCAGCATTTCCGCCAATCTTATAGCTGATCTTCTCATCTTTTGCAAAAGTCGCGCATCTGGGCACAAAAGGCCATACTGTGATCCCTGTATAATCAGGCCAAGAAATATTTAACTCTCCTTTGTCGTAATCAACTGTAACGTTAATGTCTGTTGAAGAGAGTTGAGCATAGCTTTTAAAGGATAAAAAAAGAAAAAAGAAAAAAGCTATTTGCTTAGAAAATAATAAACGTTTCATTGTAATAAGGATATTGGCTAGCGGCTAAAATTAATCTATTTTAACAACATTTAAAACCTATTGAAATAAACTCTATTATCATCAATATTAATTGCTTCATCTTTTTTAGACTAATTTTGAAACCATGAACATTTCTAAGTTCCTTTCTTTTACTGCAAGTGAGTTTCATTGCGATCAAACTCTTTTGACTTCTGAGACCCCTATTCGTGAGCTACCAAATTGGAACTCTTTAAATGCATTGGTTTTTATTTCAGAAATAAAGCGTGAATTTGGGGTTATTTTAAGTTCTAAAGATCTAACAAAGGTGGTTACTCTTCAAGACCTTTACGACCTAATTCAACATAGAAATTAATGCCTCTTACTACAGTAGATGGACTTTTTATTAAGCAGATTATTAATATTCTGCCAAAAAAAAAAGAAGATAACCTTAAAGACTTATTACTTAATGAAGGTGATAAGCAAAGGTTAATTAATCAAATAGGCATACGGTACAGATACACCCAACAAAGAGGAGATCAGGTTAAAACTGCTTTTGAATCTGCAGTAAAAAAGGCTTGTGAAAACTTGGAGTGGGAGCTGAATGAAATTGATATCTTGATTGTTGTCACGCAAACAAACATGGCTTTAATACCGGCAATGGCTTGCAGGCTGCAGGGTGATTTAAAAATGTCTTCAAGCTGCATGGCGCTTGACCTAAACCTAGGCTGTTCAGGGTTTGTTTATGGCCTTCAAACAATGGCAAGTCTTTTAAATTCTATACAAAAGAAAAAACCTAAGGGTATTTTGTGTTGCGGAGACTTTTCTACTTTACTCACAGAAGATAGCGATCAAAGCACTCGGCCAATCTTTTCAGATGGAGTTTCCGCAGCAGCTATTGAACTTGAACAAGCTTCATCTGCAACTTCTTATTTTAATTTAGAAACTTTTGGAGAGGGACAAGACGCCATCTGTACTGAAAAAATTAATGCTAAACGCTGGATGCGAATGAACGGCTTAGATGTATTTGGCTACTCTGTAAACTTTGTGCCTCAAAATATTAAAACTTTAATTGAATTTTCATCTCAGGATAAAGAAGCCATCGACTACTATATTTTTCATCAGGCAAACAAGATCATCAATGATGCAATTAAGGATTCATTAGATGTGCCAACTGACAAGGTCCCAAGTAGTTTGTATCAATATGGCAATACCTCTTCAGCTAGTATTCCAATAACACTGGGCACAATTGAAGATCATAATGAGCTAAATACCTATTTATTCAGCGGATTTGGAGTTGGCTTTTCTGTCGGTAGCGCCTTACTTCCAGGACATCCTGCAATAAATTGCAAGACTCTTTTTCAAGACCTTTAAGCAATGGAAACTGAGCTAGACGTAATTATTCCTATATACGAGGCAAGGGAAAGAGTAAAGCCACTACTTGAAAGATTTGAAGCGTGGCAGAAGGAAATTCAAATGCCATTCCAATTAATTTTGGTTGAAGATGGTAGCCGCTCAACTTCGAAAGAGATAATTGTTAATTACCACGCCAACTTTCCTATAAAGTACATCCGACTAGCAAAAAACTATGGACAGCATACAGCAACAGCTGCGGGGCTTCGTTTATCTAAAGCGCCGCTTATTGCCACAGTAGATGATGATCTTCAGCATGATCCTTTTGAACTTGAAAAGATGCTCTCTACATTAGAAAAGGAAAATGCCGACTTAGTCTATGGAAAGTTTCTAAAGAAAGAGCAAAAATGGTGGAAAAGTTTAGCAGGAAAGACAGTAAATCTGCTCTTTAGTCTTGAAAACATGGATTACAAAGACGTAAGCTCATTTAGACTCATGAAGCGGGAAGTTACCCATATTTTAAAGCTACATAAAGGCCCTACTTACCTTGTAGACGAATACCTTTTGCGATCATCAGCAAAAAAAGTTACTGCAATTGTTAAACACCATAAAACAAAAGATGGAGCTTCTAATTACGAAACAAAGGACCTATTCTCTTTTGCCCTAAGGTTGATTATTTTCCATTCTTCTGCCCCTCTTAAACTAATCGTTCGCCTAGGGTTAATAATTGCACTAGCTTGTTTTATTCTAGGGTGCTACTTCCTATACAGGAAATTTGTTTACGGCTCTATATTAGGATACTCTTCTCTAATCGTTTCCCTCTTTTTTTCTACAGGGATTTTAATGGTTACTTTAGGCATTATTGGGGAGTATATCAAAAAGATATGGCTTGAGCAACAAGGTTTAAATGAGGTAGTAATTTCTGAGGTAAAAAATGATGAGTAAGGGGGAAGTCCAACTAGTACCTTTAAGTCTGGATGATGCAATGAAAGTTAGAGTGTGGAGAAACAGCTCTGCAATTAGACCACACATGGATTATCAGGAGGTAATAAGTGAAGAACAACAAAAAGAATGGTTTTCTGAGTTAGATTCAAATAAAGAAAGGTATTTTACTATCTATCTAGAACAAGAACCAATTGGACTAATACACCTTAACAAAATAGCTTTTGATGAAAGAACAGCCTATGCTGGACTTTTCATTGGAGAGGAAAACTACCAAGGAACAGGTGTAGCTTATTGGGCTTCTTTGAATATACTTGACCATGCCTTTTACGACCTCAAGCTAGACAAAGTTTTTGCTAAAGTAAGTGAGACAAATCACGAAGCCATTTCTTACAATAAATCACTTGGTTTTGAGCTTGCAGGTAAGGAAAAATCAGGTTTCGTAAAAATGTTACTTTCAAGTAGGGTTTATAAGCAGAAAAGGAATGAACTACTCAATATTTTAGGACTGTAAAATATCCCAACGCCAATTTTTTAATCTTTGTTTGAAATTCTTTAGTTCAAACCGGACAAGGTCCTTAGTGGCAAGACTAGGGTTTAGCATCCATTTCACACTTCTTTTAAAACGAGGCAAATCAGCATATGGAAACTTCTTAAGCTCTAAATAAGGTTGTAGCTTTGGTTTTACCTTCTCGAAATACTCTTTTCGATTGTGCCAATAGTATTCATCCCTTCTAAAATTCAGAACGTCCGTTCCTAAATGAAAAGTGAGGTGCTTATCCATAATGACTTTGGGGTTATTAGAAAAGGCAAGCACATTATGTAGAAGTGAAACTCCACTAAATGGTACACCAACACAAATATTCCCCAATTCAAATTGATCAATCAATTCCCTTTTAAAAATAAAGCAATCAAATCCCGGATGGGAGTAACCTATATCAGCGTACATTGCAGGTAGTTCGGATAGAGAAGAATACGTATCTGATATTCGTCGTCGATTGATTACTAAAGCATCATGGCCACTTTCTAATTGGCGTTGAACTTCTTGGTAAAAATAAGGCATTAAAGCAATGTCAATATTTGAGTAGATTAGATAGTCTGCTTCCCTTAGTGCTTTTGCTTTATTCAATATTTCTTTTAGAAAGGGAAGTTTTCTTTTTGATAAATCAGAATTAATGGCTCCTGTATGTAATCTAAGATTAGATAGTTTTCTAAAGTGAAGAGGCACTACCTTTTCATCTTCTTCAAACTGCGTGGTTAAAAGCTCTAGCTTAACCTCCTTAGCCTCATTAGCAGCTCGAACTATGCATTTAAAAGTTACTTTTTGAGCAAACTGTAATGCACTATTGGAGGGAAATTCAGCCGGATTAATAAGATGGGCAAGCTTCAAAATAATAATGAGTGTTGATTATAACGAAGGTAAGAAGATTGAGACGGTCACAATTTTAATAGTCTGAAAATGATTTTCGAAGTATATTTTTGAATTTCTAGAGCCTTTGATTTGAATGTTTAGAAAGTCGTTAAACTGCCTGTAGATATTTTTAATAATATAACTTGCTTCTATGTTTCAAATTTAATTCACTCCTTGCTCCAATAGTGGAGGTAAAAGCTTTTATAATGGACAGTCAAATATCCAGAATGATTATTAATCGTAAGCTTCAGTTATACTTTCTAAACATTCTGCTTTTAATAAATAATTCTTCTGTTGCAAAACTCAAATTAGACCTACCTTCCGAATGGAAAATTTACAAGAACAAAATGATTGGTAAATTATCATAATAACTTTATGAAAACGTAAATTGATTGATATAGATACAAAAGACTCAAAAGAAATAGTATTAACTAAAAGCTTCTTATCAATTTAGTAATCTATCTAATGATTAAAGATAAAAGTTACTTTCATTTTTAATTCAACTTTTCTATAAGAAGTGCGTGCTCCGTAAGCTTATGAAAAGTAACCTCATTCTGGTATCCGTTACTTTTAAAAAAAAGATCAACCGCTTCTTTACAGTTGAAAATTGGGGAATAATAATCATCTATAATTATTACTCCTTTTTTATCTAAACAATGGTAGGCGTTTTCTAAGCTTGCATATGTTGGTTCAAAGAAATCAACATCAATAAAAATTAGACTGAACTTCTTTTCAAAAACCTTATTGTTTTTCATATCACAAATATTACCCTGTACTGCCTCAAAACAAGACTCATCAAAATCATAGTTTTGAAATCTTTTTTTTACCTCTTTGAGGTAATCCTTAATATTTATTCCAATGTTAAACGAAGAAACAAACTCTAAATCCTTCGTTTTAGTCAGGTTTTTTATAGGAATTGTTCCAAAAGTATCAATGATGAACAATTTCCCATTTGCATTAGCATCTCGTCTAATTGCAGCAAGAATAACGCTAGAACCTCCCTTCCATGCTCCTATTTGTAGCCAATTAGAGCTAAACAGTAACTTCTTATTTTTCAAGTAACTTAATACCTCCCTGAAGAATAATTCTCCAAAAAAAGTTGCTTCTGGTAACTGTTTAATTTTGAGCTTTAAATCCTCAATACTTTTAGGAGATAACCCCTTTTGATAAGTAGTTTCATTCTTAATGACCTGTTTTGAAATAGCAAATTTAGATTGATTGTGGTCAATAAAATGAGAAATCAGTTCTGTTAATGAATTCTCCAAATTTATTTCTTCATCAAGAGAAGCTTTGCGAATGCTGTGAAGTTTTGAAATATCAAATTCATAAGCCTCAAAAGAAAACTTATCCAATAAAGGATTGTAAGAAGCTGATTCTAAAAAACCAATATTCGACACTAAGTTTTTAGGCGGTAGGATCGAATAGCCTTTATTACTCCAAATATCCAATTGCCATTGCAGGTCCCAAGAGTCTCTATTTCCTATACTCAGCGAATTGCATGCTCTTTTCCAAATGGAATAGTTTTTCTTCGAGATATGACGACTCAAGTTAATTCTGTTTTCTTTGTAGGTATTAAAACTCGGGTCAAAATATTCCCATTTTTCTTTCCAACTCGCCCAACCCCATGCAGGTAAGGAAAATCTACTCTTAAGCGGGCCTTTAAACTCATTTGGTAGCCATTGTGATGCACCAATTTGAAAGACTTCATCGTCTTCTTTAAATTGATTTAGTCCATAATCGCAGAAATGAAAAAATGTTTTAGAAGGTATGCAATCATCCTCTATGAAAATGGCTGAATCATGTCTTTTAAAAACCTCAGCTATACCTCCTAATATGTTTCCTGACAATCCTTTATTAGATTCAAAATAAAATTTAGTCAAAGGAAAAGCAAACTTCCTACCGTCAATAACAGCTCTTGCTTTTTTGCATAAAGCTACTTCTCTTGAGTTTTTAGGTCCGTCTGCAAAGACTAGCAACTCAGATGGATGATAGGTTTCAATGACTTCTAAAATTTTGCTTAAATCTGAAGCTCTTTTATAAATAAATAAAGCTATTGGCTTTGACATATTTTTATTCCAAGAACACAGCCATCAAATTCTACTTTTTTACGAGCAAACGAATATTTTTGGCAAAGTAATTAATCTAATTAAATCGATCCATTCAACCAACTAGTGTGAAATAGTTGTATTTCATTCTTTAAATTATACAATATTGAGATCCTGTAAGACTTGATCGCAAACACCGAAACAAAGACTAAATAATTACTAATAATATTATTTAGAGTCAACTAACTAATTTAAAGCCATTAATAGTTCAAACTATTTTTAATCCTTAGTTCACGAACAGTATCTAAGTTTCTCAGCTTAGCTTATTCATTGAATGGCTAAGATAATATTAGAAATCACAATTTAAATTATCCAACAAATATTGAATCGTATATACAGGCAGTTTAGCAATTTTTGAAGAAGCTATGTAATATACCGATTGTTTGTCAAGCTTTGAGTAGAAGCCTGGGCAAATAGCATTCAATTTATTGGTTTTAAACCTTGAATCCTCGAACCTTAAAAGTTTTAAACCCAAGCTTGAATAAGTAAAATATTCCTTAAAGGCTTCTTGACTCATTAACATATTAAACTTGTAGAGACCCGTATTTCTTAAATCATGGCCTATTTCCATTTCATGTGTGTAAAAAGCAAAGTTTTGATTAAATGCATCCTCTATTCTATGCATTACATCTTTACTTTTTGTGTAATAATGAAGCCTTTTTAGCTCAGCTTTATCGTGCATTGCTTCAAAGTACAAAAGCTTCTTATCTGACAGTTCTGTCTTGTAGCGGTAAAGGCTAAACTCATCTTCTGACTTTGATTGTGTTTTAGAAAATAAATTATCCAATCCTTCTAAGGATAGGAAATAAAGTCCTTTTCTAAAAGTACCGTCCTTAATGCTATACTTTAGGGTAAAGGTGATACCTGTGCCACCTTCTTTATGATTACAATTCAATTGATGAGGGAGATAAAAAGCCCTTAGATCAGCCGAATCACTTTTGTCAAAAAAATCAATTATTCTTTCAAATGAAATATCGTTAGAAAATAAGGCTACATAAAATTTGATCTCTTTTGTTCCGCAGTCTGTGAAGTTTAGTCCTATATATTCTCTCGTCAGCCCTAATGGTAATTCCTTCATTAACTCTTTAGTAAAAAAATAAAAAGACTTAAAATCATCCGTCTTGAATATACCTTTAATTATGTCATTCACTTCTTGATCCATGCAACTTGGTAATTCCCTAAAACTTCTAATCTCGACGAGATATTTTTTTCTTTTCTAAACTGATCTACGGCTTCTTTGCAGTTCGTTTGTTTTAGATTGTAATCGTCGATTATTATTATTCCTCCTTTTGATACCTTATCATAAAATACATTCAATGCCTCAAGTGTTGGATAATAAAAGTCAACATCAATATGCAGTAATGCTATTTTGTCATGTGGAAATATAACTGAGGTTTGCTCAATAAATCCATCAACAATATTTAAATTATCCTCTATTCCAAACTGTTTGAATTCTATTGCTAACTCGCTTTTAGTAGGTAGTTTAACTTTATGCAAATAAGAATTAAACCATTTTAAACAGTCTTTCTCGGCATCAGAAAAAACCTTCATCTCCCCAAAACCTTTAAAGGAGTCAAACAACCAAAATTCATTTTTTAACTCTAGTTCTTGATACAAAGCCTTTAGAAATAAAGAAAAACCCCCTTTAAAAATACCTACATTGACTACAGCCCCTTCTATTCTAGAAATACTTTGTTTCTCAAAAAACTGTAGAAAGTTGTGGTAAAATGTTGATTCAATCATTGTTTTTCTTTTGTCTGAAAAAATCAAATCTTCAAACTCAGCAAGTGAATCAACCTCATCAGCAGGTTGTATATACTCCAAAACCGTTTCGACTATTGATCTCATTTGCGAAAATGTTCAATTTCCCAATTAAGGCCAAGCAATAAAGAGCCCTTAATATCTATTTTACTCAAATCTGCGTCAAACTCTTGACTTGAATAATTCATTTTAAAACAAAGTAACTGATAGAAGCTGCTTATTAACTCAACTTGATTAAACAATTCCTCTGTTTTACTAGGTTCCTTTTGGATTGAGCAAAGCAACTCTGAGACATCTCTAACAAAAAAGATACTTAGAAAATAAAATTGCGAATTAAAAATCTGCTTAGGAAATACCACTCTAGCTGAATAAGTTCCCTGCTTTTTATTGTTATTCCCTTTGTTCATAATAAAAGGAGCAGTTGTCAAAATAATTTCACCGTTTTGATTGGAAATGCTTAACAGTGGTTCAAGGTCGAACTCTGTTTCACTTTTATAATAATTGAATAAAACTGCTAGTGGCGCGTTAGTTCTAAACCCTTGTCTAGCATTTTCTTGCTCAAGTCCAACCTTTTCGATGTTGACTATCCCTCTTGCTAATTCATCAGATCTAACATTCAAAGTACCCGGTTTTTCAAAATACGAACCCGGAATATCGTTCACTAACCCTTTTTTTATATATCGGTCCAATGTAAGTTTCCTGTTTCCGAAAAACACCTTATTTTCTTCCAAAAGCAAAATAGTTGAATCTGTATCCACATCATGAAAGTTATGAGAAACTAGGATTAATGTCTTTCTTTTATCGCTTTTCAGGCTTTCTATTTTGCGATTCACCTTTTGAATGAACTCATGGTCTCCTACTCTAATTACTTCATCAAATAGATAGATATCAAAGTCTAAATGAATAACAATACTAAAGGCTAATCTCAAATACATACCATTTGAGTATGTTTTAACTGGCTCATCCAAATATTTCTTGATTCCACTAAACTCCTTTATTTCATCCAGTCGGCTTGCAACCTCTTTTTTCGTCTTACCCAGAAGCTGAGCGTTAAATATAATATTTTCATTACCAGTGAGTTCAGGGTGAAACCCTGCCCCTATTTCAAGAAGATTAGCTACAGAGCCTTCGATTTCTATTTCTCCAGCAGTTGGTTTAACCACTCCTGCAAGCATTTTTAAAAATGTGCTTTTCCCACTTCCATTATCTCCAATTATTATAACATTTTCTCCTTTTGAAATTGACAAAGAACAATTTTCAATAACGCTATGCTTTCCTGAGTTAAGCTTGTAAGACTTAGATAAATTATTAATTCGGATTGCTTTTTCTTGAATCATATATTTTCAACGTTTGTGTCTTCAACCTTTGCATATAGCCTCAAGCTAAAATAAAGAGTAAAAAGACTTGAGAAAAACAAGATAACCCAGCTAGGATTAAGTTCACCATAGCCAATGAGACACCAGCGCATAAAGCTTACCATCAAGCTTAGTGGGTTGTTAGCAATATAAGCTTGAATAAATTCAGGAAATGAGCTTACGTCAATAAATACATTAGAAAACCACATTAGTGTTTGTAAGATGAATGGTATTCCTACAAAAATGTCTTTATGTTTAATTGAAATAGCCGAAAGCAAAAACACAAAAGTTAAGCTAATAAATATCACATTAAGAATTGCAAAAGGTAAAAAAAGTAAATTCCAAGAAGGCAGAATACCAAGATAGATTGACAGCGAGAACAGTAGGATAAGAACAATAAAAGAGTCTATTAATAGGACTAGAGCCTTTGAAAGTGCCAGTATGGATTTTGGGAAATATATCTTCTTGATAATTTGAGCACTTTCTTGGATCGCATTCAAGGATAAGATGATTAGTTGGGAAAATAAGTTCCAGGCTATTAAACCTGAGAAAACATAAATTGAATATGGGACCCCACTTAAATTCGAGTTTAAAACAAACTCAAAGAAGAAAACATAAAGAAGCACACTTAATATCGGCTTAATAAATACCCACACTAAACCTAAGCGTGTTTGAGCATATTTACTTTTCAAGTCTCTTCTAGCAAAAGCAAATATCAATTGGCGATAGTTATAAAGTTTTTTGATGTAGGAAGAAAATTGCTCAGATTTGCTATGGTACTTTATCATTCCTTTTTCTCAAGTAAGGTTAAATAATTCAATATGGACCCGCAAATTACGATTTCAAAAGTCCTTCTAACTTGCTCGTATATTTTTTATAAAGAAAAACTAAAATGAGCAACAGCCCAATTACAATTTTTCTTTATAAAAAGAGCAGAAACCTCAAAGCCATAATTGATGAGATAAATAAAGCAGATCAAAGAGAAATAGCAGTGATTATTGACTTCCCTGAAAATAACTGCATTCGAGAAAAACAAAAATTAATCGTTGAAATAATTGCATCAAACCTTCATAAAGAAGTCAAGGTAAGCATACATCGTCCATCATCGCATCAAGGTATAAGAAACATTTTCAGTTATGGTCTTGGAAAGGTATTTGAAATACACGACAAAGCAATCATTTTAGAAGATGACACTATACCAAATCAGAGTTTTTTTAGTTTTTGCGACGAAATGTTAGACCGATTTGAAACAGATGAATCAATTGGCTGTATTTCAGGTTGTAACCTTGGAGTTAAATCAAAAAAAGGAAGTTTTTTCACGTCTAGAATAAACCTTCCTTTCTGGGGTTGGGCAACTTGGAAGGACAGTTGGATAGAACAGCAAGAATCCTATGCATTTTGGCATAAGTACAGAGCCAATTATCCTACAATTATAGAAGACAAAAACCTTGGATACTTCATTCCTATTTTTGACCGCTTTGTTCAGAAGGATAAATCTTGGGATGTAAAATGGTCGATGCACCTGTTAGCTAATCATAAAAAGTCAGTATTACCTGTATGCAACCTTATTTCAAATGCAGGCTTTGTAAAAGATGCTACTTTTACGCATATAGAAAATTCAGACTTTGCCAGTCTTGAATCATATCATTTAAAACAAGAAAAAATTACAAACCCATCAGAAGTAGAACTTGAAAAAGAGTACCTAGCAAAAATTAAACTCCTTTTTCAAGACATGAGCAGAAGAAAATCAAAACAATGAAAAACCCAATTTTCAAAGATTTAAAACACAATCAAGAATACCTTACCAAAGGCTATATCAAATGTAACCTTCTGAATGAAAGTGAAGTTAAGTCTGTTCTATCAGAAATTAAGCTCTTAAGGCCTGACGATGAATTTGCTCCAAATCGTCCAAATAACTCTGATTATCATTGCACCTTTTTAGATACTAACGAAGATTATAAGAGGGCTACAAATAAGCTATTTAAAGCAACCTTTAACCCCAAAGTAGACGCTCTATTTCACGATTACCATGTTTGGAATGCTAATTTATATGTTAAGCCTCCCGGGAAAGGCAAATTTGAGATTCATCAAAATTGGACTCATGTAGCTAAAGAGCAAGATACTTCTTTTACAATGTGGTGCCCTTTAGTGGATACCAATGAAGATAATGGCACCTTGCATCTTGTGGATGGTAGTCACAAGATACTGCCTGATATTGCAACAATGAATACTCCTTACTACTTCAAGAACTTCGAAGGTGAACTGCTTGCAAAGTACTTGAAACCTCATAATTGCAAAGCAGGAGACGCTATTATTTTTGAAGATGGGATGATTCACTATTCAGATGTTAATCGTTCTAATGCCCCAAGGTATGCTTTACAAATATTAATTGGTCCAAAAAATCTGTCTCCTGTCTACTACTACCTAAATCAAGATAAAGACAATGAGTTTGAACTGATTGAACTCAACGAAGAATTTTTCATGCAAAGCAATTACACAACATTCCATGAAAGGCCCAAGAATCAAAAATCAAGAGGATTTATGCCGAATTCAAACCGACTAATTGATTTAAAAGAATTTGATATTGCACTCAAAAATGGAGATCAAAGAAGAGCAGGGATTTATGGCTAACAAAACTGTTCTAATTGTAGGTGCGAATTCAAGATTAGGCAAACACATCGTTGATCTATTCATAGAAGCCAATTGGATAGTTTTTGGAACTTACAGTCAAAAATCAAAATTCCCTTTAAGCCAAGTTGAAAATTTCACTCCTATTAGCATGAATTTGGAGAAAAGCAAGTCAATTAATAAGGGTATTAAAACCACGCTTAAGCGAAGCAAAAGCAAATTAGACCTGCTCATAAATACGTCTGGAGTGGTGTATTCAGGGCCCATTGAAGCTTTTTCCGAAGAGGAGCTAAGAAAGCAAATGGAAATCAATTTTTTTGCAGCAGTTGCTATCATTCAGAATGTAATTCCACCTATGAAAAAATCAGGTAATGGAACGATTGTAAATGTCTCTTCCTTATGTGGTTTGACTAGCTTTCCATTACTCTCTATGTATCATGCATCAAAGTGGGCTCTTGAAGGGTTCACAGAATCTATTTACTATGAACTTTCTTCTTTGGGAATTAAAGTCAAATTAATTGAACCCGGAGGTATTGTTTCTGACGGGGAATATGCAAAGGTTATCAAGCCAAAAAATACGGTTGAAGGTTATGAAAAACTAACTGATAAAGTTCATGGTACTTCATGGTTTCCCTCTTTTACAGAAGCCAAAGATGTTGCCTACGAAATCTTTAAGATTGCAACAGAAGAGACAGACCAACTCAGACATCAAATTGGTACAGAAACAGTTGCGTTTATAGAAGAAAGAGAGAGATATAGGAAAGACGAGACACACTTAAAAATGGTTAAGAATCGTCTAAACATATGAAAGCAGAACAGATTGATATAAGTTGGTGGTCATTTTCGCAAAACCCCTACAATTACTACAATTTTCTCAAAACGAACCAAGGAGTCAACTATCTTCCTAAAAACAAAGGATGGATCATTACCAATTATCATGAAATCGTTTCAATCTTAAATCAACCTCAGCGATTCTCCTCGGAAGGAGAAAATTCATTTGATCCGATTCTGCTCAATTGTGACCCTCCAAAGCACACTGTTCATCGAAAAGTCATTGCAGGTGAAAAAGGGGTCTTCTCAAATACTCGAATTAGTGAGCTCTATCAAACCAATCAGGAGATTGCAAAAGCACTGATTGAGCCATTAAAAGAAAAAGAAAGTTTTGATCTGCTAAGTGAATTTGCCATCCCATTTTCCTCACTTGTGATCTTAAAAATACTTGGGTTTAATGAGGATATCTTGGAAAGCGTAAAAGAATGGTCTGCTTCTGCAATATCGAGCAAATCAATTCACAATTTAAACTACAGTAACTCTTTATGGAAAAAACTAGAGCCCGATTTAAAAGCTTGGGTGTTAGACTCTGAAAATTCAGCTTCAAAAAATGGTCTAAAAGAGTTTCTTCAAGATCCAACTTTAAAAAAAAGCTTCAATGATAAGCAACTACTTCATTTGGTTAAAGTGATTCTACTTGGTGGAAATGAAACTACTCCAAACCTCGTTTCTTCGGCGCTATTTTACCTACTAAAAAACCAAGATACACTCGCACGCATAAAAGCTGATTATTCTCTTCTAGATAATTTTATCAACGAAATCCTGCGTTTAGAAGCTCCAACCCAGATTATACAAAGAAATTGCACTCAGGACACTGAAGTCGGTGGTCAGAACATAAAAAAAGGGAGCTTAATTTATCTTTCAATTGGGGCAGGAAATCGAGATCATAGTGTTTTCGATTCAGCAGATAAAGTTGATCTTAATCGATCAAGGCAAAAAATTTTATCATTTGGCTTTGGACCGCATTATTGCTTGGGAGCCCATCTTGCAAAACAAGAGGCAATTATTATGTTAACTGCCATATTGAGCGAATTCACTAACTTAAATCTATTGCCTAATCAAAGTTTTGAGTACCGGCATTCAAGCCACGTTAGAGGACTTAAAAAACTGTGGGTGTCCAATACACATGTCCCTAATAAAATCGACCACTCTTCCACAATAAATAAAGC
>P_1C_Liq_1_UnCtyDRAFT_1000091_pt1 | contig 19223 bp, 17 predicted proteins | sample Pon1CUnioCityCA_2_FD_10230 | JGI IMG/M metagenome (IMG submission 10230) | reverse complement strand
AATTTATTGCAGGGATATGCTTTCATTCGCTCGGGAGAAATTGGAACAGAAAATGAGTCAGATGAAGCACGCGTAAATGAACATCGGCTGTATCAGCAATTCATTACCAAACAACAATTTGGTCGGTTTTATATTGCTCATCGCTATCGACTCGAAGAACGTTTTATAGGCGACTTATTTAAAATTCGTTTTCGTTATTTCCTCAACATGAAAGTAGCTCTTTCACAACCAAAAATAGGAAGCAACACACTCTACGCGGCGTTTTATAACGAAATATTTGTGCATGGTCAAGGAGTACTTTTCGATCGCAATAGACTTTACGGAGCTATGGGCTTTTCATTTTCTCCCAAAACCAGGATAGAGGTTGGAATGATGGCTCAACTTTATCAAAATACATACCGCCCGCAACTGCAGTTGGGCTTTTTTAAAACACTCGATTTTCGATAAACTCAATGGTACCCTCTTAGCTTTTTAGGTACGAGCAGATTATCTCACTACAATCCGTTCAACAGCTCTTTCTCCATCAGCAAACTCAATCAACAACAGGTAAACCCCTGATGAAAAATCAGTTATATTCAAGGTGTAAGACTTTTCACTTTTTACTAGTCGTTTCATTGCAATTGCTTTTCCGCCCTGATTAAAAACCTGAACTTTTCGAACCCAAGATGTTTCGTGTTGAATATGCAACATTTCTTCTTTGACTGGATTTGGGAAAACCTTCCATGCTTTTTGGCTGGAATATTTCTCATACAAATAAGCCGTAACTGTAAACAGGTGTGAAATGTCAAAATAATATATAGCGGCATCCTTTCCGATTTGGCTGGTACTTTCTGAAGTAATCCACCCCGCGAAGTCATTCGAAAAGTATATCGCCTCATTCTGCCCCATATCCATGACTGTACCGAGTTCAATGCTTCTCTTATTCCCACTGAACATGTGGGAATCTCCAAAATCCCAAAGCAAAAACAAAAAAGGTTCATAGAAATTATCTGGACGATATCCTACCAATCCAACCAATGAATCTCCTTGAATGTGTGCTCCCGTTATTTGCCCACCCACATCAAGGCTATCAACCAGGGTTGCAGAATAGCTCCCTGGTATTACAGGCAATGTGTAATGTTTTGTGAAAGTGTTGGACCTGTGCTTTGTAAACAGATGCAAGCTATCATCAAGGTACAAGAAGGCCTCGCAATCGAAATTATGTTCGGTACTAGGCGCAAAACTCACTTGATCCAGATAATCAAAATTGATGACATCAGCTTCAACTGTATCGACGGTGTTGTCCATCAATAAAGAGAGGTTCAATTTCAAAACTCGTAGATCCGTGCGATCTCCATTATTGTTGCCAAAATCTCCGATAAAAGCATGAGTCTCGTTGTGCGTTATAGCCTCCCAATCAACGTTGCCACTATTCTTGATATAAACTGATCGTTCAACGGTAAAATCAACAGTATCGAGCAAGTACAAATACGGTGAATTTCCAGAATCATTATGTGTCCATAATCCATTATTCAATTGGATTATTCCCGATGACTCACTTACAACAGCCGGCAGCTGGTCAACTTCAACAGGAGAATAATTGGTGACTGAATATATACACGTCCCATCATTTTGTGTAGCATTTGGGTCGTAATTTGTAGCATTTTCATCCGTACAACCCAGCTGAGCACGGAGAAACAAGGATCCACTTACGAGCACCAAAAAAAATATTAGTTTCACTATTTCTTTTGGATTGAATATAAGCTTTTATTTTCAAATAAAAAACCAACAACGCCGTGTGTATATACTTATGCTCAACGTAGCATTTTCAAATGCTTATCTTTCATTTGTGACATTTGTAACTCAGAAAACGAAAGTGATTGCTGAACTTTGTAGAAAATTAACAATAACAAAAATCAGCAGCGAATTATGAGTGCAATAAAAAAGTTCTTACCAATTCTTGATTGGTTACCCAATTACAAAAAGAAAAATTTACAAGGCGATTTATCTGCTGGACTAACAGTAGGTATAATGTTGATCCCTCAAGGAATGGCTTATGCCATGTTAGCCGGTTTAGATCCTATACACGGACTCTATGCAGTAACAATTCCTATTCTTTTATATGCCATTTTCGGAACCTCCAGGCAATTGGCTGTCGGGCCCGTAGCTATGGTATCCTTACTAACCGCCGCTGGTATTGGGGCGCTCAATCCCGAGTCAACGGAGCAATATTTAATGTACGCGCTTACATTAGCCTTCTTAGTGGGGTTAATCCAGTTTGGAATGGGGGTGCTGCGCTTCGGGTTTTTCGTTAACTTTTTATCGCATCCCGTTATCAATGGATTTACATCGGCAGCGGCTATCATTATTGGGCTGAGTCAAGTCAAGCATTTGTTTGGAATTGAATTGCCCCGCAGTGAGCACGTGCAAGAAGTACTCATTGGAATTGGAGAAAATATCAGCGGCTTGAACTGGACCACTTTATTAATTGGGGTCGTGGGAATTATCATTATTAAATTCGGAAAAAAGATACACAAGTCGCTACCAACTCCACTCATAGCGGTTGTATTTGGTATATTAGCAGTGTGGGGTTTTGGATTGACCAGCCAGGGAGTTGCAGTTTTAGGTGAAGTACCCTCAGGATTACCAGGTGTGTCTTCTCCTTCATTTTCATGGGAAACCTGGACTATTTTGATTCCAATAGCATTGACGATATCTCTAGTAGGTTTTGCGGAAAGTTTTGCCGTTGCAAAAACCATTCAAGGGAAGCATAAAAACTATAAACTCGACGCAAATCAAGAACTTATCGGTCTGGGAATGGCCAATTTTGGTGCAGCATTTTTTATGGGTTATCCGGTAACAGGAGGTTTTTCAAGAACTGCAGTCAATGATCAATCTGGTGCGAAAACAGCACTCGCCTCCATTATCAGTGTCGCTTTGATTGTGCTGACACTACTCTTTTTAACAGAATTATTCTTTTACCTTCCAAAAGCAATACTTGCGGCCGTAGTAATTGTTGCGGTAGCTGGATTGATTGATGTTAAAACACCCAAAAGCTTATGGAAAGCAGATCGTGTGGACTTTTTATTACTCATGGTTACCTTTATTGTAACATTGACGCTCGGAATCGTGATTGGTATCCTCGCAGGTATGGCCCTTTCTTTAGGAGCAGTCCTTTACAAAGCATCGCGGCCACACATGGCTAAAATTGCGAAAGTTCCAGACACGGATGTATATCGAAATACTGCACGCTTCTCAGACCTTGAGGAAAAGGATGATGAACTCATTGTAAGAATTGATGGTCAAATTTATTTTGCGAACATCAGCTTTATCAAAAAACAGCTGGAAAAATGGGAAAAAGAAAAAGGAAAGCAATTGAAAAAAGTAATCCTCAACTTTGAGAGTGTTACAGCGCTCGACAGTTCTGGCGCTCACGAGCTCGAAGAATGGATTTTTAACTGGAAAGCAAAAAACATCCGTGTAGCAATCACTGGAGCTAAAGGTCCAGTTCGAGATATTCTTAAAAAATGGAATCTTGTAGAAAAAATAGGAGATAAATGCTTCTTTTTAACGAATAAAGACGCCGTGAGTTACTTCGAACACGGTAAGCTCTCTGATGAGCAGGTTGCACTCAGTAGCTATGCGCAACAAACCAATGTGGAGTAGACTCATAGTTTAAGTTCAAGTGAGGCGAGATCGAAAGACTCGCCTCTTTTTTTGAATTGGTTTCAAGTATCGAACTATTTTCTCCTCTTTACCGGAAGTAATTACTGAATAATCGTTACCTTTTTTGTAAAAAATGACAGCACTCGACCGACAATTTTGGAATGAAAAATATAAGAACGATCAAACGCGATGGGATCTTGGAGAAGTCTCCCCACCACTTAAAAAATACATTGACCAACTAGATAATCGATCACAATCCATTTTAATCCCCGGTGCCGGTAATGCCTACGAAGCTGCCTATTTATTAGAAAATGGTTTTGAAGCTGTAACAGTCATTGATATTGCACCACGCCTCGTTCAAAAATTAAATTCTCAATTTCAAGACGATAACATCACTATCGTTGAAGGTGATTTCTTCGATCATGACGGAAACTATGACCTGATATTAGAACAGACCTTTTTCTGTGCACTACCACCTCAAAAAAGAGAAGCCTACATCAAAAAAATGCGTGATTTATTAAACCCAAATGGACGTTTGTGTGGTGTTCTATTTGATCGGCAGTTCGATAGTGGTCCTCCTTTTGGCGGTTCTGAAAAAGAATATCGAAAATTGTTTGAAGGTTCATTGAGCGAATGCAAGATGGAGCGCTGCTATAATTCTCACCCCGCACGCAAGGACTCTGAGCTGTGGATCAATATGCAGAAGTAACACACCGTCCTCTTGATTGTAACAATTGTAACTGTAAAATCTAAGATGAATGCCGACCTTTGTACCAGAATAACAAAAACAAAAGAATCATGAATATTGAACAAATTTATACAGGGTGTCTGGCACAAGGTGCTTATTACATCACGAGTAAAGGAGAAGCAGCAATTATTGATCCGCTGCGCGAAATACAACCTTACATAGAAAAGCTTGAAAAAGATGGTGTAGAATTAAAATATATCTTCGAGACGCACTTCCATGCCGATTTCGTTTCAGGACATGTCGATTTATCGAATGCTACAGATGCTAAAATCGTATATGGTCCGAACGCGGAACCAGATTTTGATTGTATAGTTGCCAAAGATGAACAACTATTCGAAATTGGAGATGTCAAGATAAAAGTGCTTCATACGCCAGGACACACCATGGAATCTACAACTTACCTTCTCATCGATGAAGATGGAAATGATCACGCCATATTCTCTGGAGATACATTGTTTTTAGGAGATGTAGGACGTCCAGATTTAGCGCAAAAGGCAGCGAGTATGACACAAGAGCAATTGGCTGGTCATTTGTATGATTCACTTATGAATAAGATCATGCCTTTATCAGACGATGTAACGGTTTACCCGGGACACGGAGCAGGTTCTGCTTGCGGTAAGAACATGTCTACCGACACGGTGGATACACTGGGTAATCAGAAGGAAAGCAATTATGCACTGAACCAACCCAACAAAGAAGCGTTTGTTGAAGCAGTTACAGATGGGTTACTTCCGCCTCCTGCTTATTTCGGAGCAAACGTTGCAATGAATAAAACAGGGTATAAAAATGTGGACGAAGTGATCGATACGGGGCTTACTGAATTGAAGCCTAAGGAGTTTGAAACAGCTGCTGATAGCACTGGTGCTTTGATTCTCGACACGAGAGATAGTGCAGCGTTCCACAAAGGTTTTGTTCCTAAATCTATCAATATAGGAATCAATGGAGATTTTGCTCCATGGGTAGGTGCCATGATCGGTGATGTGAAACAACCTTTATTGATCGTAGCTGATGAAGGAATGGAGGAAGAGGTCATTATTCGATTGACACGTGTCGGTTTCGATAATGTGATCGGTTATCTCAAAGGTGGTTTTGATGCTTGGAAAGCAGATGATCGGGAGATTGACACCGTGAATCGCATCACTGCTGATGAATTCAAGAAGCGCGTCAATGTTGAAGAAGATAAAGTATTTGATGTTCGTAAAGAAACAGAATGGGAAGCTGAACATGTTGAAGAGTCGTTTAGCCGACCACTGTCCAATATCAATGATTGGATGAAAGACATTAATCCTGAGGAACATTTTTATGTACACTGTGCAGGAGGATACCGTAGTATGATTGCTTCGAGTATTTTAGAATCGCGCGGATATAGAAACTTTACAGAAATTGAGGGCGGTTTTGATGCTATTGCGAAAGCTGGAGTTCCCAAGACCGATTACGTATGTCCAAGTAAGGTAATGAAATCATAGTGATTAATAGTTAATTAGGTGAATGGTTCAATGATGGACCATTCACTCATTCAAATCCAATTATTATGGGAATTTTAGATATTTTCAAAAACAATACAACAAAGAACACAGCTCTGCAGGGAATCATTAATGATAAAGATACCTTTCTCGTCGATGTTCGTTCGAAAGGTGAGTTTTCAACTGGTTCGGCGCGTGGATCAAGCAATATACCGCTAACAGAAATCAATGCACGTATCAATCGATTCAAGGGAAAGTCAAATATTGTCGTTTTTTGCCGATCTGGAAACCGATCAGGGCAAGCAAAGGCTATCCTGGAGCAAAATGGAATACGAAACGTACACAACGGTGGAACGTGGAAACAGGTCGATCAACTCATAGAAAAATAAAACAATGATGAAACTATTTAACTTGACTTTAGTCTTCGTATTGTTATTATCGAGTTGCTCTACAGCTCAACAGAAAACAGATAAAACAATTGATTTTGAGCATGCGCAATTCATTGACGTACGAACGCCCAGTGAATTTAAAAACGGAACTTTTGAGAATGCTAAAAACATACCCCTCAGTGAGCTTAAGGAGCGTTTAGATGAAGTTTCTAAAGACCAACAAACAGTGGTGTTTTGTAGAAGTGGTTCGCGATCTTCTCGAGCGATTCAACTACTCAAAAATGCCGGCTACGAGAATATCATCAATGGTGTAAATTCCCGTCAGCTACAATCACTAAAAGAAAAACAACAACCATGAAAAATAAGAAAATAAAGGTTCTCATTCCTACGGACTTCTCCGTGCAGTCAGAATTTGCCTACCAAATGGTAAAAAATCTGTCACAACAATCGGATTTAGAAGTTACTTTCCTCCACGTGTTGAATGTACCTGACACGGTCACTCTCAATGCTCAAAAAGAAATAGAGACTTGTGGTGAAATCGACGTTGACTATGTCCGTACGCAATATGAAATGGCATGGAAAAAACTCGAAGACATCGAACGTAAGAATGAAGGTGTACGCACGGATATCGTGCTGGGTGGAACGACTTCTCAAATTGTTAATTATAGTGAATCCAACAATTTTGATTTAATTGCACTCGGCAACAAAGGAACATCTGGTTTAGCAGAGCGGATTGCAGGTTCGGAGGCGCAAATTGTGGCTAGAAACTCTACTGTTCCTGTATTGACACTCATGTGCGACCGATCCTCTTTTGAATTGAATAACTTGCTGCTCGTTCACGATTTTTCTGAAAATAATGAACAATCCCTCGATTTACTCAAACAGTTTATCGCCATTTTTGGAACGCAATTACACTTGCTGCAAATAGCCCAACGTGGAGATGATCACGATGAGATCAAACAAAACATGAAGGCTTTTGGCCGCAACAACCAGCTCGAATCATTTGAAATGCACGTGTTGAACGATGAGAACGTCGAAGAGGGCGTAACCCACTTTAATCAGATGAACGATATGGACCTTGTTTGCATCGGAACGCATGGAAAAGGTGGTTTGCTTTACAAAAGTGCAACTGAAACGTTAATTAATCATTTATATAAACCCGTTATCTCATTTAAAATACAATAATTATGATCGATTTCTTATTAAATCCCTGGCCTTGGTGGTTTTCAGGACTTATTATTGCCGTAGTCATGTTTGTACTACTATTTTTCGGCAAGTCATTTGGATTTTCAGCCAACTTGAGAACATTGTGTTCCATAGGTGGAGCTGGAAAAAAAGTTAAGTTTTTTGATTTTGACTGGAAAAAACAAATTTGGAATATCGTATTCCTCATTGGTGCTGTTATTGGTGGATATATTGCTTATGCATTTTTGACACACGGTAATCATCCCGTTGAAATTTCTGAATCTACGGTGCAAGATTTACAAGCGCTTGGTTTTTCTGAGCCTTCTTCGCTGCAACCTGCCGAACTATTTAACTGGGAGTCTGCCCTAAGCTTAAAAGGATTTTTGATCCTGGCTATCGGTGGTCTCATGGTTGGTTTTGGTGCTCGATACGCCGGAGGTTGTACTTCTGGTCACGCAATTAGCGGAATAGCAGATCTACAAATCCCTTCTTTTATTGCCGTGATTGGTTTCTTTATAGGTGGCTTAATCATGACTTTTGGGGTGTTTCCTCTAATTTTTGGCTAATCAATTAAAAAAACAACATTATGAAATTTATAAAATATTTAGTGGTCGGAATCTTGTTCGGAATCGTCATGGCGAAATCCGAAGCTATTTCCTGGTACCGCATTCAAGAAATGTTTCGATTTCAAGCATTTCACATGTATGGAATTATAGGTACAGCAGTAGTTCTGGGAATTATTGGTGTAGCTTTAATTAAAAAATTCAAATTGCGCGATATTACTGGTGACCCCATCCGATTCTATCCCAAGAACAAATCAGTTCCTCGCTACCTCATAGGTGGAATCATATTTGGTCTTGGCTGGGCACTCACAGGAGCTTGTCCAGGACCAATGGTCGTGAATATCGGCTATGGATTTTTATCCTTTGGGATCGTACTTATCTTCGCCACGCTGGGCACATATCTTTACGGAGTACTCCGGGATAAATTACCCCATTAACTTTACGAATAAAAGTTCTAGCCTCGATTTAAGCATTTAAATCGAGGCTTTTTTTTAAGGGTAACTTTTGTAACTGAAGGCGCCCAGAATTTACACGAACTTTGTTAAAACAAACAGTCATGAATTTGAATATATATAGTTGGACCATTTTACTCACTGTCGTTTTACCTTCACTCCTTTATAGTCAACCGGGACACCGCGCTGATATACACCCTGATTCCATTAGCCACCGTCTTTGGGCTGATCTCGACAAGGGTTATTTTGAGTTTCACAAGCGAACATTTGCCATGTCCACAGTCAATGAAGGTCCTATTGATGATTATTTTACCGTAACATCTGGTGCTGGATTAGGATACTATTCCCCTTCCTTTAAAAATTTTCACTTGGGATTCAGCGGCTTTTTTGCTTTTCAGTTATACCAACATAATTTACACAAAACTGATGCCTCATCAGGTAAAGGAAGCCGATATGAACGTCAGCTTTATGATTTAAATGACATCCATAATACTGCTGATTTAGATCGCCTTGAAGAACTCTATCTTACCTATGAGCGCGAGCACTTCTCGATTGAATTGGGACGACAAAAGCTGGAATCCCCCCTACTCAACGAAAATGACAACCGCATGCGACCCAATATTTTTAATGGAGTTTCTGTCAATTATCACCATAAAAATCTCCGACTAAAAAGCGCTTGGTTCATAAGTGAGACAATACGCGGTACAGTGCATTGGTACTCCATTGATGAATCTATGGGTATATATGGTCAAGGAAGAAATCCATTGGGGGATTCCGGCCTTTATCATGGCAATATATCTACTCGAGGAATAGGAACCTTAGGAGCCCTCTATGAAAATAAAAACTTAAAAACACAGCTCTGGAACTATACAGCAGAAAACATTTTTAACATTTCATTTGGGCAATTCGATTATACGCTCGAAGGCAAAAACATCAACTACGTAATAGGTGCTCAAGGCTTATATCAATATGCGCTCAACCACGGTGGAAACCCCAACCAGTCAATTACCTATATCCAGGAAGATGAGTCCACATATGCCATAGGTGGTCGAATAGGCGTAACCTACCGGCACCACGAATTTACTGGTAATTATTTCGGAGTTTCCGATCAAGGACGTTATTTGTTCCCAAGAGAATGGGGACGCGAAAAGTTTTACGCCAGTTTAACGCGCGAGCTATTTGAGGGTTATGGTGGATTAAATGCCTATGTTCTGAAGTATAAATACGCTCCTGAAGAACGGCCTTTTTGGGTTTCAATCGGCGCAGGCTATATTGACCAACCCAATAACGAAAATCTGAAATTGAGCAAGTACGCGTTAGATGATTACTACCATTTTACGGGGAAATTTGATTACAAGTTTCAAGGTTATTTTGAAGGATTAGATCTAAAATGCATCGTAGCCTATAAAAAGGAATTTCTCGATGGTTCCATGAATGCCAGTCAAAAAATCAATAAAGTAGACATGATTAATTTAAACCTTGTAGTTGATTACCGCTTTTAAGTGCTCTTATAACCTTTCGCTAATTCGGATGGAAATGAAACTTTAAAAAATGTCCCGGACTGCTCTTCCATCCAACTGACCTCACCATTGATCTGCCCCACTAGGTTATCGATGAGCATGATCCCCAGCGTTTCTTCATCATTGTTAAAGGGATCTTTTTCAAGACCTTCTCCATCGTCACCTATTACCAGGTCTACCAAATCGGTATTAACTTTAAAATGGACAAAAATAGTCCCTTTTATTTGGTCGCGAAGTCCGTGTTTCAACGAATTCGTAACAATCTCATTAATGATTAAGCCCAACGGTATGGCTGTATCCAAATCTAAAAACATGCGATCGGCACGATACTCAAAATCAATGTTTTTATACTCTTTTCCTTTGAATGAATGGATTAAATCATTCACTAACTTTTCGATATATTCTTTAAAATTAATGGCATCCAATGTTTCAGATTTGTAAAACAGTTCGTGTATCGCCGCCATCGATTTGATCCTGTTTTGACTGTCATCGTAAAGCTGTTGAACTTCATCATTCACATTATTCATACCCGATTGCAATGACAATAAACTAGAGATCACCTGCAGATTGTTTTTGACACGGTGGTGAATTTCTCTTAATAACAATTCCTTTTCTGACAGTGATGTCAATAATCGCTCTTGTCTCTCTCGTTCAGTAGTCACATTTCTAACCGTGCTGTAGATAAGTTGTGTGAGTTCATCCACCCGGGTATGCCAACTGAGTCGCACAACATCACCTGATTTGGTGATATAACGATTCTCAAATGTGCTAGCTTTTAATTCACCATAAACGAGATCAGCTTCGGTTTGTGTCCGCGATCGATCTTCAGGATGTACAAAATTCATAAAAGGTTGAGAAGTCAATTCTTCCTTCGTATAACCGAGTAAATCAGTCCACGCAGGACTCACCTTTACAAAATAACCCTTAGTGTTCGAAATACACAGTAAATCAGCTGACATCTTAAAAAAATGATCCAGTTCACGATCCCCTGTCATGTGTGGTGTAATATCCTGAATTAATCCACTTACACCGATCACCTGATTATGCTCATCACGCAACGGAGTGCCAGAACAGACTACCCATTTCTTAACATGGTGCGGACAATGAACAATGTGTTTCAACTCGAAAGCAACACCTTCCTTAATACCTTGAAGATGCTCATTGATCGTCATTCCCGTAGATGAGTCTAAACGCGAATAATATAACTCCAATAGCGATTCATTCTCGTTTGCACTCACTTCAAAAATCCGATAAACTTCGCTCGACCATTTGACTGATTCGTCCTCAAAGTAGAAAGACCAACTCCCTACGTGTGAGAATTTTTCTGCACTACGTATCAGCTCTTTCTTCTTTTTTAACTCTTGCTTGAAAAAATGGCGTTCAAAAAAGCTCGGAAGACTATGATGACTAGATTTCGCCTTTTCCCGATACTGATACATTTTCGAAGGTGGAGCCATAACAAATTCACAATGCTCCTCTCCTTTTTTGGCCGAACAAGTCATTTCAATAGCCGTGAGGTCTATTCCATAGCAGCCACTACACCAACCAGAAGAATAACCAGCACTCATAGCGCACACTGCTTCATTAGAATAGCCTCTCTCTCGCACCCAAGCTTCAGCTTCAAAGCTTTCCAGGTGTCGATAGCGCAAGATGAAGTCTTCATTGGCGACGGGATTACTTCCTTCCAAAATCTGGACCTTGGCCCAACCCGTAAACGCAAAATGAAGTGGCCCGGCTGAAAGACACTCAATAGGTGTATCTAAATCCAATTTATCCGCATACTTCCCGGCATCTTTCTTCCCAATAATGTGCGCAATATCAAACAACAGATCATATACAAGTTCAAACGTACTTTCACCCGTATTCTCATCCAGTAGCGTTAATAATCCCTGGAAAAAATCAACAGAAAGTGATGATGAACGCGTTAAAATATAACGCTCTCCGTTTATAGTTATCGCTCCAGAACTCGGGTCCAGCTTTAACCCACTAAAATAGTGAGCCATCTTTTTTTCTAATTTGAGAAATTGATCTGAGAATCGCTCTGGAACTTCCACTGTTCGATTTTCTTGAGCCAATTTTGCAGCCTTTTTTCGCTTGGATTCAAGTTGTACCTCCAGGGCCTCTATTTCGTTTACAATTGTAGTGTATTTGTCCTTTTCCTTTGACAAGATCTGTCAGAATTAATGAATCTTAAATATAATAAATTTCAATCAATCAGCTAACTATCAATCAAAAGTCGAGTTCAATTTTTTAATATTTTTTTGATAAAGACCAGTCAATTTACCGCTTCACTGAGGTACTGTTCTTTTTTTACATCAAAACACAACATAGAACAATGTTCATCTGCAAAATATTCTGCCGCCATCACCCTTATATCATTGGCAGAAATTTGATCGATCTGGTCATGAATTTCCACCAACGTATCAATTCGATCAAAAACGAGTAGACTTTTACCGAAATTCAACATCAGTCCCACATTATTGTCCATACCCAAAGCTAAATGGCCTTTAAGTTGTTCTTTGACTTTTTTTAACTGCGTGGGAGACAATTCTTTTTTGATAAAATGACGCAATTCTTTTTTAATGAGCTGAATGATTTTCTTTTTGTACCGCGGATCCGTACCTGCATAAACGAACCAATACCCAACATCTTTGTAAGCCGTATAACTCGCTTCAATGTTATATGAATAACCGTACTTCTCGCGTATCGAAAGTACTAGTCGTGAGTTTAAAGCTGGACCGCCAAGGATATTCACTAATAATGTAAATACGCGTCTTTTCGGGTCATCATATCCAGGAGCATATCCCCCGAGCATAATATGTGCTTGATAATTTGCTTCTGCTGCCTCGATCTTAAAAGGTTGATTGAGTTTCGGTGGATCTGTTACTGTGCTGCGCGATTTATTTGATACATGGCCAAAATCGCGATTCAATCGATTAAGCAATCGTTTTGGAGGAATATCACCCACAAAAGAGAGTACCATGTTTTCTGGATAAAATAGGCGGTCAACATATTTCAGTAGGTCATCGCGAGTAAACGATTGAACAGATTCCATGGTCCCCAAAATATTATTTCCAAGCGGACTTCCATCAAACAATAACGCCTCAAAGTCATCAAAGATCTTATCTCCTGGGCTATCCAGATACGAATTAATCTCATCAATGACGACCGCTTTTTCTTTCTGAATTTCTTTTTCCGGGAAATTAGAATGAAAGGTAATATCAGCCAGAAGCTCTGAGGACCGAGATAGATGTTCTTTAGTAAACGAAGCGTAAATCGCTATTTCCTCCTTCGTCGTATACGCATTGAGCTCTCCTCCAACCGAATCGAGCCGTGATAAAACGTGAAATGCACGCCGATTGGTCGTACCCTTAAAAATACAATGTTCTAAAAAGTGGGCAAGACCAACTTCATTTTCACGCTCAAATCTAGATCCCGCCAACACCGTAACACCGAGATGAGCTACTAATGAAGGATCGTGCAGATATACCACACGCATTCCATTATCCAACAGATATACTGAAGGTTCAACGTTTCTCATTTAAGGATTTTTCCGGCGAACGTCCCAGCGATCACCATTTTTTATAAAACAAATCCGATCGTGCAGCCGACTGGGTCTACCTTGCCAGAATTCCAGGTGAGAAGGTCGAATTAAATATCCTCCCCAAAATTCTGGTCGTGGAACTTCTTTTCCTTCGAATTGTCGTTCAATATCTTTATAGGCCTTTTCCAACATCGCTCTGCTTTCAACCTCATCACTTTGTTTGGATGCCCAGGCACCGAGCTGACTTCCTCTCGGTCGCGAAGCAAAATAATCATCAGACATCACTGCGGGAACTTTTTCAGCAATGCCGTTTAATCGTACTTGTCGTTCCAGACAGTCCCAATAAAAAAGCGCCGAAACTTTCGGGTTTTGATTGATATCACGCGCTTTTTGACTTTCATAATTTGTGTAGAATACGATACCTTCTTCAACGAGTTCTTTCATATAAACTATTCGCGAAGAAGGCTGTAATTCCACATCGACAGTACTCAAGGTGACAGCATGTGGTTCTGAACAATTGCGCTCAAAAGCTTCTTCGTACCACTTTTGAAACAAGAGCATGGGATCTGCCGACTGAATGCCGTCGCTTAGCTTTCCACTATCAAAATCGGTATGATCATCTCTCAATTTCGTTAAAAATTCTTTCATCGAAATTATTTTTCTTCCTCCTCCGTCTCATCTTCGAAAGACGAAGTTGATTCCTCTTCCTGAACAGATGACTCGTCTTCTTGTTCATTGTCCGCTTCTGGTGCTTCACTCGTTTCTGACACTTCTGAAGAATCCGCTACTTCCTGCTCTTCTTCTGTCATAGGGCGTCGATCAATTTCAACATCGAGATCCGGGTCGTAGGGCATCACCTCCACAATCGGAGACAAAGCAATTGACGGAATTTCAAATGATACAGTCATATCGCTCAAGCTTTCTTTGATTCGATCGTAAGCTTCTCTCACTGTGGCCGCAGTGACGAGAAAATTATTGGAAACCTTTTTTTCTTTGCCAGAATCAGCATCAACACTGACGTAAGTCAATTTACACTTATACCAGTCATCGGCATCTTCGTAATAAAAAATATCGGCATAATCTGTTTTGGATATTCCTGTGATCAAAAACTCGCCCTGGATATTCGTACCGACTTCTTCATAGATGCGTGCTTCAGCATCTGTGAAGGAAACAGCGTCTACCAGGTAAGGTTCTGTGACGCGCTTTAAACGACCATCTTCCAGTTGTTTCGTATATTTCACTTTGATTGTAAACCAACTATTCATTTCTACTGTTTTTTTTCAATTTATCCTCTCGCTTGGGGTGAACAAAATTACGATAATTTTACCGTTTGAACGTGCTATTATTACATATATCAAACTCAAGACGGGCAGCGACGAAAATATCATTCAAGAACGCTTTTGATATAATCTATCAGAAGGGGTACCCTATACCAATGTGGAATTGCGGTTGAAAAGGATTAGGCAGTAAATCCCGTTCTTCATAAATGTACTCACCCGTTGAGGGATTAGTTCCCCACTTATCGATTGCCTCCTGAAAGTAGGGTGTCTTGTCTTGAAAAATCCACCGTGCATTCTCAGGAAGTGCAGGGTTACGTAAAGGAATTCCCAAATCGAGACGCAATATTAAAAAAGTGAAATCAATTCGTAATCCAAATCCGCCAGAGACGCTCATTTGTTTATAGAAATCAGAAGTGAATTTTCCGCCCGGTCGATTTTCATCTTCGTTGTAGGTCCAAATATTTCCAACATCTGAAAACAGTGCTCCTTCTAATATATCTGTGATTTGAAAACGGTATTCCGCTGAAGCACCGAGACGAATATCACCAATTTCTGTAACCGTTCGATTCGTATCCAAATAATATTTGTAAACACCTGGCCCCAGTGATCGCGCCCTAAAACCACGGTTATCATTCGATCCACCACCAAAAAAACTGTAATCAAAAGGCAAGTTGAGCCCATTGTTTGCCAGTGGAATCCCTGCCCCCAGTTGAAGACGGTAATTCATCGATTGATCTTTCGACAAATAATGGTGAATACGGATTTCATTATCAAGCCGAACAAATTGAGAAAAACGCTGTCCCAAAAATTCTTTGAATCCATCTGCATTCACTTCATTGTCTTGGGTGAACACTTCCAAAAGCATACCGGCCATATCAAAATTGGCACCATAAGATAACATAACGTTCCCCTCCCTTGACTCCTGATTGGTCCATTGATATCCTACTTTAATATCTTTCCAAATCGTTTGATTACTGTAAGCATTCAGTAGGAAAAGATCATTTTGTTGTTCAAGCCGATCTTTCAGGGCCTGAGATTTCCCAATGTTAATATACTGGATACCGCCGATAAAAGGAATACCTACTGTAAAGACCTGTGTCCGGTAAACATCGTAAAACTTCCACAAATAATTAAACTGTCCGGTTCTACGCGTAAAAAGAGGTCTCTCTTGATAATTATACGCAACGGAAATCGATGTTTTGGGGTTTTGACGTTTGGATAAATATTTGAGCGGCATCGGTGTTAGTCCTGGTATTTCCAGGGAAATACTGGGTCCTAACTCCAGTGTATTAAAGCTGCGCGTATCTTCATCAATTACTTCCTGTTCGTTGTTAGTGGAAAAGACTTGAGGTTGTGATTCGAAACCACCGCTAAACTGTATCTTTAATTCTTGTCCCGTTCGAAACAAATTTCTATTCGTGTAATTCAAGGAAGAAGAAACCCCCAGATAGCTGTTTGAATGTGTTCCTTTCGGTTCAAAGCTGAAAGTTTGCTTTTTCTTAGGGCTCAAGTAATAGTGCACATCAATACTATGATCATCATTTTCGACGATTTTCGGTTTTACTGATTTAAATAAATTCATTTGGGTAAGTCGGTTGTAGGACTGATTGAGAAATTCTTCTTTGTAATAATTATTGGATTCCAAATAATTCTGAAACTCGAGCAATTCAGCTTTAGCCGTTAACTTACCGTTGTACAAAAAAGTAGCCTTTCGAAATTGCTCATTTCTCCCTGAATAATCGTCGTATACTAATGTATCAAAGGTGGGGATTTGATCATATGGACCAATATTAATTCCACGTGGCTTTAATTCATTTGCATAGAAATTACCCTCATAATTCAATGTATCCAATAAGTGAAAATAAACATTCCGCACCTGAGTATAAGCAAATGGTTTAACTTGCTTCTCTCCCCCCTCTTCAATTTTTCTTTCAGCAATTTCAATAGCAATATGCACAGTCGAATCCCGTCCCAGCGTGTCAGCTTCAAAATGAACATACGACTCTTTAAAACCGTAAAGTGAAGCATTTCTCATGTATTCCGCCAGTGATTTCCGCATTTTACCCAACGCTTCAGCATCAAACCTAAAAGGTGGAACCAAGACATTCTCCCCATTCTTCACATAATCATCATAAACTGTTTGTACAGTGTTATTCTCAGTCTCTAAGCTTATACTATCTACAATATGAACTGTTTGAGGAGATAAATCATAAGTAACCACAGCAGTTTGCTGGTGATCAAAAAACTTGACCTCTGTATCTACTTCTCCATTAAAGTAACCGTTCTTTTTTAGAAAAAGCTCCAACTGTTCTTGTGAAGTTTCCATGGAGGTAGAATCAAAAATTTTAGGAGCTTCTCCAAAATCATACTTTAATCGCTCACGGATTGTAGGTCGCGGATTGATCGTATCTTTTAACTTGACCTTTTTTGGTCGATACGTCTTTTTGTCGCGTCGTATTGCACGTTTTATTCGCCGTTCATTGATCCGTTTTTGACGTTCCAATTTGCGTTCGTTTTTCTCTCTATATTTGAGGTACCTGTCCCGTTGATCGCGCGCAGTTTTTGTTGAATCAATTGCATTGAACATTCGCAATTTAAGTCTCAAACCTAATAATCGATGATTGGGGCGTTGTTTTAAAACATCTCGCACTTTTTCTTTATCTACCCCTTTTGACTTGGGAAGCTCGATTGTATTTTTCTTAAGCAGATAGTACCCCTCGGGTACATTCCGCGTAATATTACAAGCAGACACCAAAATGACCAATATTAGTGTCAACAGATAACCATATGCTTGGAATATTTTCACACAAGCAAAAATACAAGTATTTTAAAGAATTCCGCTAACTTTGTCATCCGTGATTTCAAAGGCAGACATAAAGCACATTCGCTCCTTGCGACGTAAAAAATTTCGGGATCAACATCAGCTATTTATAGTTGAAGGCCATAAAATGTTAAATGCTGCCATCACGCATCGTCCAGAGCTCATAAAGGTCATTTACACGACCTCCCCGGAAGCATTTGAAGCTGCGAGTGATCACGAGATCATTTCCATTTCTTCTAAAACAATGGATCAAATATCCTCACTTCGGAGTCCGCAATCAGTGATTACCATTTGCAAAAAACCTCGGCCACGCGCGGTAAATGCACCACTCATTTTAGCATTAGATACGATCCAGGATCCTGGTAACATGGGTACCATTCTTCGCCTGGCAGCCTGGTTTGGTATTGATGACATCGTAGCATCAGAAGGTTGCGCAGACATCTACAACCCCAAAGTAGTACAAGCTTCTATGGGGGCTATTTTTACTATCAACACCGTAGTACATGAACTCAACAACTATCTCGCTGAAATAAATCAACCTATTTTCGGAGCTGTTCTTGAAGGGGAAAATATTTACAAGCAAGACCTTCCAACATCTGGAGTTATTTTGATGGGAAACGAGGGCAATGGCATCAATGAGGCATTATTACCGCTCATATCTCACCCTATATCAATTCCGAAGATAGGGGTTGGTGAGTCGCTCAACGTTGCCATGGCTACCGGAATTGTTTTATCGGAATTTAGAAGAGCTACACTGGAAGATTAAGTTCTCATAACATTGCATTGTCCGTATTGAACGCGTTTGAATAGCTATAAACTCAACCCCATAAATGTTCCTAAATTTATCACGATCGAAATGAAGTACAAATAGCTTTTTCGAAATTTGTTCATAATTGCCGCAATTAATGAGACAATGGGTACAATGAATAACATCGGCACCATGAGTATCCATAGCATTTCAAAAATGGCACCAGTTATGGCGTATGTGTACACATCAAAAGTATTTCCTAAGATCCAGTATCCACTGGTGACACCACTAAAAACTATGGCAACCGTTCCAGTATAATAGCTATTAAAAGCAGGTGAATTATTGTTCATTGGTCGATTTTAAATTTATGAAGCTATTCAAAGCACTAATACTTCAAACACGAATTTTGGAAGTTAAGCATTTCCGATACCACCAGCAAATAGAATTGTTGTGTTCAATTCGCATTCGTACCTGAAATCACCTCAATAATTGTTCTACTAATTGGTTGGCGTTATTTCACTCCTACAAACCGCACTGCAGAACCTGTTCCTTGATGATACGCTCCTTCAGACAGTTCTACTTCCGTCTGGATCAAGGTATGCTTTTCCAGTGTACTAAAATAATTTTCTAGCTCATCGGTATCGTACAGGATATCCCTATTTTTCGGTCCCCCTACTTTCGGATTTTTTGCACTGTACGCGAGGTGATCTTTGCTAAAAGCCTCAAAAATAAGGATACCTCCAGGCTTCAATAAATCCACAAACTGTTGATGATAATCCTGTTTTAAATGCGGTGGAAAATGCGCGAAAATCAAGGCAATAACATCAAACGATTCTGCTTCGTAATACTGGTCTTCCAGCGAACC